>Ga0181562_10001537_pt1 | contig 18398 bp, 17 predicted proteins | sample 011ome_26_FD_139344 | JGI IMG/M metagenome (GOLD analysis project Ga0181562, IMG submission 139344) | Coastal salt marsh microbial communities from the Groves Creek Marsh, Skidaway Island, Georgia - 011511BT metaG (megahit assembly) | ecosystem: Environmental > Aquatic > Marine > Intertidal...
CACTCTGGCTCCAGGCCGTCATCGGCATCGGAGTCTCGGCTGCCGGCATCGCGTTCGTCCGACCCATCGCCCTGCGTCACCTGCGCAAGACGGCCATCGGGTCGCGGACCGGTGTCGATGCGCTTCCCGGCGCCCGTGCAGCCGCGATCACGGAGATCACTGCTCGCGACGGGCGCATCCGATTGCGAGGCGAGATCTGGTCTGCTCGTCTCGACGAGGACGTCACCTCCGAGCCTGTGTCCGACGGTGCTGATGTGATCGTCACCCGTATCGACGGTGCTACGGCCCTCGTCTACCCCGTCGACCCGAGATAAGAGAAGAACGCCGGCCAGTACCTGGATCGCCTCACCCTTAGGAGCCCGTCATGGAGATCATCGCCCCGGTCATCGTCGTCGTCCTTGTCCTGATGCTGGCCCTCCTGGGCCTGAAACGGACGATCGTCATCGTCCGGCAGGCTGACACGGCGATCGTCGAGCGACTTGGTCGCTACCAGCGCACGCTCACGCCGGGTCTGAGCATCCTGGTGCCGATGATCGACCGCATCCGCGAGCGCGTCGACATGCGCGAGCAGGTGGCCTCCTTCCCGCCCCAGCCGGTGATCACCGAGGACAACCTGGTGGTGTCGATCGATACGGTCATCTACTTCCAGGTGACCGATCCCAAGGCGGCGACGTATGAGATCAGCAGCTACATCCTGGGTATCGAGCAGCTCACGGTGACGACTCTGCGCAACGTCATCGGCTCGATGGATCTGGAGGAGGCGCTCACATCGCGCGACCAGATCAACGGCCAGCTTCGCGGTGTTCTGGACGAGGCGACCGGCAAGTGGGGCATTCGAGTCAATCGCGTCGAGTTGAAGGCCATCGACCCGCCGGCCACGGTGCAGGAGGCCATGGAGAAGCAGCTCCGGGCAGAACGCGAGCGCCGGGCCGTCATCCTCACGGCTGAAGGTGCCAAGCAGGGCGCGATCCTGAACGCCGAGGGTGCCAAGGCGTCAGCCGTCCTCTCGGCCCAGGCTGACGCTGAGGCTGCCGTCCTGCGCGCCGAGGGCGACGCGAAGGCACGCGTCATCGCTGCCGATGCCGAGGCGCTCGCCGTGGCGAAGATCTACGCCGGCCTGCGTGAGGCCGACCCCCAGCCGAACGAGCTCGCTCACCGGTACCTGCAGGCCCTGCCCGAGGTGGCGCAGGGCGATGCGAACAAGGTGTGGATCGTGCCGGCGGAGCTCACCGGAGCGATCGGTCGCATCAGCGAGGGCCTGCGCGACCCTCGTTGACGTCAGAACGCTGCCGGGTGGATCTTCTGGCGATGACCGGATGTCCCTAGGCTGTTTGCCATGACGACTGATGCGGCGGTTCACGCCGAGGGCCTTGTCAAGGAGTTCGGCGAAGTCAAGGCGCTCGACGGGATCGACCTCACCGTGAACCGCGGCCAGGTGGTGGGTCTGCTGGGTCCGAATGGTGCCGGCAAGACAACGACGGTGCGCATTCTGTCGACGCTCCTTCAGCCGACTGCCGGATACGCGACCGTGGCCGGCTTCGACGTCGTGAAGAACCCGGACGACGTCCGTCGTGCCATCGGCCTGACCGGCCAGTACGCAGCGGTCGATGAGTACCTGACGGGCCTCGAGAACGTGCGCATGTTCGGCGACCTCTATCAGCTTTCGCCAAAGTACGTGAAGGAGCGCAGTGCCGAGCTCCTCGAGTGGTTCGACCTCACTGCCGCCGCGGACCGTCCGGCGAAGACCTACTCGGGCGGCATGCGTCGCCGCCTCGACCTTGCGGCCAGCCTCGTCGCCCAGCCCTCGATCCTCTTCCTCGACGAGCCGACGACCGGTTTGGATCCACGATCCCGTCTTGGACTCTGGGGCGTCATCGAGAATCTCGTCGCGTCGGGCACCACGGTTCTGCTCACCACGCAGTATCTCGAGGAGGCCGACCAGCTGGCGGAGGACATCGTCGTCATCGACCACGGCAAGGTCATTGCCCACGGCACGTCCGAGCAGCTCAAGGATCAGATCGGGGGCGATCGTGTCGAGGTCACCGTGGTCGATCCGGAGTCGGTGGGGCGTGCTGCGGAGGCCCTGCGCTCCGTCGCCAGCGGTGACGCGCTGATCGAGGAGCTTCGCGTGTCCGCTCCGGTGTCCGGCGGATCGACGGTCCTCGTCGACGCGATCCGCGCGCTTGACGGGCAAGGGGTCGCGGTGTCGGACCTGCAGTTGCGTCGTCCGACTCTGGACGACGTGTTCATGTCGCTCACCGGCCACGCAGCCGAGGAGGAGAAGCCAGTGGCTGAAGCCAAGGGACGAAGGCGTCGTGGGCGCGGAGGGGAGGAGGCATGACGACTCTGAGCGTGGGAGCCCCCGTTGCGATGCGCCGGCCGATCTACGGCTGGACGATCCATGACGGCCTTGTCGTTGCGCGGCGCAACCTGATCCAGACCGTGCGAGTGCCGGAACTGCTGTTCTTCTCACTGGTGCAGCCGGTCATCTTCGTTCTCCTCTTCGCCTATGTCTTCGGCGGGGCGATCCCGATTCCCGGTGACACAGCGTCCGATGCCTACCGGCAGTACCTGATGCCCGGCATCTTCGGCCAGACCGTCGCCTTCGCGGCAGCATCCAGCACGGTCGGTCTCGCCGAGGACATGCACAAGGGCCTGATCGATCGATTCCGGGCGCTGCCCATGGCTCCTCCGGCCGTCCTCATCGGACGCACCCTCGCCGACGCGGTCCGCCAGATCCTCGTTCTGTTCGTCCTCTCCGTCACCGGCTATCTCGTCGGATGGCGAATCGACAACGGCCTGCTGAACGCGATCTATGCGTATGCACTCCTGCTGCTGTTCGCCTACACGGTCGCCTGGATCGGTGCCTGGATCGGCCTGTACATGCCCAACCCGGAGACCGCCAACACGGCAGGTCTCGTGTGGCTGTTCCCCATGACGTTCCTGTCCAACGCCTTCGTGCCGCTGTCGTCACTGCCTGGATTCCTTCAAGTCATCGCAGCCTGGAATCCGATCTCGGCTCTCGTGCTCGCCTGTCGAGAGCTCTTCGGGAATCCGACGGGCGCCGGCGGCGACTACTGGCCCCTGCAGCACCCCCAGCTCTACACGATCCTGTCGTGCGTCCTGCTGATCGCGCTGTTCTCGACGCTGGCGGTTCGCCGGTATCGCCGGACGACCAGCCGCTGATCCTCGGTAGTCTCGAACCATGGTCGACGGAGTACCTGCCCCTGCTGCACCGGACGAGATACCGGTCGACTACCGCTTTCTCCTTGCGAACGAGCGCACGTTCCTTGCCTGGATGCGCACGGCGCTTGCGCTGATCGCCGGTGGCCTCGCGCTCGACCAGTTCGTTCGCGTGGAGCATGCTGAGGGCCTGGTCGTCGCCATTGCGATCATCGTTGTCGCGGCTGGAGCGGTGGTGGCCATCGTCGGGACGTACCGCTGGTCCAAGACCGAGACGGCCATGCGCAAGGGCACGCCTTTGGCTCGAACACCCGTCCTGATCGTGGTGGGCACTCTCTTCGCCATTCTCGCTGTGCTGGTCACGGGGATCATCGTCGTTTCATGAGTGTTCCGGGTGTCGGGTACGACGAGGTGGGCAGTCGAACAAGACAGGCCTGGTTGCGCACGAGTCTGAACATCATCGGTGTCACGCTGCTCGCCGAGCGCGGCCTCATGCTCGCCGGTGCCCCGATGTGGGCGCTGCTTCTCGCGCTCGTCCCCGTGACGGGCTTCCTGACGGTAGCGGTGCTTCGCTCCGGCGAACTCCGGCATGCTGAATCGGTGCGCGCCACGTCCGTCGTTGCCGTGAGCATCGTCTCTGCCGTGGTGGGCGTGCTCATCATCGGCCTGATCTCGATACTCGCCTAGCACCTCGTGGACAAGTGTCCGCTCGTTGACCGGTCTGGGAAGGCCATGGCGATCGGAACGTGCCTACTCTGGAGGTGACGCCGAACAGGCGCCGCAGATTCAGGCGGGAGGTGGGTCACATGACGCTCGTCACTGATCGCTACGAGCGAGAGCTTCAGGCTCGGCAGAAGTGGGAGGCGCTGCCCCATGGGGGGCGAGACTCCTTGATCATGCAGGTGCAGTGCGCTGACGGTCATCACCTGGCAAAGGTCTTCCACGCCAACGGTGAGCGGCTTGTCATGACGACCCTTCGACCTCGGTCGCATGGAAGTCGGGACATCCCAGACAAGCCGCATACGCCGGGCGAGGTGCGCCACATGGTCGACATGCTGGATGTCGACGACGCCGCTGACGACGGGATTCCCGCGTGGTGTGACTGCGGGGCTCGAACACTCTCTCGTGCGGGGCTCCGGAACTGGCTCGCGGAGGGAGAGCGGCGGGTCGTTCTGAACTGATCGCTGACGTCGCAACGGCCATGGAGTGGTCGGGGGTCGGCGCCGGCCCGAGGACGCCTGCGAGGATGGAGAGGTGACCAATCACCTCGCATCATCGACGTCTCCGTACCTGCAGCAGCATGCCGACAACCCGGTCGACTGGTGGGAATGGAGCGAGGAGGCGTTCGCGGAGGCGCGTCGTCGCGATGTCCCGGTCTTCCTGTCCGTGGGATACAGCGCCTGCCACTGGTGCCATGTCATGGCCCATGAGTCGTTCGAGGACGCGGATGTCGCCGCGTTCCTGAATGACAATTTCGTGAGCATCAAGGTCGACCGCGAGGAGCGGCCCGACGTCGACTCGGTCTATATGGACGCCACCGTCAGCCTCACCGGGCGCGGTGGCTGGCCGATGTCGGTCTTCCTCGACCACGACGGCAGGCCGTTCTATGCAGGCACGTACTTCCCTCCGCAGGCGGGGCACGGACTGCCGTCCTTCACGCAACTGCTCCAGGGCCTCTCCGATGCCTGGAACGACCGTCGCGAGGAGGTCCTTGCCGCGGGCGTCCGCATTGTGAAGGCTCTGGAGTCCCGTTCCGTCCCGAAGTCGGCCGAGCAGCCGCCGACGGTCAGTGATCTGACGGATGCGCGTGACACCTTGCGCGCCCAGTTCGATGATCACGCCGGTGGCTTCGGCGGTGCTCCGAAGTTTCCGCCGTCGATGGTGCTGGAGTTCCTGCTCCGCTTCCACGCCCTGACCGGTGACGAGTCGGCCCTGCAGATGGCCGAGACAACGCTGACCGCGATGGCGCGCGGCGGCATGTACGACCAGATCGGCGGCGGCTTCGCTCGCTACAGCGTGGACAGCCGATGGGTCGTCCCTCATTTCGAGAAGATGCTCTACGACAACGCTCTGCTCCTGCGCGTCTACGCGCACTGGTGGCGTCTGACGGGCTCGTCGCTGGCGGAGAGAGTCGTTCACGAGACCGTCGGATTCCTCCTCCGTGAGATGCGCACACCCGAAGGCGGCTTTGCCGCTGCGCTCGATGCAGACAGTGAGGGTCGGGAGGGTGCGTTCTACGCATGGAATCGAGAGCAGCTCGTCGACGTCCTTGGTGACGATGACGGAGTGTGGGCGGCTGACCTGCTCTCAGTCACTGAGGCCGGCACCTTCGAGGAGGGGCTGTCCACCCTGCAGATGCTGGCGGATCCGGGCGATGCCGATCGCTGGTCCCGAGTCCGGGCGTCACTGGCTGCGGCGCGCGAGGAGCGCGAGCGTCCCGGACGCGATGACAAGGTCGTGGCGTCATGGAACGGCCTCGTGATCGCCGCGCTGGCGGAAGCCGGTGCTCTCCTTCGCGAGCCCGAGTGGATCGAGGCAGCTGCCGCCGCTGCCGATCTCCTCGTCGCCGTCCATCTCGGTGCTGAGGATGACGACCGGCTCGTTCGAACCTCCCGAGACGGTCTTGCGGGAGGGACAGCCGGTGTGCTCGATGACTATGGCTGCGTGGCCGAGGGGTTCCAGTCGCTCTTCCAGGTCACTGGTGACGATGCCTGGCTGGTGCTTGCGGGCGTCCTGCTCGACATCTCGGTTCAGCACTTCGCCGACGGTTCCGGAGGCTTCTACACGACTGCCGATGACGTCCCTGAGCTGATCCAGCGGCCGCGCGACCCGGCGGACGCCGCAGAGCCGTCCGGCTGGATGGCTGTCGCCAACGCATGCATCACCCAGTCGGCGTTGACGGGCGTGACCGACTATCGACGCGTGGCGGAGGCGGCCCTCGCGATCGCCACAACGGCCGGACCCTCCTCCCCTCGCGCCATGGGCTGGGGCCTATCGGCCGCGACGGCTCTTCTCGCTGGGCCCCTGGAGGTGGCTGTCGTCACGCCAGAGGCAGACGCGGACGAAGGCCCCTGGTGGTGGACGGCACTGATGGGCACCTCGCCCGGACTCGTCGTGGCGGTCGGTCATCCCGGGGAGGACGACGTCCCGTTGCTGCGTGATCGACCGGCCGTAGGCGGTGCGCCGACGGCCTACGTGTGCGAGGGGTTCACCTGCGACAGTCCGACCACCGACCTGGAGGCCCTCAGGCTCAGGATTGGCGTACGTTCCGGAGCATCCCAGCGGTAGCCTGACGATCGATGTCGGCCGTAGGCGTCGACGATGGGGAGACACGGTGGGCCTGAGCGATCTCGTGTACGGCGTCTACGAGCGACGCCTGTACCAGCAGATCCCGCCGGAGCGTCGCCCACGCCATGTCGGTGTCATCCTGGACGGAAACCGGCGATGGGCCTCCATGCAGGGGACGTCGTCGTCCCATGGCCATCGGGCCGGAGCCGCCAAGATCGTCGAGTTCCTCGGCTGGTGCGATGAGGCCGGGGTGGAAGTGGTCACCCTCTGGCTGCTGTCGACCGACAATCTGACGAGGCCCCCCGTCGAGCTCGAGGCGCTCATGGGCATCATCGAGGAGACCGTCACCGGGCTCGTCGAGCAGGGTCGGTGGCGCCTGCATCCGGTCGGTGCCCTGGATCTGCTTCCCGACCACACCTCGCGCCTGCTGAAGGAGGCCCAGGAGTCGACGGCGAACGTCGAAGGATCCCTGGTGAACGTCGCCGTCGGATACGGAGGTCGCCGCGAGGTCGTCGATGCGGTGCGGTCCCTCCTGCAGGAGCACGCTACTCAGGGCACGTCGCTGGACGAGTTGGCGCAGTTCCTGGAGCCCGAGCACATCGCCGAGCACCTGTACACCAAGGGCCAGCCCGATCCGGACCTGGTGATCCGTACGTCCGGCGAACAGCGACTGTCGGGCTTCCTCATGTGGCAGAGCGCCCATTCGGAGTTCTACTTCTGCGAGGCCTACTGGCCGGACTTCCGGCACGTGGACTTCCTCCGTGCGCTCCGCGCCTACGCCGAGCGTGAGCGGCGCTACGGCTCCTGACTCCCGCCCCGTCGTCTGGCGTTCACGCACCCTTCGCTCACTCCTTGCCCGGCCCATCGGCGTGGCGCCGACGGAGGCATGGCGAGCCGTCCTAGCGTCGTGGCATCAGGCCGGGCGTCCGCCTGGCCGCAACCGCACCGGGTCACCGGGCAGGTGGCCTGCGATGGGAGGCCCACGTGCCCGCTGCGCACCCGGTAGATCAGACCCGACGCACCTACGTCCTCGACACCTCGGTCCTGCTCTCGGATCCGAGGGCGCTGATGCGGTTCGACGAGCATGACGTGGTCATCCCCGTGGTCGTCGTCACCGAGCTCGAGGCCAAGCGCAGCCACCCGGAGCTGGGTTATTTCGCTCGCCAGGCCCTGAGGCTTCTCGATGACCTCCGCGTGCAGAACGGTCGGCTGGACGAGCCCATGCCGGTGGGTTCGGCGGGCGGGACAGTGCGGGTCGAGCTCAATCACACGGACGTGTCGGTGCTGCCGAGCGGACTCCGCCTGGGTGACAACGACACCCGGATCCTGGCGGTGGCCCTGAATCTCCAAGCCGAGGGGCACACCGTCGTGCTCGTCAGCAAGGATCTGCCGATGCGCGTGAAGGCATCGTCGGTCGCGCTCGCTGCGGAGGAGTACCGCGCAGAGCTCGTCGTGGAGACGGGCTACACGGGTATGACCGAGGTGGACGTCGAGGTCGAGGACGTGGACACCCTTTACGAGGAGCAGATCATCGACCTGGAGGCAGCGCGTGACCTGCCGTGCCACACGGGCCTGGTCATGCTGTCCGATCGTGGGAGTGCGCTGGGGCGCGTCACCGCTGACAAGCAGGTGCGGTTGGTGCGCGGAGATCGCGAGGCGTTCGGACTCCACGGCCGCAGTGCCGAACAGCGGATCGCGCTCGACATCCTGCTGGACCCCGAGGTCGGGATCGTGTCCCTTGGCGGCCGAGCCGGAACAGGCAAGAGCGCGCTGGCCCTGTGCGCGGGACTCGAGGCCGTCCTCGAACGCCGCCAGCATCGCAAGGTGATCGTCTTCCGTCCGTTGTTTGCCGTGGGCGGGCAGGAGCTCGGCTACCTGCCCGGGTCGGAGTCGGAGAAGATGTCGCCCTGGGGACAGGCCGTCTTCGACACGCTCGGCGCCGTCACGACGCAGGAGGTGGTCGAGGAGATCGTCGATCGCGGCATGCTGGAGGTGCTGCCTCTGACGCACATCCGCGGGCGATCACTGCATGATGCCTTCGTCATCGTTGATGAGGCCCAGTCCCTGGAGCGAAACGTCCTGCTCACCGTTCTGTCCCGTGTGGGAAGGGACAGCCGCGTGGTGCTCACCCACGATGTTGCTCAGCGCGACAACCTTCGGGTGGGGCGGCATGACGGTGTTGTTGCCGTGGTCGAGAAGCTGAAGGGCCATCCGCTGTTCGCGCACATCACGCTGACGCGGTCAGAGCGCTCGCCTATCGCGGCACTCGTGACGGAGATGCTCGAGGACATCCACGTCTAGCAGCAGGTTTCTCCCCATGTGATCTACGTCACTCAACTGTGGAGCGTCCCTGCAGGAGCATGTGACCGATGGGGCAAGTGTCCGTTTTGTCGCGCGCCCTTGTGACATGACCCACCCGCGGGCCACGTGACAAGTTGGCCAACATTGGGCACGGTAGAGGCTCACATGTCCTTGTCCGGCAACGAAAGAGGCTCCATGCGGGTACGCGTTTCGATCACCTCGGTGGTCGTGGCGGCTCTCCTGGCGGTGTCGTCTGCCGGTACTGCGCAGGCCATGAATCCTGCCGATGAGGTGTTCCAGCCGATCGGCGAGGAGGCCCCGGCGCAGACGCAGGACCGGCCGGCCGCGAAGGCGGAGACTCCGGAGCCCGAGCCGGCTGCCGCACCTGCGCCCGAGGACGCAGCGGAGTCTGCAAGTCGCGCCGAGCGTGAGGCCGCGTTCGCGCGTGGCAGTCGCATGGCCGTCGACCTGAACGGGTACATGCCGAGCCTGTACCAGGGCAAGTGGTTCATGCCCGGCAAGGAGGATGTGCGCAAGTGCATCATCGATCGCGAGGCGAACTTCAACTACAGGGCGACCAATGGTGTGTACCACGGCGCGTACCAGATGAACTCAGCGCTGGCTCGTGGCGCGACCTGGATGATGCAGTCCGAGGTGCGCAAGGAGATGGGCAGTGAGGGCGTTGCGATCGTGAAGGCCCTTCGCAAGATGACGCCGAACCGCTGGAATCGCTACTGGCAGGACCGGGCGTTCTGGACCGTGTGGCGCAATGGTGCCGGTGCCCGGCACTGGCACGGCGGCTGCTGACCCTTCCGCCCCCCTCTTTCCTCGCGAGCGGTGGATCTGTGCACGAGTGGTGAATCTGTGCGTCTCTCTGCCTCCGTGCCGCTGCACAGATTCACCACTCGTGCACAGATCCACCGCTCGCGGCTACTTGGGCGGGCCGACGGGGATGTCGACCGTGATCGGTCGCAGCGTCTCGGCGAAGAAGTCATTGCCCTTGTCGTCGACGACGACGAATGCCGGGAAGTCCTCGACCTCGATGCGCCAGACCGCCTCCATCCCCAGCTCGGGAAAGTCCAGCACCTCGACCTTGCGAATGTTGTCCTGTGCCAACCGGGCAGCCGGGCCACCGATCGACCCGAGGTAGAAGCCGCCGTTCTCCTGGCAGGCCTTGGTCACGGCATTGCTGCGGTTGCCCTTGGCCAGCATGACGAATGACCCGCCGGCCTGCTGGAACCGGTCGACGTAGGAGTCCATCCGCCCGGCCGTCGTCGGGCCGAACGATCCTGAGGCGTAGCCCTCGGGGGTCTTTGCCGGCCCGGCGTAGTACACGCAGTGATCCTGCAGATAGGCGGGCATCGGCTCGCCGCGATCGAGCATCTCCCGGATGCGCGCATGCGCGAGGTCCCGAGCCACGACCATCGGGCCGGTCAGGGACACACGCGTGCGGATCGGAAGCTGCGTCAGCTGATCTCGGATCTCAGACATCGGCCGGTTGAGATCGATGCGGACGACCTCATCCTCGAGATGCTCGTCGACGATCTCCGGCAGGTAGTGCGCGGGCTCGGTCTCGAGCTGCTCGAGGAAGACCCCCTCGCGGGTGATCTTCGCCTTGGCCTGGCGGTCGGCCGAGCACGACACTGCAATGGCGACCGGGCAGGAGGCGCCGTGCCGGGGCAGCCGGATCACGCGCACGTCATGACAGAAGTACTTCCCGCCGAACTGCGCCCCGATGCCGAAGCCCTGCGTCATGGCGAGGACCCGCTGCTCCATGTCCAGATCGCGGTACCCCCGACCCTCGTCCGTGCCGTGGACGGGGACGGAGTCGTAGTAGCGGGCGCTCGCATACTTGGCCACCTTCAACGCGTACTCCGCGCTGGTGCCGCCGACGACGATTGCGAGGTGGTACGGCGGGCACGCGGCCGTTCCGATCGCGCGCAGCCTCTCGTCGAGGAAGCGCTCGAACGATGCGGGGTTCAGCAGGGCGGCTGTCTCCTGGAACAGGTAGCTCTTGTTCGCCGAACCGCCACCCTTGGCCATGAACAGGAACTCGTACTGCTGCTCATGACCGGCGTGGGTGTCGGCATACAGCTCTATCTGCGCGGGGAGGTTCGACCCGGTGTTGCGCTCCTGCCACATGGTCACCGGGGACATCTGCGAGTAGCGGAGGTTCAGCTGCTGGTACGCGTCGAAGATGCCGCGCGACAGGTCTCGCTCATCGTCCCCGTGGGTCAGGACCTGCTGTCCGCGCTTGCCCATGACGATGGCCGTGCCAGTGTCCTGGCACATGGGAAGTACCCCGCCGGCGGCCACGTTGGCATTCTTCAGCAGGTCAAGGGCCACGAAGCGGTCGTTGGGGCTGGCCTCGGGGTCGTCCAGGATGCGCCGCAACTGGGCCAGATGCCCGGGCCGAAGCAGGTGCTGGATGTCGTGGATGGCCTCATAGGCCAGCACCTGCAGGGCCTCCGGCTCGACCGAGAGAAAGGTTCGGTCGCCGAGGGTCACCTCGCTCACGCCATCGGAGGTGAGGAGTCGGTAGGGCGTCTCGTCTGCTCCGAGGGGGAGCATCTCGGTGTACTGGAAGTCCGTCACGGGGCCAGCGTAGGCGCCAATGCCCGAGTCCGGTCGGTCGTGGGACGAGCCGTGACCGGTCTCACTCCGGTGCTGTCAGCCACCAGGCGGCGTATGGAGGAAGGATCACTGGTCCGGCGATGGTGATGGTCTCACCGCTGATGTGCTCGCGCACAGGACCGGGCTCAATCGGCGAGATGGCCCCCGGCCACAGGACGCGAGTGGTCTCCGACAGGTTGTAGACCTCGACGAGGCTGCCGGCGGCGTGACGTCGCTGGAACACGAGCACCGCCGGATCATCGGTGACGAACGCCTCGGTCGCGACGGACGCGTGCAGGGCCGGGAGCTCCTGGCGGGCCCGGATCAGGCGCTTGATGGCCGTGAAGGTCCGATCGGCGATGCGGCCGCTGGAGGCATGCCGTTCGGCCAGCGTCCAGTCCATGGCGGGGCGATGCATCCAGCGGTTGTCGCCGGCCTTGGCAGGATCATCGAGGTAGGAGTGGTCGTTGAGCATGCCGAGCTCGTCGCCCATGTAGAGCAGGGGCAGGCCGCCGAAGCCGAACACCATCGCGTAGGCGCAGGTCAGTCGGTCCAGTGCCGTCTCGAGCGTGGCCGCATGTCCCGATGCGACAGCGGATTCGATTCCCGCGAGGCTGGCGGCAGTCCCGGAGGTGCGTCGGTCTCCCGTCGCAGGATTGGACTGGAAGTGCATCCCGCTGGCGAAACTTCCGTCGAACTCGCCGGCATAGAAGTCAGCGAGGAATGAGCGGTGGCCGAAGCCGTCCCAGCCCACGGCCGCGGCATCGGCATCGTCTATGGCCCATCCGATGTCGTCGTGGCATCGCAGGTAGGTCGCCCACGCGGACGTCACGGGAATGGGGTTGAAACGGGAGAGGGCGGTCGCCAGCAGCCGGCCGTCACGAGCGGCGAGAGCCGACCAGATCTGAACCATGAGCGAGTTGTGGTACGCCAGTTCGCTCACCTTTCCGGCGTGCGCGCCCTGGCCGAGGTAGGCGACAACGTCCTGGGGCCCCACGATCGCCTCGGCCTTGAAGATCAGGGCCGGGCACATGATCCTGGCGGCCGCTCGCAGAGCCTGCGTCAGGGCGTGCACCTCGGGTTGGTTCTGACTGTTGGTGCCCAGCCGCTTCCAGGTGAAGGCAATGGCGTCGAGTCGGATGCAGTCGGCCCCACGGTTCGCGAGGAAGCCGATGATGTCGGCAAACTCGATCAGGACATCCGGATTGGCCCAGTTCAGGTCCCACTGCCACTCGTTGAACGTCGTCCAGACCCAGCCGTCGACGTCGTCGTCCCACGTGAAGTTTCCGGGGGCGAACGCGGGGAACACCTCCGGCAGGTCCTTCTCGAATGCGTCGGGCATCGTGCGATCGGGGTAGATGTGGAAGTAGTCGCGGTAGTGCGGATCCCCTGTGCGCGCCTTGGCCGCCCACTCGTGCTCGCGCGCGACGTGGTTGAGCACGAGGTCGAGCGTCAGGGATATTCCCGCGGAGTGGAGGGCTCCGGCCACGTCGGCCAGGTCATCCATGGAGCCGAGATCCGAGCGTACGGAGCGGTAGTCCATGACGGCATACCCTCCGTCGTTGGCGCCCGGTCGGGGGGTCAGCAGTGGCATCAGATGCAGGTACGTGATCCCCAGATCGCTGAGGTAGTCGATATGCGACCGGATGCCCTGCAGGTCCCCGGCGAAGAGGTCGGTGTAGGCGACGTAGCCGACGGCGTCGGCCGCCTGGAACCAGTCGGGGCGCAGGATCCGCTCTCGGTCGCGCTGGCGCAGGGGGGCGGGACGCTTCAGGTGGACGGCCGCGAGGACATCCACGATGGCGGGGAGAACCTCGGAGGCGTCGTAGACGGTCGCCAGTCCGTCCCAGAGGTCTGGTGCCCATCGGTCGTAGCGGGTCAGGACGTCCGTCAGGTCTGGGTCCGTGGCCAGCAGGGACGCCAGTCTTCGTCGTCCGTCGGCAATCGAGAACGCGGCCATGACATCCCTCCTCTCACCCGACATCGAATGTAAGCGATGTCATAGCACAGCATGACGGGAAAGTAGGCCTTTCGGCAAGTGTTGAGGCAAACGCTTCCCGGGTGGTGACCGGAGGCACCGGGACGTGATGCGGGTGGTGCGGTGACGGACGTCAGTCGGTCGCGCTCCCGCCGGCGCTGCTGAAGTCGACGCTGCTGTACCTCGAGAGCTTCGCGAGCCGGTGCTCGCTTCGCACCTCGCGGATGGTGCCGCTCTTGCTGCGCATGACGATCGAGTGGGTGGTCGGCCCGTCCGAGGTGTAGCGCACCCCCTCCATCAGCTCGCCATCGGTGATGCCGGTCGCGCAGAAGAACACGTTGTCGCCGGTGACGAGGTCAGTGGTGGTCAGGACGCGGTCGAGATCATGCCCGGCATCGAGGGCCCGGCGCCGCTCGGCATCGTCGGTGGGCTTGAGTCGGCCCTGGATCATGCCACCGAGACAGGTGATGGCCGCAGCGGTGATGATGCCCTCGGGGGTGCCTCCGATCCCGGCGAGCAGGTCGACACCGGTGCCGGCGCGGGCAGCCATGATGGCGCCGGCGACGTCGCCGTCGGAGATGAACTTGATCCGAGCACCGGCCGCGCGGACCTCCTCGGCCAGGGCCCCATGACGCGGGCGATCGAGGATGCAGACGGTGAGGTCGGCGACCTTCTCGCCCTGGGCCTTGGCCAGCCAGGACAGGTTCGCCGCGATCGGCGCCGTGATGTCGATGACGTCTGCACCTGCAGGGCCGACCACGAGCTTCTCCATGTAGAAGACCGCGCTCGGGTCGTACATGGCCCCGCGCTCGGCAACAGCCAGCACTGCAATGGCGTTGGGCATCCCCTTGGCGGCCAGGGTGGTGCCGTCGATGGGGTCGACGGCGACGTCGACGTCGGGCCCCATCCCGTCACCGACACGTTCTCCGTTGAAAAGCATGGGGGCGTCGTCCTTCTCGCCCTCGCCGATGACGACGGTGCCGTTCATCGAGACGCTGCCGATGAGCTGACGCATCGCGTTGACCGCAGCTCCGTCGGCGCCGTTCTTGTCCCCTCGACCAACCCACCGTGCGGCAGCCATCGCCGCGGCCTCGGTGACACGCACCAATTCCAGTGCCAGGTTCCGGTCCGGGACCTCGGGGCTGTTCTCCGCAGCTGCCATGGTCCTCACACTAGCGCCGCGGCCGGCACCGGCACGTGCCCGATTGGGCACACCGGAACGGATGCATGAAGATAGGAACGTGACGGAGTCTCCTCCACCCGATGTGCCGGGCGACGACGCAGACGGTCCTGACGCTGCACCAGAGTCGGATCCAGCAGCGGCGGGCACCGCTCCTCGACCCACTGGGCGTGGCAACGCCCACCTGCGCAAGACCGTCGGCGACATGGTCCGCTCGATGGCTGTGGTCCTCGCGCTTGTCTTCGTCATCGTGCTTCTGGCCTGGCGACCCCTCCCCGATGCGGTGACGGAGATCGATGCGAGTCCGGTCGTGGCGCGCGCAGCACTGCAGGCCGATTTCACGGTTCTGGATCCATCCGGGCTGCCCGAATCGTGGCGCGCGACGAGTGCGCGGTGGGAGACGACTGCGGAGTCCGGTGAGAGCCTCGTTCTGCATGTCGGCTACGTGACACCGTCTGACGAGTACGCCCAGATCAGCGAATCGCGCGCGGCTTCCGAGCGCTATCTCGGCGAGCAGACGTCCGCCGGGGCGCCGGTGGGAACGAGAGAGGTGGCAGGTCAGGTCTGGCAGGAGTGGGAGTCGCCTGACCGTTCGAGCCTCGTGCTCATCGATGGCGGTGTCACCACGATCGTGTCCGGGACTGGCGGATGGGACGAGCTGGAATCCCTGGTCCGGGCGCTCAACCCCGTCGCCAGCTGACGTTCTCAGGCGTTCGGCGAGTCCTCGTCCTCGATGTCCTCACGGGGAGCAACCCGCTCGCGCGCGGCATCAAGCCAGCTCTGGCAACGCTGCGCCAGCAGCTCGCCACGCTCCCACAGGGCCAGGGAGTCCTCCAGCGTCAATCCGCCGGACTCCAGGGTGGCCACGATCGATGCCAGTTCATCCCGGGCCTGCTCGTAGCTGAGCTCGTCGGGGGAAGTCGTCATGCGATGACCCTAACTCTCACGGCGTGCACGGAGCCGTCCGTGTGCCAGGCGAATGTCGAGGACCGAACCCTCGGGAACTGCCTCGGAATCGCGGACGATCGAGCCATCCTCGGCCAGGACGATCGAGTAGCCGCGCTCCAGGGTGGCGGCGGGGGAGAGCGCCCGCACGCGCGCGGCCAGGTGCCGCACGTCGTTGTTCGCTGCGTCCAGCCGGGAGATGAGCACGGACCGCGCCCGGTCCCGTCGGTGCCGAACGGACTGCTCCTCCGACTCGAGCCGGTGGCTCAGGGCCAGTGCGGCGCGCTGCGCCAGGCCGGAGACGAGGTGCTGCTGCTCGGCCAAGGACGGCACGACCCGCTTGGCCGCATCCGTCGGAGTGGAGGCGCGCAGGTCCGCGACGAGATCGAGCAGCGGCGTGTCCTGCTCGTGACCGATGGCGCTGACGACGGGAGTGCGGCAGGCGGCCACAGCGCGAACGAGGGACTCATTGCTGAACGGCAGCAGGTCCTCCACGCTTCCGCCGCCCCGGGTGATGATGATGACGTCGACCTCGATCATGGCATCGAGTGAGGTGACCGCGGCAGTCACGTCGGCGACTGCCTTCGCTCCCTGGACGGGAACCTCGCGCACCTCGAACTCCATCGAGGGCCAGCGGTCGCGCACGTTGGCGAGCACGTCCTCCATCGCGGCACTGTTGCGACCGCAGACGAGTCCGATGCGGCGGGGGAGGAAGGGCAGCGGGCGCTTGCGCTCGGGTGAGAAGAGCCCCTCCGCTGCCATCAGGTCGCGCAGGCGGGCGAGCTCCGCGAGAAGGGTGCCCAGGCCGACGGGCCGTATCTCGCGGGCGAGCAGGGAGAGTGATCCTCGGGCGGCGTAGAAGTCGGGTCGGGCGTGCACCAGCAGTCGCTGGCCCTCGGCGAGCGGGGGGTCCAGGCGTCCGATGACCGACGAGTCGGCCTTGACGCTCAGGGACATGTCCACATCGGTGTCGCGCAGGACGAAGTAGTGGAAACGGGCTCCGGGGCGCGGGCGGTACTCGGCCACCTGTCCGTCGATCCACACCGCACCGAGCCTGTTGATCCAGTCGGCAAGGGACCGGGCGATCGTGCGAACTGCAGCCGGGGACTCCGGAGTCGTCTCGAGCGCCATGATCGGCAGCCTAGGCCGCGGTCACCAGCGCCGCGGGTCGATCAGGTCCGGATCCGTCGATGCGAGGTCCGGGTCCGCAAGGGCTGGCGGCACCGAGGCCCAGGCCTCGCAGATCTCGCTGAGCTCATGAGCGGACGTGACGCCGACGACGACCTGCGCGGCCCACGGAAGGGCCCGCACGTGCGCCAGGCAGGCAGCCACGGGGGTGACGCTGTGTTCCCGTGCCCAGGTGCGGAAGGCGGCAACGTCGGGGTGGTCGGCTCGTCCGCCGCCCTCGGTCACGAGGAGTCCCTGGAGGAAGGCGCTGCGCACGACGATGTCCGCGCCCGTCGCGGCCAGATCGGAGAGCACCGTCGAGTCATCCAGTCGTCGGTCGAGGACGTTGGCCGGTATCTGAATGGCACCGAGAGGGCAGCCCCGCGACGCAAAGACGTCGATGGCCGAGTTCACGCCCGACTCGTCGTAGACCGATACGCCCACGTGCCGGACCTGGCCGGCGTCGACGGCGCGGCCCAGGCTGCGGACGGTGCTGAGCCGCTGCTCTCCGGAGAGCGCATCCCAGTCGTGGACCAGCACGCTCTCGACCGAGTCGATCGACAGTTCACGCAGAGCAGTGAGGAGCTGGGCCGGCACATCACCGGCACCGGCCACCTTGGTGGTGACGAGGAAGTCGCGGGCGACGGGGGCCAGCCGAGTCTGGGCATCGCCGTAGCCGCACGCGGTGTCGATGCGGGTGACATCCCACTCATGGGCCACGGACACGATGTCGGCGATGGCCTCGTCGGAGAGACGGCCGACTGTGTTGGTGATTCCGTAGGGGGTGCCCCACTGGGCGGTGCCCAACGTCAGTGTCGTCATGCCCCCATCCAACCAAGGACGAGCCGACGCCCTGGGCGCCCCTGCGGTACAGCACCTAGCATGGAGGCATGGTCTCAGCGAAGAAGGTACTGCTCGCCGCCCCACGCGGGTATTGCGCTGGCGTCGACCGCGCGGTCGTCACGGTCGAGAAGTCCCTCGAGCTCTACGGGTCTCCTGTCTACGTCCGAAAGCAGATCGTTCACAACAAGTACGTCGTCAGCGCTCTCGAGGACCGCGGTGCGATCTTCGTCGACGAGCTCGAGGAGGTGCCGGAGGGCAGCATCGTCGTGTTCTCGGCACATGGTGTTGCACCGGCGGTGCACGATGAGGCGGAGGAGCGCGGCCTTCGCACGATCGACGCGACCTGCCCGCTCGTCACCAAGGTTCATGCCGAAGCCCGGCGCTTCGCGTCCGAGGGCTATCGCATCGTTCTCGTTGGGCACGAGGGCCACGAGGAGGTCGTCGGCACGATGGGCGAGGCTCCGGAGGTCATGACCCTCGTCGAGGATCCGGCCGACGCCGCGCAGGTGAACCTGTCTGCGGATGACAAGCTCGTGTGGCTGTCCCAGACGACGCTCTCGGTGGACGAGACCCTGTCGACGGTCGACGTGCTCCAGGAGCGCTTCCCGAACATGATCAGTCCGCCCAGTGATGACATCTGCTACGCCACGCAGAATCGGCAGGCAGCGGTCAAGGAGATCGCGCCTCAGTGCGATGTCGTCGTGGTTGTCGGCTCCGGAAACTCATCGAACTCCGTGCGGCTGGTCGAGGTCGCGCTGGAAGCTGGTGCGCGCGCGTCGTACCGCGTCGACTTCGCGGAGGAGCTGGACGAGGCATGGTTCGAGGGTGCTGAGACCATCGGCGTGACGAGCGGTGCCTCCGTTCCGGAGATTCTCGTCGATGACGTCCTGGCCTGGCTGC
>Ga0181562_10001539_pt1 | contig 18376 bp, 10 predicted proteins | sample 011ome_26_FD_139344 | JGI IMG/M metagenome (GOLD analysis project Ga0181562, IMG submission 139344) | Coastal salt marsh microbial communities from the Groves Creek Marsh, Skidaway Island, Georgia - 011511BT metaG (megahit assembly) | ecosystem: Environmental > Aquatic > Marine > Intertidal...
CCAGATGCAACAGCATATGGCCAATGCCTTCCCATGAACGTCCAGGACAGTAGTTCTTGCCGAGCCTGCCGGCGATCAAGTTAAAGTACTCTTCTGCGATTTTGCGACGCTTCTGGATTACTCGTTCCAGGTTTTCATTATCTTCGGTGAGCTCGGGGGAGTCTGAAACGGAGTTAATGGCGGCCGCAATCAGTTCGGCCTCCCATTTTTCAAGCGACGTCTTGATTGAGTAGAAATTCTTTTTCCCGTCTCGCCGATCTACGACGAGTTCAGATTGTCTCAAAATGGCCAGTTGCGATGAGATCCGCGATTGCGACATGTTGAGAGCCTCTTGCAGCTCAGCGACCGACAACTCCTCTTGGCTCAACAGGCCCAAAATGCGCAGCCGTGTGGGCTCTGCCAAGATTTTGAGAGTATCCCAAGCCAGTTTCATGGGGAAAGTAAGAATAACGGAGATCGAATTATGAAGAAAAAAATAGGCCCTATAAGTCTCACAAGACCTATAGGACCTATTTGAAAAACCCGGTTTGGCACCTACTTCGCCACGAGGTCGACGAAACGCTCGATTGAGATGATTTTTAGCAAGCTATCGACTCCTTCGATATGAAGTTCGACTTCGTCCCCTGGAGATTTTCCGAGGAGCGCAGCGCCGAGAGGCGTTTTGTAGGAAATGACTTCCTTTTCGGGATCGCTGTCCCAAGCCCCCAGAATAGTATAAGTAATCTCTTTATTGGTCTTTTCATCGAGGAGATTGACTACGCTTCCGATGCCGACCGTTTCGGTTCCGATTTCGCTAAAGTCGGTGATCTTAGCTCGTTGCAGATCCATCTCGAGTTTGTTGCGTCGCGCTAGCAACAATGACTGGTCTTGCTTGGCCATCTTGTATTCAGAATTTTCCTTCAAGTCACCATGCTCGCGCGCAACGCCGATGGCTTTACTGTTTTCAGGAATCTGCTTAGTGACCAGATCGTCGTACTCGGCCACTGCCTTGTCATAACTTTCGCGGGAAACGATGAGTCCGGTAGCTCTGGTCTCCTCACCCGTTTCCAGCAGCGATTGAACAGCAGGGAATATCTTGATGAATCGAGCGAGCAGAGACTTTTTCGTTAATTCCTCAAAACCTTGGTTGAGCAAGAGATTGTTGGCGAGGTCCCGTGCGGTTTCCGAGTCGGCTTCTGCGAGCAGGTCTGGAATGAGCTCCGTATCTTCGCTGAGTATATCAGCGAGCGGAATGCGTCGGGAACTCACGATTTGAAGCGCCTCATAGTCGATCGCATAGAAAATAGCGTTCAGCAAGCGAGGCTTGATCATCGGTCTAACCAGATTTCCGAACTTGCGGGAATTCCGATTCTTTACGATCCAAAGCAGAACGGGCTCTTTCAGGTTCTGCTCGGTCTGCCAGCGCTCGAACGTTTCGAGAAGATCCTGGTCGAAACCGTTCAGCAAAAGGAAGTTGACGCAGTCAGTTGTGAGTTTCCCACTGCTGGACTTCAGCAGACTGAAGGAAATCTCTTTCCAGTCCGCCGGATGCGCTTCCTTGATGAGCTCTAAAGCCCGGGTGTGGAGATTGGTCGCCAAATCATCTAGGATTTCATTGAGCCCTTCGATGTCACCTACGAGATCTGCCAATACCGGTTCGAACTCGGCAATGTCTACCTCGAGAATCTTAGCCAGATCATTGCGAATCCAAGCCCCCTTGAGCTTTTCCGCGGGTGTGAGCTGGTTACTTTCTTTAACGGCGGTCGCTAAACCATGAAGAACGGCGGGAAGATGCTCTTTGATATCCGGGTTTTCGGTCACCGCATCGAGTAACTTGTCCGCTATCAATACGCGTCGCTTAGCGGATTGGGTCGCATTGTACTCCTCCAAGAGTTCGTCCTCAATGCTGACAGGTTCGTCCCGTAAGACGTACATGCCGGTTTTGCGCGGTGGAACTGCAATTCGAGGATCTTTGGCGAGGATTTTCTTAGTGGCGGTCCACCATTTCTTGAATTTGACCGGATCACCGATCACCTGAGAGAGGATGCTCTCAACTTCGGTGGCGCTGGTAGCTCCATTCGGATATTGCTTGAGGACTTCCACAACGAGGTCTGCCTGTTGCTTTGCAATCATCTCCGTGATTACATCTGGCTCGGTCTCCTTCCGGGCGAGCAAGTGCTCCGGAGGAAGGACCTGCATCGTGACAACGCAGAAGCCAGGATCCATTCGGTGACCTTCCTTCCCCTCGAAATCGATGATCAGCTTGGAGCTGGCAGCATCGTATTCCTTTATCTGGCCAAATCCCCAGCTTTGGTGGATACAGTAGCGTCCGGGCTGCATTGACTCGAGTTTTGCCTTAGCAGGCTTAAGCTCGGGTTTCCGCGTAATGAGTTCTAATACGGCTTCTTCGTTCATCTGAAGTTATGAGACTAAAAGTTTAAGAGAGGCGGCTTTTTATGCAGTTGTCAACGAGCGACTCTTCCCTCAACAACATCTCCCTTGCAAATGAACGACTCATCTTGGAGCTGCGCGGTCGAATTGACCAGCAGATTTCTCAATAAACCCGCACGGTTGTCTCATTTGCTTGAGCGATTGCCGGCCAAAATGGATCCGGGCAGCAGACGGCGTTGTCAGTTTCTATTGTTCGGCGTCGTCCGAAATTGGTCCTATCTGGAGTCAAATCTAGACGCCTTCCTGAGGAAACGCCCTCGAATAGGAATGTGGGCGGCGCTTTTGGTTGCTAGCTACGAGCTAATGGCCAACTCGGAGAAATCAGCCCAGATCGTCGACCACGCGGTGGGCAGGATTGGCAAGAAGTTTAGCAAATCCGAGAAGGCGCTCGCCAACGCGGTCCTGAGAAAAGTGGCCCAAGGGATCGCAGAATCGAAAGAAGCGATTCTATCCGATTCTTCCTCGATGGCAGTTCAGTACAGCCACCCGATTTGGCTAGTTGACCGCTGGATCGAGCAATTTGGCTTCGAAGATGCGACAAGCCTCGCCCGTTGGAATCAAGAAGAGCCCGATATTTACTTTCTTCCATTAGAGAGCGCCAAGGCTGCTGAGTTGGGCCAGTCAACCGAGTGGGAACCCTATCGAAAGGGTTCTGATACGAATTGGAGTGAACTGGCGGAAGCTCTCCAGGCAGGATTCATCTACATCCAGAACCCGGGAGCTCGACTGGCGCCCAACTTGATTGTGAAGCACTTTGACGGGGGCCGCATTCTTGACCTGTGCGCGGCTCCTGGTGGGAAGAGCTTCTATCTTGAGAAGATGCTAGGGGAGTCGATTCGGGAAATCGTTTCCGTTGATCTTCCCGGACCCCGTTTCGAGCGACTCCTTACCAACGTAAAACGGTTTGGATCCGGAAGGCTTACCAGTTTGGCGGCCGATCTTTTTGAATTGGACGAGAAAGAGCAGGGACGGTTCGAGGCCGTTTTACTGGATGCCCCGTGCAGTAATTCTGGTGTTTTACAGAAGAAGCCGGATGCGAAGTGGCGCCTTTCGCCTGAGCGGATTTCTGAGCTGATAGCCTTGCAGTTTAGAATGTTGACCAAGGCTTCCGAGCTGGTGGAGAAGAACGGCTTGCTGGTCTACAGCACCTGCAGCGTTGATGTCGAAGAGAACGATGGGGTGGTCAACCGTTTCCTCGAGTCGGAAATGGGTCGGAGATTCAGGTTGGTTGAGCGGGTCGCCAGCCAGCCCTGGATTACGGGGCATGATGGAGCGGGCGCGACTCTTCTGTGCCGGCAGGACTAGTCCTTAACAGGCTTGGGCAGGCGACTGCAAAGCAAGGCTGCGACGACGGTGATTATGGCCCCGACCAGGTAGAGCTGAAGTGAGCCGAACCACCAGAACACGAAGCTGGCCAGTAGCGGTCCAATGGCCCGAGCGAGGGATCCGATTGCTCGAAAGGTCCCCAAGGCGCGCCCTTGCTCGGATTCGCCGGCGAAAAGAGACACCAGCGATGTGAGCGTTGGGCTGGCGAGGCCGACACCGAAAGCGAGGAATGCAAGGCCGACGTATAGAATGGAAACGCTCGAAGCGATCCCTAGAAAGACGAGCCCGATCGCAACCAGTAGAAGACCAGTGGTCGCGACGCGTTTTTCCCCCAGTTTAGGAGCCAGCCTTCGTACGATGCCACCTTGGACAAGAACGAGAACGAAACCTACGAAAACCATCATCCAGGCGTTTTGAGTGGCGCTAAATCCAAAACGATCCGCGCCGAGGAAGGTCAGGGTAAACTCCATCCCGGCGAAAGCGAACATGAAGACGAAGTAGGCCAGATTGGTTTTCCCGATAGCAGGCGGCAGTTTATCGGTGAGGCGGGAGATCGGGTTGCGGGATTCCACACTCTCTCGATTTTCGTCTGAAAGGGATTCCTTAAATCGAGCCTTCACCCAAAGGAAATTTAGCAGTGCTAGCCCCGCAGCCACAAAGGCGACGACGGAGAAAGGGTTGATTCCGTATTTTGCCCATTCGGGATGGGATTCGAGCAAATTGAACTGGCTCAAAAAGCCTCCCAAAGCAGGTCCCAGGATGAACCCAAGTCCGAAGGCCGCGCCTACGATCCCCATTCCTTTGGATCGGTTTTCTTTGGTGGTGATGTCCGCGACCGCCGCGGTGGCGACTGAGATGTTGCCGCTCATGCAGCCCCCCACAAAGCGGGCTATCACCAAGGTTAGGAAACTACCCGCGAACCCCCATAGAATGTAGCTGGCGAAAACCCCCAGGGTGGTGATGAGGAGGATAGCGCGGCGTCCTTTCTTGTCGGAAAGGCTGCCCCAAATCGGGGCGAAGAAAAATTGGAGAAAGGCGTAGAGCGAACCCAGTATCCCTCCGAACAAGACCGGGGTGAAGCGGTCTCCGGCTCCGGTGGCGGCAGAAAACTCGTCCAGAGATAGTGTGAGGCTGTTGAGCAGTCCGCTTTGCCCATAGTACTCGAGGATGGATGGGAAAAGGGGAAAGATGATACTAAACCCAACGAGGTCTAAGAAAATGGTTAAGAAAATGACGCCCAGCGATAGCGATTTCTGACCGTTTTGGGGTTGTTCTGATTGGTTGCTCAAGATTGTGGTTTATTGGCGTCTCACCAATTGAGCGCAAGAGTTTAGTCGCTTTAGAATCGGGAAGCCCGGATGCCTTGCGACCTAGGAAACCATAATTCCTTTTGCGAGGGCGTATATGTACTCGAGCTCATCCGGGGGCAATCCCGCTCCAAACGAGAGCTGATCGGTGTCGGATATTGCCAGGATTTCTAGCGTTACTCCGATTGTCGCGACCGCTTTACTGCCTCGAGTTCCGGCTTTGCTCACCCCCATGATAAATTCCTCAATCTCCTCGGTAGAGATGCTTTTCGTTTTCCGCATGGGCCATCCTTTGGCTACTTTGAGCGCGTTATTTCCGACGGAAACTGATTGGGTGGCGATAAACGTGATCCCAATTAGCCGAATTAAAAACCACGTAGGAAGTCCTAAAAATATGAGACCAAAGAATGCGGCGAAGATCAGGAAAGTGCCGGGTACATCGGCTTGGGTCAAAAAGGGGATGGCAAAGGTAGTGAGGAAAATCAGCTCGAATACGCAGATGACCACGGCAACGACGAGAAAGCCCACGTTGAAGCCAGGAGGGGGAATTTCAATCTGTAAGCTAGATCTATCATAGTTGATGCGCGATTTTAGTTTAGCCGGAGGATCTGGAATCTCGTTGGTTTCAAGGCGTTTCTTGAATTTGTCCTTTATGTTTTCATCTAGTAGATCCGCTTCCCGGATACGGGTAGAACCCGATGTTTCGTCATGAATAGGCAATGACAAGAATTTCGCGATCTCTTCAGCATCGCTTCTCGCCTCTTTTTCAGAGCGGCTCTGAGAAATGTCCAATTGGTTGTCATCGCTCCCTGTCAAACGAACCGGATAGACCGTATAGCTGGAGTTCTTGCTGCGACGAACTTCCGAACGGAGACTAACCCGGTTGAAGTCCTTGGTTTGATAGGTCTGCGTTTTAACGTTCTGGGTAAGCAGTTTCCAGTTTTTCGTTGCGATTCCCGATTCTCGATCAATCAGGAGTTCGAGCCGCCCGAACAAAATCGCTCCACCCACGATCGCGAAAATGGATCCAAAGGGAATCCCGAAAAAGAACGGAATCGCGTCGCCGCCTCTCACGTCGGCAGGAATAAAAGTCAGCGCAATTACACCGATGCCTACGACGAAGAAAGGAAGTCCAAAAAGGGAAGCGCAACCGCCACCAGCTTGGTGACGCCAAATATTCGGATTTGAATCGGGAAGGGGCATTTCTTTGAAAAATGCCAATGTGAAAGGTCGTGCGAATAAAGGCAATTTCCAAAGGAAGACAACCGTTCGTTCGGCTTCCTCACGCCCCCGCAGTAAGGACCAGTTCTAAGAGCCGCTTGAACTCCTGGAGATTAGTAGCCTTTCTTCTTTAATTCTTCGACGGTCCAGGGCATCACGCGGTCTTGGTTTGCGTCGATCACCGCTTGTATCTCATCCGGGTGCACGGTACCCGACTTGTTGCCCCACGCGGTTCTAATGTAACTCAATACTTGTTGAAGTCCTTTGCCTTGAAATTGAGGCATGACGCCATGGCCCGGCATGACGCTGTTCCAGGTTTCGCCTTTGACTTCGATAGGTCCGCTGATGCCGTGGTAGACCATCAAGGCCAGGCGCTCCGCGGATCCGTTGACCCAATCGGAGCCATTGAGCGGAGGAGCTAATCCTGGCAGTCCATTGCCGTCTTTTTGGTGACAGGCCACACAAGTCGCGGCGTAGATCGCTTCGCCTTCACTGATTGCGAGCAGTTGCTTCTTGTTGAGTCCATCAAGGGGATTGTTGCTCGCTCGTCCGGGCCAGGTAAACGTCATATCCAGGCCCTCTTTTACGTCATCGCTCGATTCGGAAAGCGTTTCGATCAACGAGTAGAAGACTTCCGGTTTTGCATCTAATTTGATTGGCCTGGACTCTGGGCGACCTGCGTAATGCGCAAGGCCGGTGATGATGGCGTAAGCTCTCCAATTCTCGGGCACGCCCGACGCTAGTAGGGGAGCGAGGGTGAGCAGCGAATCTGCGTCTCGTTTGCTGAACAAGGCAATAACGAGCTTTCCTAGAACGGCGGAGCGGCCTGCGTTTTCCAGCCAGATGTCATTGCGACTCGCTTGTGTCAGGAATTCCAATTCCCGTCCAGACAAGCTGGATACGATTGCGTCTTCCATGTACTCGTTGGGTAGGTCAGGGTGGAAAATACGATTTATGTGATTAATGACAAGGGCGTCATCGCGAATGACTGATAACGATTGGACCGCTTGAAGGCGGACCCTAAAGGAAGAATCGGTGAGGGTCTTCTCGAAAGCTTGCCTCAGAGAGGAGTGAGCATTGGATTTGGATATGAGCCCTTCCGATGCGCGAATAGTGTGAACTTTCACCCAAGGCTCGGGACGCCTTAAAGACTGGACAACCGTCCGTTCGTCGATCTCACCCCGCCCTTCAAGGGTCCAGAGCGCGTGAATAGCAGCCCGTTCATTGCCGGACACAGCGGTGTGTTTTAAATGAGAGAGTTCACCTGGCTGGATCGAATCCGTCTCTACGAGCAGTCGTTGAGCGGTGTCGCGGATCCATCCATTGTTGCTGCCGAGGAGATCGATCAGTTCTGTATTCGATTTTACGGACAACTTTGGTAGCGATTCTCTGACGCTCGAATCGTGGACAATGCGGTAGATCCGCCCCAGTCCAGTGGGTTTGTCCAGTTCTCTTTCGATGATTTGCTTCCGAAGAAATGTAGTCACAAACATCTTGTGCTGCAAAATGCCACGATAGAGATCCACAATATATAGAAATCCATCGGGGCCGGTAGCGATATCGACGGGCCGAAAACGCTCGTCGGTCGAAGCGAGGAAATCGACTTTTTCCCATACAGGGTCATCTTCCACGCGTTTGTTGGCGACCAACTCGAATTCACCTTCCTGTATCTCGTATCTCATGACAACATTGCCACTTGGCTCGGGTACGAACAGATTTCCATAAAAGGAATTTGGATACTGATTGCCCCGGTAAATAGCGATGCCGGAGGCGGCGGTAGCGGTGTTGAGTCGATAGTCCTCACGGAGGGTGGGGCCGCGATAGCCTCGATTTACTCCCAAGTTGACTCGATTGGAAAAGACTTCGCGAGTGGAAGCAGCATCCACTTTCAGACCCGCTTTGGATGGATAGCCGGGATTGCGATTCGTATACTCATAGGGTTGGTAGTCTGCCAGCACGGGATTGCTGTTGGTATTGTAGAATAGGCGGCCGAAGTCGTCTTTGGTCATCCCCCATTGCCCGCGTTCCGCAGTCTCCTCGATTTTTAGCTTCTTCCCATCCCATTTAAAGCGGCGGTCGGATTTGGCGTTGTAAAGCCAATTGTCGAGCCCCCGCATGAGAGCGTTCTCTCGGTGCTCTACGGAGCCCGTTTTTGCGTATTCAGCCACTTCTGTTTTCCGGTCAACTTTCAGGTCGCCATCTAGGTCCTCACAGAACCAGAGCGTCGGGGGCTCGGCGACAAGCAGCCCGCCTTTGACAACAGAAATGGCCCGAGGCAAAACGAGGCCGTCCAGAACAACGGTGGATTTGTCCATCACGCCATCATCATCCGTATCTTCAAGAACCACGATTCGTCCGATGGGCTCTTCCTCTCCATTGCCGTCGACATCCGGCATGTAGGCTCGCATTTCCACGGCGTAGAGTCGACCGTCCTCATCCCAGGCGATCGTTACTGGGTCATTAACGAGTGGCTCCGAAGCGACGAGCTCCAGTCGGAATCCGGGTGCTAACTGGATGCTTTCCAGACTCTCCTGCGGAGAAAGAATCGGTGCCGGCGGAACGTCGACCTGTTTCCAGATCTCCGCCTGCACGTCTCCCTCTTTGTCTTTCCTATCACCCGCTTGGCCCCAAGCTGTGGCTGCAAGAGAGAGGGCGAGCAATGGGCTCATTAATGCGAATAATGGCTTCGTTGGACGTTCTGGAATGCTATCGTTCATTGCGCGGCGTTGGAAAATCGGTAGGGAAACAAACACGTGTTGGCAAATTGGCAAGCGTTCTTTCGGACCGGTTCTCGCTGCTTTTCGGATTGGTTTAATGGTAGCGGGCAATCTCCGAGTGCCCACAGCCCTACAACCTAATGGGCGCTCGGAGATCGCGCGCCACCCTATTTTCTACTTGTGAACGTCGGCTGTCACACCGGCCCAGTCGTCGGTGCGGAACGGGGTGGCCGGGAGACCTTCCCGACTAAACACATTGCAATCGGGGTTGTTGGCCCAGGCATAACGCACCGCAACGGGGTTTTTCACCGAATCGTTCCAAACTTCTATGGTATCCTTGTCCACAATACGGGCGGACGCCCAAACAAACTTCTGGTCATTTCCGGCGATGGAAAAGCCTACCGGTTCGCGTGTGTCGAAAGTATAGAGACCACTGGCGCCGACATGGTCGAAATCGACCGAGATTTTTGAGCCATTAATCTTCATCGATTTGTACCGTGGGCTCTGGTGGGGAACGTCTATTCCATAGTCACGAGCCAGTGCCCACCTGGCCAGTCGATTGGCGACGGTGTGTTTGTCGCGCGGGTGAATGTCGCGACCTTCGCCGACGTCAATGATGACCGCTTGACCCGTGTTGCGGAGCTTGTCCATCGTCATGGTTTGGGCTTCCCTCAGTTCCGGCCAGTCCGCCTCTTGAGGCTCCGAAACCCTGTCTCTAAAATCGGCGAGTTGGACATAGTAGAAAGGGAAATCGCCTTGGCCCCATTCGTCCCGCCAATGTTGAATCATAAGCGGAAAAAGATGCCGATACTGGTAGGCTCGGCCCGCATTGGCTTCACCCTGATACCAAATCGCCCCTTTGATTCCGTATCCAATGGTCGGTTTCAAAACGCCGTTGTAGATATTGGCGGGACGATGCTGACCGTCGAGGGGATTGCGAGGGGCTCTAGGGCGAGTGCCTTGGCTTCCGCCTTTCTCCCATTTAGCGATTTTCGATTCGTAGTCCGCGACCGCCTTTGCGTGATCGTAAGTCGCTTCCGTTTCCTTCCACCTGCCTAGCAATTCAGAGTAGCGCTTGTCTTTGCGAAGGACATCGCGTCGTATCCAGGCTTCGGCGGCGGAGCCTCCCCAAGCATTGTCGATAAGTCCAACAGGGACCCCCAATGCATGATGCAGTTGCAGGCCGAAGCGATAGCCGACAGCGGAAAAGTCTTTCACGGTATCGGGAGCAGCGTGGGCCCATTCCCCATCGAAGTCTTTCTGCGGTTCCTGTGTGCCGACCTGCGGAACGGAAATCAGTCGAATCTCGGGATGGTTTGCGGTCAGGGCTACTAAGTCTCCGTCATATGAATTCTGCACCGGCCAAGCCATATTGGACTGCCCCGAGCATATCCAGACCTCCCCTACCAGTACATCATCGTAAGTGATCGTGTTTTTGCCCTTGATCGTCAAGCGGTGCGGCCCGCCGGCAGGAAGTGGCTTGAGGGTCACTTTCCAGTTGCCATCTCGATCCGCTTTAGTCGTGTGTGCTTGGCCGCCGATCGAGACGGTTACCTTCTCGCCCGCGTCTGCCCAGCCCCAAACCGGATTGTCGTGGTTGCGCTGGAGAACCATATGATCGCCGAAAATTGACGGGGTCGAAACCTTGGCGCTTAAAGAAACGATTCCAAGTATCGAAGTGAGGCAAAGTACGCAGCGAATGAGTAGGCGGTTCATATTTGGGGTTAAGCTAGATTATCGATGAGATTGAAAGAGGGTTCACGTTAGAATAGCTTGGTTGAGGGTCAATATTGAATGGCGGGTAATCCGCTCGGTGCGATCCAATAGACTTGCCTGTAAAGCGGGTAAATGGCTTTGTTTTGGAATCCGATGAAAAGTAAGCTAGCTGGATTGATTCTAATGCTCGTCCTGGTTTCAGGCGCGATCGTCTTGCTTCAACGTGAGGATAGTCCTGGGCCGGTGGAATTTGCTCAGGGAGAGGTTCAATTCAATCGCGATATTCGCTCCCTGTTTTCGGAGACTTGTTTCAATTGCCATGGGCCCGATGAGCACTCTCGCGAAGCGGATCTGAGGTTTGATTTGCCTGAAAGCGCTTTCTCTGAGCGCGATGGGGGAGTGTTTGCTTTAGTTGCGGGTTCTCCCGAGAAAAGCGAAGCGTGGAGGCGGATTGTGAGCGACGACCCAGATCTTATCATGCCGCCCCCGGATTCCCATTTCACGCTGAGCGAAACGCAGAAAGGAACGATCAAAAGGTGGATCGAGTCTGGCGCTAATTACCAGGACCATTGGGCGTTTGAGACCCCTCGAAAGGCGGTGCTTCCGGTCGCAGATAGAGCCGGTTGGGATCGATCCGCAATTGACCGATTTGTCCTGGCTCGACTGAAATCGGAAGGACTCTCTCCGAGCGAGCCAGCGGACAAGCGGACGCTGATTCGCCGTTTGTCCTATGATTTGACGGGCTTGCCGCCGAGCCTGGAAGAGTTGTATCACTTTCTAGAGGATGACCGCCCAGATGCGTATGAGCTTCTGGTAGATCGAATCCTCGATTCGCCTCACTATGGTGAGCGGATGGCGCTCGCCTGGCTGGATCAGGCCCGATATGCGGACACCAATGGTTATTCCCGGGACGGAGCTCGCACCATGTGGGTTTGGCGTGACTGGGTGATTCAGGCCTATAATGAGGATAAGCCCTATGACGTCTTTTTGCGGGAACAGTTAGCGGGAGACTTGCTTCCGGATGCGACGGAAGCGCAGATCGTGGCGACCGGTTTCAATCGCAATCATATGATCACCGCAGAGGGTGGGACCATAAAACTGGAGAATTTGACCAACTATGCGGTGGACCGAGTGAAAACGACTTCGGAGGCGTTTTTGGGACTTACGATGGCCTGCGCGCAGTGCCACGACCATAAATACGATCCGATCTCGCAGGAAGACTTCTACCGGATGTTCGCCTATTTCAATACCCTCAGCGATAAGGGTATCGATGGTGCGGGTGGCGTGAATGCGGAGCCGACTATCCAGGCGAAGTCTCCGTTGCACCATGCGGATGTGGATACGATCCGGGATACAATCGACTTCCTAATAATGGAAAGGAGGAGGCAAGCGTCGAGACTGCAGAGCGAATGGGAATCAAGGGAGCGAGAGAAGTTGGAGCAGCTCGGTCAGAATCAGGCGTTCTACGGGTTCAAGCCATTGATGGTCAACAACCCAAATATTCCCCCTTCCATGGTGGAGTTTCAAGAGAACGGGACCGTGTTCCTGAAGCAGCAATCGATCGCGCCAAGAGGGACGTTTTATTCGTTTGCCTGCTCGTTGGAAGAAGTTCCGGATTCTCTGATAACGGGTCTTCGCGTCGAATTCTTGCCGCATCCCGAGGTAAACGAAGGCTCCTTGGGATATGGCAAGGAAGACGAATTGGGAGCGTTTGGAGTGTCTGCGGTTTCCGTCTCGGCAGGGAAGGTTCCCGTTGCCGACTTCGACCTGAATAGCGAGGTTGCTCTCAAGGATGCGACCGCGAGCTACTCCCACGAAGAATACCCAGCCCGAGCAATACTGGACCCCCGATGGCCCACTGCCTGGTCGCCCTTAGGACAGGTCAGGAAGTCGCAGCATTTAACCCTCACGTTTGAAAAGCCGGTAGACCCTAGAGAGGCTCCCTATTTCTCCATTATGGTAAACTTCCAGCAGATCGCCAATGCGGGGCATTTTAGAATGATGGCGATGACGGGCAAGGACGATGGAACGAATATCCCTTCCTCAATTCAGCGTATCTTGAATACACCTACAAAGGAGAGAACCCAAAGCGAGATCGAGGAGATCGCAAAATATCACGAAATACATGATCCTGAGCTGGAGAGTTTGAATACCGATCTTGCCACCTACCGTAGGCGTCTCAGTGAGATGACCAAAGCGTATTCTGTTCAAGTAATGGATACGGCCAAGAATCCCAGAAAGACGTATATCTTAAATCGTGGCAGCTATGATCAGCCGGGTCGAGAAGTCGAGCCGGGCGTACCTGCTTTTCTTCCTTCTTTACGGGAAGACGCCCCCGCCGATCGTCGCGCCCTCGCCGATTGGTTCACCGATCCCAGTCACCCTTTGACGAGCCGAGTAGCGGTAAATCGGATTTGGCAGCTCTTTTTCGGCAATGGGTTCGTGTCCACTTCTGCTGACTTTGGAGCCCAAGGAGAATGGCCGAGCCATCCAGAGTTGCTTGATTACCTTGCGGTTGACTTCATCGAAAACGGATGGAGCGTAAAGGCCCTCGTTAAACAGATTGTAATGTCGCAAACGTATCGACAGCGATCAGAAGTTACCGAGGAGCAGAGATCCATTGATCCTGAGAATCGCTTGTTGTCGAGAGGGCCTCGTTTTCGACTGCATGGCGAATTCATTCGCGACACCGCACTGAAGGCTAGCGGGCTTCTCAATGATTGGATTGGAGGGTCGAGCGTGAAACCGTACCAACCTAGAGGGATATGGCGCGAAATTAGCCACTACGGTTCTGTCAAAGATTTAACTCAAGTATTTGTTCAAGACCAGGGTCGTAATTTGTACCGAAGAAGTCTCTACACCTTGTGGAAACGAACCAGTCCTCCGCCATCAATGATGGCGTTTGATGCCCCGAATCGGGAGCTTTGCGTCATGCAACGTGAGACGACAAACACCCCTCTGCAAGCGCTGACTCTCTTAAACGACCCGCAATTTGTGGAAGCGGGACGCGTGTTCGCAGAGCGAATATTGCAAGAGCTGTCTGACGCTACGGATAGGGATCGCGTTTCCTTGGCCTTCGAAACCGTAACCAGTCGGATGCCACGCAATGATGAACTGGAGGAGTTGGTCAAAGCGCTAGAAGAGCAGCGGGTCTATTTCGAACGAAACGAGAAAGAGGCCATGGCCGTTCTAGGAGTGGGAGAAGCGACGCGAAACGGCCGCATAGATGTAGCCGATCACGCGGCCTTTTCCGTGATCGCCAATCTGATTTTCAATCTAAGCGAGGCCGTGACGAAGGGATGACTGTGATGGACTTTAATTTCGAATCGACCGACATTTGGCAACCGCAAGCATTAGCCCGCGAATAACATGGACCCATTCATCGACTTTCATCGTAAGCTAACGCGACGTTCGCTCTTTGGCCAAATGGGAAGAGGGCTGGGTGGCATGGCGTTGGGGTCTCTGCTGCTGCCAAGGTTTCTTAGAGGTGGAGAGCTTGACCAGTCGGAGGGGGGTGATTCGTCATTGCTGAGAAATTTGCCACACTTTGCCCCGAAGGCGAAGCGAGTGATTTACCTGTTTCAGTCGGGTGGACCTTCTCACATCGATCTATTTGACTATAAGCCAAGCATGAGGGATCTGCACGGGGTTGAACTTCCCGACTCAGTGCGTGGAAACCAGCGCGTTACAGGCATGACCCAGAATCAGTCGAGCTACCCCTTTGTGGCGCCTCATTGGGATTTCAAACGCTGCGGCAACAGTGGGGCATGGATCAGCGATCTTCTTCCCTACACTCAAAAGGTGGCGGACGATATCACGGTTATCCGTGGAATGAATACGGAAGCGATCAACCATGATCCTGCGGTAACCTACATCAACACGGGCTCGCAACAAATGGGTCATGCGAGTTTGGGGTCCTGGCTCAGTTACGGATTGGGAAGCGATAACCAGGATCTTCCGGCGTATATGGTCTTGCTGTCGCAGGGGTCGGGCAAGAACCCGGGTCAGCCGCTTTTTTCCCGGTTGTGGGGGAATGGCTATCTGCCATCGAGTTTCCAAGGCGTTAAGCTGGGGTCTGGTACCGATCCCGTATACTTTCTGCAAAATCCTCCCGGAGTGGATCGCGTGCAGCGGCGAAAGGCGTTGGATCGTCTAGAAACCCTGAACCGAGCCCACGCTCGGCAGGTAGGAGATCCGGAAATTCACGCCCGCATCGACGCTTATGAAATGGCATATCGCATGCAGACGTCGGTTCCGGATTTGATGGATTTGAGCGAGGAGCCTGATTCTACGTTCGAGCTGTATGGGGAGGAATCTCGCAGGCCCGGAAGCTTTGCGGCGAACTGTCTTCTGGCGCGTCGTATGGCGGAGAAAGGGGTTCGGTTTGTGCAACTGTTTCACCGGGGCTGGGATCAGCACAAGAAGCTCGCGACACAATTACCCAAGCAGTGCCGCGACGTGGACCAGCCTTCGGCGGCGTTGATAAAGGACCTCAAGCAGCGCGGGCTCTTGGATGAAACCTTAGTTATATGGGGAGGCGAGTTTGGCCGTACCGCCTACAGTCAAGGGAAACTGGGCGACGCGAGTGCAGGCCGCGACCACCATGGACGCTGTTTTTCCATTTGGATGGCGGGCGGCGGTGTGAAAGGAGGCTTTGAATACGGATTGACCGATGACTGGGCCTACAACGTCGTCGAGGATGGGGTGCACATTCGCGACCTTAATGCGACCATTTTGAAATGCATGGGAATCGATCACGAGCGTTTCACCTACAAGTTTAGAGGACTCAACCAGCGCCTAACAGGCGTGGAAGAGGCTAGGGTTGTGGACGATATTTTGACGTAGGGAGCCTTGAATTCGGCTTATATGGTAGGGCGAGACTGTCCCCAGTCCGCCGCAAAGCCTAATACCACAAACACTACCCAGTTTGTTGTGTAAGAAGATTAGGACAAGGCGGCTCGCCGGGCCGTCGAGCCCTACTTTCGAACCATTATTTTCTTTGGGTATATCCGTTGGAGCTTGGTTCGATGTCGAATCTGGTAGCGGGCGATCTCCGAGCGCCCAGACAAGGAATGGTTTGTGGGCGCTCGGAGATCGCCCGCTACCCAACCCCCTATTCCGATTCCAAAAACTCCATCACGCGGACGTCGTAGGCTTTGTAGCGGCCCATCCAGTCGGCTGCGGTCAAATCCTTGGCATCCGAAGGCCAGATGGCGGCTGACTTTTTGAATACACTCTGATCGTAAGGATAGGCTTCGCTTACGTGGTCCAGGGCGTTGATCGCTTGGAGGCGAGCCATGACATTGGGATTGTTAAGCAAGACTTCGTTCAGGACCGGACGAGGATCCTTCTTCCCGAGGCGAGCCAAGTGCTCGGCAGCGGCGATCCGGGTGGAGGCGATCGGACTACGGGTGAGCGCCTGTATACGCCTGGTTGCTCTCTCGTCTTCCGTTTTCAAAACCATGCAGTTGATCAAGGCCCAGTATTGGATAACCGGATTTTGGTTCCCGAGCAAGCGGGTCAGCCTGGGAAGGGCTTTGTCTCCTCGATCGAGCAGGGCGTCGGCGGCGTCCATGACTTCTGCGAGAGGGTATTGCGCGTTGTCCCTAGCGATGTCGTAGGGTGTCTTACCAGAGCCTCGACTCCATTCAACGAGCAGCGCTTCGGGGATAAATCCTGTGTCGCGAGTCTTGAGAAGATGGTCGCGATTGGCCTTTCGCATGCGTAGCAGGACTTCGCGATGCTTGGGGTCATTGGCGAGGTTGTTCACCTCGTCAGGGTCGGCTTCCAGGTCGAATAGCTCTTCGAGTGGAGCCGGCAGAAAGAACGCGCTTTGGGCGGCTGTGGTCTTACCCTGTTTGAACAACGCTTCCCATTCTCCGGTGGCAGGGTTGTCCCAGAGGTAGTTGACGTGCTGTCCCGTTGGAAGGTAGGCGAGGTAGTTGCGGATGTAGTTGTAGCGACCATCGGTCACACCGCGTTTGAAATCGATTCGCTCGTCGGCCCGGGCCCGGAAAGTGTGTGCGTATTCAGGAGCTGGAGAAGCTTTTTCTCCGAGAAACGCCCGGCCCTGCATGTGATCGGGAATATCTGCTCCTATCAGGCTGAGCAGGGTAGGGGCGAAGTCGACAAATCCTACCCGTTCATCGGTTTGGGTGCCGGGTTTATGAGGAGAAAGGTGGGCCCACTTTTTTGGGAATCTTACGACGAGGGGTACGTGCGTGCCACTGTCGTAGACGAAGCGTTTGCTGCGAGGCATGATACCGCCGTGATCTGAATAGTAGAATACGATGGTGTCCTCCGCAAGACCGGCATCCTCCAGATCTTTGAGCTGCTTAGCGACGAAGCTATCCATCTCCTGGATACGCGTGTAATACGAAGCAATCCGATCGCGTACCGTTTCCGTATCCGGAAGGTAGGCGGGGACGCGAACTTGGCTCAGCGGGATTCCGGGTTTCACCGTATTACGAGACGGGTGGAGCGAGCTCTCGTGAGTCAGGTTGGTATTGAAAATGGCGAAAAAGGGCTTCCCTTTCGGCCGGTTTTTCCAGTGGGCATTACGGCTGCTCTCGTCCCATCCCGGCGTATTTTGGTCTATGTTATAGTCCTGCTTGCTGTTGTTGGTGACATAGTACCCCGCGTCTTTCAGATATTGCGGATAGATCTTCACATGCGAAGGAAGCGCTGCTTGGCTACGCATGTGCTCCCCGCCGAACGTGGGTGGATACATCCCTGTGATGAGTACCGTACGAGCGGGACCGCAAACGGCTCCGTTAGCGTAGGCGTGCTTGTATAGAATTCCGTTAGCCGCGAGACCGTCGATGGTGGGTGTTTTCCCATGAGGGTCGCCGTAGCATCCCAGGTAATCCGGGCTATTGTCTTCGCTCGTTATCCAAAGGATGTTGGGCCGATCGGCAGCCGATGCCACGAAGGGAATGGCTAAATAGAGAAATGCAGTAGCTAGGGTAGTGAGTTTTTTCATATTAAATGGAAGTCGCTAAACGGTAACGAGGTCAAAACGGACGTCCACAAGATTCCAAGGTACCGGTCACGGTTGGACAGGAAACATGAGCATTCCGCAAATGAAGTTCTAGGTCGATTCTCGTAGGACGATTTCCGCAGGCACGAGGATCTTTTTCTTTGCGTCAGTCGTCGTTGCGTTGGCTTTGTCCGCGCAGAGGAGCCGCATTTGCTCGGCGGCGATTGTCGCCATTTCCTCGAATTTCTGCTTAACGTAGGTCAGCTTGGGTGTCGTCTTTAATCCTTCGAAAGTGCCGTCCACGCTGATTACTTTTACTTCCTCAGGGACATTGACTCCGATGCAGTCGAAGATGTTGAGCAGGTCGATAGCGGATTCCTTCTCCAAGCAGAAGACGGCATCGTGATCGCCTAGGTTTCGGGCGATCTGTTCGAGCTCAAAGACTCTCTTATAAGTATTGGTGGGATCGATCCAGTGCTCGTCAAAGTCGGATAGAGAGCCGCCAATTTCAATCCACTTGGCCTGAAATCCGAGTTTGCGAAGCGAGTGCCTCCCGTCCTGGTTAGAGTAGGCCACGACGCAGGGGGAGGTTGCTCCGGATTGCCAGAGATGGTCCGCGGCGAGGGCGCCGATTTGCTGATTATCGGAATCGATCATGAAGTCCGCGTTCCAATTCTGGG
>Ga0181562_10001543_pt1 | contig 18340 bp, 13 predicted proteins | sample 011ome_26_FD_139344 | JGI IMG/M metagenome (GOLD analysis project Ga0181562, IMG submission 139344) | Coastal salt marsh microbial communities from the Groves Creek Marsh, Skidaway Island, Georgia - 011511BT metaG (megahit assembly) | ecosystem: Environmental > Aquatic > Marine > Intertidal...
AAGCAAGTTCTAGCCGAATTAGAGTCGGGTATAACTGAAATTACCACTACACGTGTTCCGGTAGCGAGTCCCTTTGCCCGCTCCGTAGCCTGGCGGCAAATTAACGATGTGTACATGTACGACTCGGATGATCCGAGAGGAGGGGAGCGTTCGAATTTACGCGAGGATCTCATCAGTTCGGTCGCCTTTGATGATGCCTTGCGACCAACGGTTTCGGAAGCGATCACTAGTGAGTTTGAGTCTAAGCGAAAACGACTGGCGCCAGGATATGCGCCCAGCGACGAGATTGAATTGAAGGAGTGGCTAAGGGATCGAATTACGATCCCGGGTGATGAATGGAACCAGCTTTTGGAGCAGATTGAATGGATTCCCAAAATAGCGGATCGTGGTCCGGGTTGGTCGCCGCCCTTTGAAATTCAACGACGGGGTGGATGTGTTTATCTGCAGGAGGAGTCCAAGCGGGTCGATTCCCTATTTTCGTTGGAACCGGATCCCGATTTGTTCACAGAGTGGCTATCTTATTATGGACTAGTTTCGGTGAACCAGCTCCGCGATACGTTCCCAGCAGAGGATGAAAATTTGGATACGCTCATATCTGCTCTAGTCGACGAAAGAAGGTTGGTTGCAGGTCGTTTGAAGAAAGGTAGCGATGAAGTCTTTGTCTGTGAGTGCGAAAATTTCGAAATTCTTCTTCGAATGCAAAGGGCCAATAATCGGCCCATCTTCGATTCTTTGCCGCTAAGCGCGCTGGGGCCTTTTTTAGCGGAGCGCCAAGGAGTTTTGGGACTGGCTAAGAATGATTATTCTGTAGTGGAAATCTTGGAACAACTTGCATTGTATGGTGAGAGAGTGGGGTCTTGGGAGGAAGATATTCTACCAGCTCGGTTTCCTCAGTATCGAACGGCGACACTAGACGGTTGTCTGGTGGAAGAAGGTGTCGAGTGGTTTGGAACCGGCGACAAGTGGATCGCCTTTCGCTTCCTAGACGAGAGGGAGTATTGGGAGTCGGCGTTTGATGGTCCGATTTCATCGGAGGAAAAACACGTTCTCGGCATATTGAGTGACGCTTCTGGAGGTCGATTCGATTTCCACGTTTTGCAAGAAAGGGCTAGGCTTAATGCGAGTAGGCTGGAAGAGAGTCTTTGGTCACTCGCTTGGAAAGGAAAAGTAGGGAACGACTCTTATGCTTCAATTCGAAGGGGAGCGTTGGCCAATTTCTCAATTGCCGGAGCCACCAAATCTCAAAATTCGCGTCGCGAGAAACTAGCTTCAGGAAGAGCTCGAACCGGTAGGCGTACAAGGATGCTCGCAACTTCGAACACGATTGCCTATCCGGGAAATTGGTTCGCGTTTGAAGAGACTGATTTAGAAGTGGACGAGGTGTCATTGCTGGAGAGGCATAAAGAGCGGTCAAGGATTTTGCTTGATCGATATGGAATCCTCTTCCGCGAGTTGCTTGCGAGGGAGCTTCCAGGCATGCAATGGAAAGACGTATTCAAGGCCCTACGGCTCATGGAGTTGTCTGGAGAAATTTTGGCGGGAGCGTTTTTCGATGATATTCCAGGGCTCCAATTCGCTTCACATGATGCCTTGAGAAGGTTGCGTCAACAGCCCGGGAAAAAAGCGATCTACTGGCTCAGTGCCATCGATCCTGCTTCGTTATGCGGGCTGGGACTAGAGGCATTGAAAGGCAAACTGCCCAAGCGACTGGCGTCTACGAGACTTGCTTATCGTGGAGAGGAGCTCCTTTTAGAAGTTCTGCGTAGTGGGAAAGCAGTGATCTTTCATATTCCACCGGAGGATCCAGATGTTGAGCGTGCCCTGGAGCCTATTCGGCATATGCTGACTCGTTCTTTCAACCCGATTCGAACAATTCATCTTGAGACCATCAATGACGAAGACGCCAGAGTCAGTCCGTACTTGGAAGTGCTTGGCGCTCGTTTTCGTCTTCATTGCGACCACAAGCGGGTAGTGATTGAAGGTGTCAGGTGAAATCAGCGTCCTGATGACATTGGGGCTGCCCCAAACATGTTGTCGTCCTCCATTTAGTCCTCTCCCTAAAACGAGCTGAAAATTCCCCCCTCTTATTAAGAAGAATCGAAATTCCGCAGGTCGTCGGTCTTCTCAAGCCCCCAAGGCTTCGTTGAATTCTCGAAAGAACATGAAGACGATTATGGCGCTTCCAATTACCTCCGGAGCAATCAGCATAAGCCCTGTGGATAGGCCAATTTGGGACGCTTGAAAAATGATGAGGCTAGAAAGAATTAGGCAGAGACCCGATACGAAAAGAAAGCTCAGGCTGTAGGTGGGAACCGTTCGCACGCTCATGGAATAAAGCTCTCGAAAGTAGTGCATGGAAAGCAGGATGAAAACGGTCATAGCAAAAAAGGGTCCCACATCCGATTGAGGCAAAGACAGCAGGGTATTGTAGAGACCGTGTACCACGATCATGATCCCGAAAATGTAGAAAAAGTCGTTGTAGCTCCCACGCCGTAAAGCCCGGCAAAGATACAGCCCTCCCATCCCCGTCAGGGCGATATGGAAGAAGTTTGCGGTCAGAAACCGTCCTGGAGCCGCGAGGGCGAGCGATTGTGAGAAGTATCCAATATTCTCTTCCGCTGCGAAACCAAGTCCTACGAAGCTGGCAACGATGAATGCGTCGCGCTCTTCGCCTCGCTTGGCGAAGTAGATCGCAAAAGGCAGAAAGAAAATCAGCTTGCAAAACTCTTCTCTCAAACCGACCCCTCCGATGAAGAAGGCCAGCATCCGGATGAGGTCTCCATCTGGCTGATACCCGACGTAAGTATCCTCGACGATAACAAGGAAAACAGTGGGGATCGTGCTTAGCACTCCCGCGAAAAGGGCGAGTAAGCACAAAGCGCTAGTTCGACTTAGCCAAGGACTTATCTGTCCGAGTCGGAAAAGGAGGGCCGCCCAAACGATCGCGGTGATTCCTGCGATGATGGCCATCGGCACATCGAAATTTGAGAACCGTTCAAAGGGGAGCAGCTTAGCGACCTCCAGCCAATCCTTTTGATGGGTGGCGATGTCGAGTCGAACACGGGAGCTGATGAACTCCTCATAGGCTGGGTCATTGAGAAGCGCTTGCAGCTCGTCGAATTTGTCATTGCGAAGCAGCATGTTGACAGCGCGTTCGCGGGACTGTCGGGCATCGGGGAATTGGCCTTCCCGCTCAAAGTAGGGGTAGGCTTTGTGGTAATAGCCATTTCGCGCTTCAATCTCTCCCAGAAGTCGGTTCGCGTATCGCGGTGGGAAGTCCTGAGAGGCTTTCGATTCCAGATTTTCTCTCCGAGGACCTTCAGGGTTAGCAAGAGAGGCGAGGTAGTCGCCCAACATTAGAGCGAGCTCTCCACCGAAATGTCTTCCAAGCAATTCGTCTATGCGGCTGGCGAATTCATTTTGGTAGTAGGGAAAAAGGTAGGGTCCGATAACAATAAACTCTTCGACAGTGATGCCTTCCCTGTCCAATTGAGCAAGTAATGCGCTGGGGGCAATGGTGCTTCCACCTAGTGGACTCATCGAGTAGGGGAAATCTGGATTCGAGTATTCGATCGCAAGACGCTGGCCCAGTTGGCCCGCTTTCGAGTCCGTGAGGAAGTCCACGACGGCACCAGCGACTAGCCCGCACAGCAGAATGGCGATAGCCGACCTCCAGATAAAGGACCGGCTATACGATTTCTGCCTAAGTTGGGTCTGCCAATTGCTCATGGGTTGGATGCAGCTGTGTTTTGAACAAACTAAGCTACGAGAGCTGGAATTTAGTTGAGGCAGTTCATGCCGGACAAGCCTAATGATGAGTAAGGAGTCTCGGACCTCAAGATTGACAAGCACACATATGCGCGCACATATATGTATTATGCGCACGACAATTGAATTGCCGGATGAATTGTTCCGCTCGGCTAAAATGGCTGCGGCAGATAGAGGATCGACTTTTAGGGAGTTGGTTATGCAGGGGCTTAGAAAGGTTCTGAGCGAAGCGGCGGAAAAACCGGACGCCTCCCGTTTGCCGAAACTTCCAAAAAGGGGGAGAAAGGCTTACGATTTAAGCAATGAGGAGATTGAATCCCTGCTGATGGCTGAGGATGCGAAGCGATATGGACGCTCTCGCTGATGTTAACGTTCTGCTGGCTTTGGCTGATACCCAGCACAAGTCGCATCGCAAGGTTTCTCATTGGTTCGATCTGCTTCCTCGAGGCTCAAACTTGCTGGTATGCCGAGTCGCTCAGTTGGGTTTGATTCGGCTAGTCACTTCGGATGTGGTGATGCAAGGGAACGCGTTGACAATGCGTGAGGCATGGGCGTTTTACGGGCGATTTCTTCAAGCGCCTAGCGTATGCTTTGTTGATGAGCCGAGTGGTTTGCAGGCAAGCTGGCTCAGATTTAGCATGGCTTTTGGCAAGGCGACGAAGCGTGTGACGGATGCCTATCTCGCTGGATTCGCCTTAGCAGGCGGGCACTCCTTCGTCACGCTAGACAAGGGCTTTCAGGATTTCGGAGAGCTCGACTTAGTACTGTTAAATTAATAGTGTTCATGAACACTAAAACGATTGACAGGGATTGCGGCGCGGCGCTTTTCTGGGGATGTGGCGCTTGCTCGAGCAGTTCAGCTGGAGCCAGTTAGCCTTAGGGAAATCGTAGGGGAAGGCGTCCGCTGGGCGGCTGGAACCGATAGGGACACTTTAGGGACTGGCATCGATCATTTCGACCGGGCTTTGGGGGGAGGACTGCCGACTGGCGTTTTGTGCGAGTTCGTCGCTTCCGCTCCGAGTTCGGGCGGGCAAACTGTGCTCCTCCACTTGTTGGAAGAGGCTCGTAAGGAACGCCGTTTTGCGGCGTTGGTCGATGGGGCGAACGCCTTTGACCCGCAAACGGCGCCGCCTGCTTTGATCGAGCACCTTCTGTGGGTGCGGTGTAGGTCGGTGGAGCAAGCTTTGCGGGCGGCGGATGTACTGCTGCGCGACGAAAACCTGGGAATGGTGATTGTGGATTTGCGTGATTGCGCTGGGTGGGCTTTGAAGCGGACGCGTTCGACGGTCTGGTATCGGTTACAGCGGTTGGCGGGCCGATGGGAGGGGACCCTAGTCGTTTTCACACCGCGTCCGATGATCCCGAGCGCCCAGATTAGGGTAGCTTTTGCCGGACGACTGTCAGCGGTCCAGTGCGACGCTAACCTAGCTGAAGTCGCAAGAGGCCTTGAGTTCGATGTGCTCCGGTTGCGCAAACAGGAAATGGGGGACTTCCCTCAATTGATACAAGCAGGATGAATGATTGCCCACAGATTAGCATGGATGGGGTAGCGGGCGATCTCCGAGCGCCCACAAATCTCCAAACGATGGGCGCTTGGAGATCGCCCGCTACCTTGGTGGTTTCATTGTATCCAAATTTTTGGTTGTATCGAGATTTTGAAAGATCCGTTTTGATCTGTGGGCAAAAGTAAGATGTACGCGGTAATCGACATTCCTCGCTTTGTATTGCAGGCGGTCTTGCGGCTGGAAGAAGGGCTTTGGAGAAAGCCGGTTGCTTTGGTGGACGCGTCGCTGGCCAAACCGCTGGTCATCGACTGTACGCTGGCAGCGGAGCGGGCGGGAGTGCTTCCGGGCTTGAGTCTGCCTCAGGCGATTGCCCGCTGCGAAGAGATTGTGGTGCGGTACGGTTCAGGAAAAGCGGAAGCTATGGCCAGTCGCGCTTTATTCGATTGCGCGTATTCGCTCTCGCCTCGGGTGGAGGAGACTTATCCCGGGGTTTGCTCGATTGGCCTAGCTGGGGTCAATCGAAAGACACTCGAAGAGCGTTGCCAGGAAATGATATCCGTTTTGTGGAGACTGGGGCTGAAGGGCCGGATTGGCATCGCGTCAACGCCGGATGTCGCCTTGTTCGTGGCCCGAGAGTCGAAGCACGTGACGGTGGTCGGCGAATGGGAGGCACCAGGCAGGGTTGTCTGCCGCCAGTCCGGTGATGAAAAAAGAGATTGGAGCCTGGCTGAGGATCGGCCGCCCTATCTTGGGGGTATGAGGTCTTTGCAGGCGTTTCTCGACGAATTGCCGATTGCGGCCGCAGAGCCTTCGGAAAAATTGGAAGAGATCCTTGTCCAATGGGGGGTCCGGTCTGCGGGAGCATTTGTCAGTTTGTCCCGAGAGGAAGTCGGCAAGCGTTTAGGAGTGGAGGGCTTGGTCTTCTGGGATCGAATTTCGGGTCGGGAAGAGCGGCCGCTACGAATCTCTGAGCTGCCTACTGTTTACGAGGAATCGTTAGAGTTCGAATACGAGATCGATACTCTAGAGCCGTTGCTGTTTATTGTCCGCCGGTTTCTCGACCAACTCTGCTTGCGATTGAGGGCAGCCGCAATGGTAGCCGATTCGGTTTACCTGAAGTTCGATCTCGCGGATATTCGTTTGGAAGATGGAGAGCCTATTGAGGCGGTCAAGATCTCGCTTAAGATTCCGGATCCGACCAGTGACTCTGATTCCCTTTTTATGATGCTCTCGAATCGGTTGGAAAAACTGGATACCGATTCTGCGGTGGTGGGGATTTGTTTGAGAATCGAACCAATCGACCGGAATGAAAGCCAGCTGGGACTCTTCGAGACGAGCCTTAAGAATCCGCATCGGTTCACACAGACGCTAGCTCAAGTGGCGGGAATTGTCGGCGCGGATAATGTGGGTCGGCCTCGGTTGAAACCGAGTGGTTGTCCTGATGGAGTGACGCTAGAGCGTTTGTCTCCGACGATTCCACCTATGAAAGGGCGGGGAACGAAGGAGCGATTCGGGCTGGCCCTGCGGCGTTTTCGCCCGCCGCTAGAAGCCGAAGTACGGGTATGGGAAAGGCAGCCAGTTTGGTTTCATTGTTCCCGGGCAGGCGGAACGGTGGTTCTGTGCCGAGGCCCATGGGCTCACTCGGGTCGATGGTGGGAGCCGGATGGCTGGAATCGGCTGGAATGGGACGTGGAGTTAAGGGCTGGCGGTGTGTATCGGCTAGTGAAAGAGCGGGCACGGTGGACGGTCGAGGGGATGTATGATTAACGTGAGCGTATCCAATCAGTCCAATACCTTCGCGTTCTCGCAGGATTCGATCCCAAATTTCGTTTCCTCATTTCGACATACCCTCCCGCCTTCTCTTCGATACGGCGAGGCATGCCGGGTATGCCTCAAATCGAAAGCCGGGATTTGTGTTTCGAATCCTACGTCGTCCGCTCGAAAGCGACTGATTGGATACGCTCCAAGGCTAGGCTCAAGACGGTTTGGTTGGTATATGGATGTTTTCGAATGGCTAAGAGCTAAACGCTAATGGCTAACAGCTACATCGAACTGCATGCGCGGACGGCGTTTAGTTTTCTGCGAGGGGCTTCTCGGCCTAAGGAACTAGCGGTGGCGGCAGCGGCAGCGGAGCTGGATGCGATGGCGGTTTGTGATCGAGGGGGTGTTTATGGGACACCACGTTTTTATAAGGAAGCTCGGGTGCAGGGAGTGCGTCCCATCGTGGGCTGCGAACTGCCGATGAAAGATGGAAGTGCTTTACCTGTATTGATTAAGTCGCGACAAGGATACCGAAACTTATGCAAGCTTCTGACTCGGGCTCAGCTGCGGTCGGAGAAGGGCGAGGGGCGGGTGGCTTGGGACGAACTGCCAGAGTTTACGGAAGGAATGGTCGCTTTGACAGGGGATGAGGATGGGCCGCTTTACCAAGCGTGGCGACAGGATGGAGTTTCGGGTCTTGATAGAAGTCTAAAGCGTCTTCGAGATATTTTTGCCGACGAAGATTTAGGGCTCGAAGTTCAGCGGCATTTGATTCGAGGAGAGGAGCGTTGGGTAGCGACGATGCGTGACTTGGCAGTCGTTTCGGGTCTGCCGCTTGTGGCGACTAATGGAGTTTGCTATGCAACCGCAGCGGGCCGGCTGACTCAGGACGTATTTACCTGTTTGAGGGAAAAAGTGAGTTTGGACGAGGCAGGAATGTTGCTCAGTCGGAATGCCCAGCGCTTTGTCAAGCCAGCGAAAGAGATGGGGTATTTGTTTCGGGACATGCCCGAGGCTATCAAAAATACACTTAGCATTGCGGAACGTTGTGAATTCTCGTTGGAGAATCTTGGATACGAGTTTCCTCGTTTTCCTGTACCTCGAGGGGAATCTATGGATTCTTTTTTGGAGAAGATTGTCTGGTTTGGAGCGGAACAGCGGTATCGGAGTTTGAGTCCGGCGGTGAAGCGTCAACTGCGTCACGAGCTTAGCATCATTGCCCGTTTAGGCTTTTCCGGTTATTTTCTGATTGTCTGGGATTTGGTGAACTACTGCCGTGAGCACAATATCATGGCTCAAGGACGAGGAAGTGCCGCTAATAGCGCGGTGTGCTATAGTTTGGGGATTACGCCGGTGGATCCCGTGGAAGGGCGATTGCTCTTCGAGCGCTTCTTGAATGAGGAGCGACGGAGTTGGCCAGATATAGACATCGATTTGCCGAGCGGGAATCGACGGGAGCAGGTAATCCAGGAAGTGTATCGCCGCTATGGTCGACATGGGGCGGCCATGACGGCGAACGTGATTACCTACCGTGGACGGAGCGCGGCTCGGGAAATCGGCAAAGTCTTGGGCTTTCCTGATGAGGTTTTAGGGCGTTTTTCCTCGTTGTATGGAAGTCATAACCATTCGCATGAGATCTCGATGTCTGAGCAATTCGAGAAGTCGGGAATCGCTCCTAGTCATCCGAGAGCATCTGCCTTGGCTCGATTGTTTCCTATGATTTTGGGCCTGCCGCGGCACTTGGGCCAGCATTCAGGAGGCATGATTATTTGTGAAGGAGAACTAGACTCGGTGGTGCCGCTAGAGCCGGCGAGCATGCCGGGGCGAACCGTGGTTCAGTGGGACAAGGAGGACTGCGAGGATATGGGGATGGTGAAGGTAGACTTGTTGGGTCTAGGGATGATGGCGGTAATGCAAGATGCGTTCGAAGCGGTGAGGGAGAAGGGGAAGAGTATCGATCTAGCGAGTATTCCCAAAGACGACAAGGCAACCTATGAAATGATGCAGAAGGCCGATACGATAGGGGTTTTCCAGATTGAGAGTCGAGCTCAGATGGCGACTCTGCCGCGGATGAAGCCGAAGGAGTTCTACGACGTGGTGATCGAGGTAGGAATCATTCGACCCGGTCCCATTCAGGGCAATATGGTGAATCCGTACCTGGAGCGGCGGGCAGGCCGGCAAAAGATTGAGTACATTGACGATCGCTTGAAGCCGATGCTGGAACGGACTTTGGGGGTGGCCCTTTTTCAGGAGCAGATTCTGAAAGTAGCGATGGTCATGGCAGACTTTTCCGGAGCTCAGGCAGAGGAATTAAGACGGGCGGTGAGTTTCTACAGGACGGATGACCGGATTGACCAGGTAACGCAGGACTTGGTGAAAGCGATGCGCGAACGAAAGGTTCCGGAAGAGAAGATTGAACAGGTAGTTAGTTCGGTCTCCAGTTTTGCCCACTATGGTTTTCCAGAGAGTCACGCGATTTCGTTTGGGTTGCTGGCTTATGCGAGCACGTACTTAAAGGCTCACTACCCAGCGGAGTTCTATGTGGCATTGTTGAACAATCAGCCGATGGGGTTTTATTCGCCGGCCACATTGATCCAAGACGCTAAGCGGCATGGTATTCGGGTTCGAGCAGTGGATGTTTCGGTTTCTGAATGGCGGTGCATGGTGGAGAGCGAACAGTCGATCCGACTGGGTCTGACCATGGTAAGTGGAGTGAGCCGTTCTCATACGGAAGCGATGCTGAGAGCTCGGGGGGAGTACGGGTTTACTGATTTGCGGGACTTTAGAAAGCGGACCCGTTTTGACCGGGATGAACTGCGAACGCTGGCTTCGATCGGCGCCTTGAATTGCTTCGAGAAGAGCCGGCGGCATGCCTTGTGGTCGGTGGAGTCGAGCTACGATCCAGAGGACTTGTTTGCGGATGCAGAGGTGGAGGACAATCGTGGACTGAGTCCGTTGGAGGTGATGACGCACGTAGAGCGTCTGCAGGCAGATTATCAGGGTGTAGGCGTGACGGTGGGCTCGCACCCCATGGCTGCGGTTCGGGATAGACTGTCTCAGGTTTGGACGTCAGCGGACTTGGAGCACACGCCGCATGGGAACCGCGTTAGGGTGGCGGGACAGGTGATCTGTCGCCAGCGGCCAGGGACGGCGAAAGGCTTTTTGTTTATATCGCTAGAAGATGAAACAGGCATTTCGAACGTCGTAGTGATGCCACAGATGTTCGAGCGTAGTCGGCTTGTGATTACACAGGAAAAATTCCTCCTGATTTCAGGAACGCTGCAGAACCTGCAAAACGTAATTCACGTGAAAGCCGAGAAAATAGAACCGCTGGTAGTGGGGGAGCTGCCGGCAGCTAACTCGTATGATTTTCATTAGTAGCTCACTCGCTTTAGCGTGAGCATTGTGAGAGAATATGTGCTCAGGCTGAAGCACTGAGCTACTTTGTGAACGGATATTTTTCTGGTGCATTCACTAGTTTGGCTTTCACCGGATTGTTGCGAATGTAGCGAACTGTTTTCTCAAGTTCAGCTTCGCTGCGAATCCAGCGATCAAACCATTCGGTTTGCCAAAAGGCGCCTTTTCGGTTTAGGACGTTGTTTATGTTTCTGGCCGAACGACCTTTGAGACGACTTAGGTATTTGTGAAGATCCATACTTTGAGCATCAATGGGGCTAGCGAGAAGATGGACATGGTTTGGCATGACGCAGTAGCTTGGAACTAACCAATTTGCTTCCTCCGACCAGAATTCCAAATCTGCTATAAGCTGCTGTGCAGCGTTGCCATTCTCGAATGGGCAGAAGCCGTAACCGCGATCCAGATATTTTTCACAGGTCGCAAATACTTCTCGTTGGAATAACTTGAAGGACTCCGAGTTGGCATCTTGGGACTCAATAGAAGTTTTGAGCTCTTCGAGCCGTGCTTGTGCTTGAGAAGGAAGGCTGTTTGCACAACGAATAGTTATGAAATAAATACCTCGCTCGATTTCCCAATGGGGGAGACGAGATCTCCAGAAGTTTTTGGTTTCTCTGAGGTCTGGCATCTGGGGGCTCAGGCTAAAGCACTGAGCTACTCCACGATCAGGGCGGCGTAGTTCTTTTTTCCACGGCGGAGGAGGATGTATTTACCGAAGTGGACGTCGGACTGGGTTAGTTTGGCTTGCAGATCCTGTATCCGGTTATTGTTCACATTAACGCCGCCGCCTTGAATGTCTTTTTTGGCCTGGCCACGAGATGGGGACAGACCTGATTCGACGAGAGCGTCCAGTAGAGAGAGCCCCTCACCGGAAACGGTATCACTGGATACCGTTGCATTCGGAATTTCGTTGGCCACTTCTCGCAAAGCGTTCTCCGAAATGTCTTCGAGGCCGCCCCCAAAAAGAATCTGGCTGGCTTTGATCGCATCGTCGGTGGCCTCTTCGCCGTGGATGAGCTGCGTCATTTCACGGGCGAGAGCTCGATGGGCTACTCTTGCTCCAGGATTTTCTTCGTGCTGTTTTTCGAGTGCCGCGATTTTCTCCTGGTCGAGAAAAGTAAAGTATTTCAAATAGCGAATGACGTCACGATCATCGACATTGATGAAGTACTGGTAGAAGCGATACACGCTGGTGCGAGCAGGATCTAGCCAAATGGCGCCCGATTCGCTCTTGCCGAATTTGCTCCCGTCAGCGTTAGTGATGAGAGGTAGGGTGAGGCCGTAGACAGTGGCCCCCGCCTTTTTGCGCGTCAGTTCGGTGCCAATGGTGATGTTTCCCCATTGATCGCTACCGCCGATTTGGAGTTCACAATTTTCCGCCTGGTAGAGATGATAAAAGTCGTACCCCTGCAGCAGCATGTAGGAAAATTCCGTGTAGCTAATACCAACATCACGGTCCTCCATGCGAGCGCGTACGCTTTCTTTGGCAACCATGGAGTTTACGGTGAAGTGTTTGCCAACATCTCTTAGAAAATCGAGAAAGCTGATCGGAGCCATCCAAGTAGCGTTGTCGACGAGTCGGGCGGTATTTTCGATGGCTTCGTTGAAATCGAGTATGCTGGCGAGCTGCGTTTTTACTGACTCGATATTGTGGTCGAGCACTTCTTTAGTGAGTAGTTGACGCTCAGACTTTTTGCCTGATGGGTCACCAATGCTTCCGGTAGCTCCACCGGCAAGAGCGATTGGTTTGTGACCATAGTCCTGGAAGCGCCGAAGAGCGATGAGAGGCACGAGATTGCCGACGTGGAGGCTATCTGCTGTAGGGTCAAAGCCACTGTACAATGATATGGGCCCTTTGGCAAGTCGCTCACCCAAAGCCTCTTCAGCTGTGCAGTCGTTCAGGAGTCCTCTCCAATGCAGATCTTCCAAAATCGTCATAAGGAGGAAGGTTTTGGAGAGAATTGAGAGTTGTGTCGATGCTTAAGGCGGAAGGTCGAAGGCTTATGGTGAATATCGAAAATGATTCACTTCACTTTCTGGTCTCTTGGAATACCCCTTAGAAACTCGGGGCGAGAATCTTGTTAACCTTACCTTTGTAGATTCTCACTTCACCTTTGACTGTGTTGCCTTGCCCATCGAGATCACCTCGGTAGATGAAAATTTCGTCTGTGTCCTTGCGAATGGAGAATTTCTTGTCCATGGGTTCGCCAAGAATGGCGAAGACTTCTTCTGGTTTCATCTTCAAGGCGAGCTTGTCCCAAGCATCGGGATTTACCCAATCTCCACTCGCTCTAACTTCTGCTTTGCGTAGCTCGATTCTCAAGTTCTCGTACCACTTGTTTTTGTCGCCTTTCGACGGAGGATTGGCGGCGGCGTACGCAACGGCTGCCGGAGGAACGGCGTTGGGGACTTCAGAAACTTCTTCGTATTTGGCGAGACGCGCTTCCAAAGCGGAGACTTTTTCGTTGAGCGATTTGATCTCGGCGAGAATTTGATCGAGGGTTGCTTGTTCGACGTCAGCCGCGAACGATGTGCTTGAAAGCAGTAGAATGGATAACAATGAGAGAGCCCGTTTCATGACTCGAATAGGGCGCGAGTAGGAGGAAAGGGCAAGCGTCTTCGCCCTCCGGGTAACGCCGACCCGTGAGCGTTTTGCCTAACGAGCTGCGGCTCTAATAAATAATCGCCCGTTTTTGCAATTCAGTTGGCATCGTGTCGGAATTGACCTTCAAGTAGTTGATCATTCCTTCTAACCAGGTCGAAACGGAGTTTGGATTGTAGCTCACTCTTGGTTCAGTATTGAGCACCCCGTCGGCATCGCCCAAAGGCATTAGCCTACGAGGAACCTGATTGAGTGTGATCGTTTCGAAGTAAGTGTTAGATGTTCTTAGGGAATCAATCAATGTCTTCTCGTTAAATTCATACGCTGGTGAATCCTCTGCGCGAATGATCATTATGGGGGAGTAGATGCTGCTGAAAATCTTGTGGTAAAACTCCCTGCGAGAAGGGTCGGTACGATTCCAAATTTGTTCGGAGGTCAGCCATTTGCTCTCTTCGATAACATCCTTGTGCGTCTGCCTCGTGAAAAGCATGTAGTGGGGTTCCTCAAGTATAAATCCACTAAACGAATACGTACTCGCGAGATAGATAGACAAGTTGGCATACTCCTTGGTCGACATGAGAAAGAAGCTGCTTTCATCGACCTCCTTTAAATCACGAATTTCGTCGAACATCTCGATCCAGTCTGAGGCTCGAGCGGATCGAAGCGATTCCAAATCCTTTGCTACTGCATAGGCGACCGCGAATCCTTGACCGAGCAAGTTGCTACCGAATGGAGAAGTGAGAAGATAGCGGGCTTCACTCTCCTTTTGAGCGCGGCGGCTCTTGGATCTCCCAAAAAAGCTTCGGCTGGGCTGGTTGCTCAGTGAGGCAGATTCCACATCGATAATGAAGACGGCGGGGGCAATTCTTGCCTTCTTCGGCCGCCCCCATACGAGGCTGATCTTCTTACCCGAATCGAGACGAACCTGCTTTGATTTGATCTGGATATCGTCTTTGAAAATACCGCGGCGGAAAGGATAGTCGCCCGAAGTGAGTCGCCGGAGCATTTTGCGCTCTTCAGAGAAGATGTCCTCTGGATTCAGTATACTTGGGGTGATGCTTTCCTCAGGTTCGGTTGCCTCTTCCTGAGCGTTTATCGAAAGGCAGGAAATCGTGGCTCCAACGAAAAGAAGGACCGTCCGCAAAGTTTTCAATTCGGATCGTCGCATCATTGTATTCTTAGTTAATCTCTGGGGGTATTAGGTTCAACGCTCTTTGAAACCTGTCAGGTGCATTATTGTCATCAATATTTCCGATTAGGCAAGAATCTTAGCAAAGCTGAAATTGCGCCAACTTAGCGGTGGGGGGAATAAGGAGCCCGGATCGCCATAGAATGATCATTTACAATCCCGCAGAGAGAGCCAAAAAAACGCTCGCCCCAATTAAGGGTGCGAGCGTTGAAATTAGGGGAAGCGAAAGGAAATCTACTTTTTCTTCGCTTCTTCGCGTTCGAGGGCTTCCTTGATTACCTGCTCTGCTACATTCTTCGGGCAAGGCGCGTAATGCGAGAACTCCATTGAGAATTGTCCGCGACCCGAGGTCATCGTACGGAGCGAGCCAATGTAGCCGAACATTTCAGCAAGAGGAGCATCCGCTTTGATCTGAATCGAAGTAGCGGTGGGCTCTTGAGACTTGATCATACCGCGACGACGATTGAGGTCGCCAATGACGTCCCCGATATTGTCTTCGCCAACGAATACGTCGAGTTTCATGATAGGCTCTAGAATCTGCGCTCCCGCCTTGGGCATCGTTTGGCGATAGCCAGCGCGAGCTGCCGTTTCGAAGGCAACCGCCGACGAGTCGACCGGGTGGTAGGATCCATCGGTAAGCGTAACCTTGAAATCGACGGTTGGATAGCCCGCGAGGACACCTCTATCGATTGACTTGGCAAAGCCCTTTTCGATGGCTGGCCAGAATTCCTTAGGAACGTTGCCTCCAACGACCTTAGACTCGAATTGGAAACCTTCACCTGGCTCCAAAGGCTCGATGATGTAGTCGATTTTGCCGAACTGACCTGAACCACCAGACTGCTTCTTGTGGGTATAGCTGTCTTGGATGCGTTGAGTGATAGACTCGCGGTAGGCGACTTGCGGCTTACCCACGTCCACTTCAACGCCGTAGGTACGCTTGAGGATGTCTACTTTGATGTCCAAGTGGAGCTCGCCCATACCCTTGATGATGGTCTCTCCGGAATCCTCATCGGTCTCAACGCGGAACGAAGGGTCTTCCTTAACCATTTTTCCGATGGCAGTAGAAAGCTTCTCTGCATTCGCCTTGTCGCGAGTAGCGATGGCGATCGAGATAACGGGATCCGGAAATACCATTGGCTCCAGCGTTGCCGGATTGTCTGGGTCGCAAAGCGTGTGGCCGGTTTGGGTGTTCTTCATCCCAAGAAGGGCTACGATATCGCCCGCCTGAGCAGAATCTACCTCTTCGCGGGAGTCCGCGTGCATTTCAACGATACGGCCAATGCGCTCGGTCTTTCCCGTAAAGGTATTGAGAACGCTCGTGCCCTTTTCAAGTTTACCCGAATAGATACGGGTGAATGTCAGGGCGCCGTACTTGTCGTCCATGATTTTGAACGCCAATGCCCGTAATGGCTTGTTCACATCAACTGTAGCAACCTTTCCGGTCTCGTTTCCTTCGAGATCGATTTCCGGCTGTGGCTTTACTTCGGTTGGAGAGGGCAAGTAGTCAACTACCGCGTCCAAAACGAGCTGCACCCCTTTGTTCTTAAAAGAAGACCCACAGTAGGTTGGGAAAAATTCCAGGTTGATGGTGCCTTTGCGAATGCAGGCTTTTAGGTCATCAATAGCGGGTTCTTCACCCTCGAGGTACTTTTCCATTAGCTCGTCGTTTTGCTCGACTGCCGTTTCGATGAGCTTTTCGCGCCATTCCTCGACGTCGTCCTTCATGTCTTCGGGAACATCCTCGATCGTGAAGTTCAATGGGTCTCCAGAATCATCCCAGACCCAAGCCTTGCGGGTGAGCAAATCGACACATCCCTTCAGCTCGCTCTCGCGGCCGATCGGCAGCACCATAACGAGTGGATTGGCTCCGAGCACGGTTTCCACTTGCTTGACGACGCGCAGGAAGTCGGCGCCGATGCGGTCTAGCTTGTTCACATAAATAATGCGAGCGACCTCGGAGTCATTGGCGTATCTCCAATTGGTCTCGGACTGGGGCTCTACACCTCCAGAGCCGCAAAAAACGCCGACGCCCCCATCAAGTACCTTGAGGGAACGATAGACTTCGATGGTGAAGTCCACGTGGCCGGGAGTATCGATTATGTTGAAACGATGATTGTTCCAGAAACAGGTGGTCGCAGCCGATTGAATCGTGATGCCTCTTTCCTGCTCTTGTTCCATGAAGTCTGTCGTTGCCGCTCCATCGTGAACCTCGCCGATCTTGTGGATCTTGCCAGTGAGCTTGAGAATACGCTCAGTTGTGGTCGTCTTACCCGCGTCCACGTGGGCGAAGATTCCGATATTTCTGTAAAGTGTTAGGTCTGTTGCCATTTTGCTTATATTTGGTTGCGATCCAGAGACTACTCTCAAGGAAACCATACGCGCGTATAGAAAGTTCTGCGTCTGGCAACGCAATAATTCGCATTGAGGTTCGATTGCGGGTCGGGCGAAGCCGATCGAACCTTTTTTGACAAACTGAGATTGCTCTTTGAGGGGCGGGCTTTTTAGTTCGAAACATGTCGAATAGGCCAATTGTAAAATCATCTGAATCCGTTGCTGCGGAAGTCGTGGGCGCTGGAACTGGAACGAAGCGGCAAGTCCTTATCAGTGACGAGGAAGGCCCGAATTTCGCTCTCAGGCGATTTATCATGGAACCGGGCGGAGGAATGCCCAAGCACACGAACACCGTGGAGCACGAACAATATGTGCTAAAGGGAAAGGCCCGCGTAGGAATAGGGGAGAAGGTTTTTGAGGTAAATGCCGGGGACGCGGTTTTCATTCCAGAGGGGGTGCCTCATTGGTATAAAGCGGACGAGACCCAAGGTTTCGAGTTTCTTTGCATAGTGCCAAACAAGGAAGACGTGATCCAAGTATGCGAAGGGCCGGGTTGCTGACGAATCGATACTAAGGAATTGGAATGCCTTTTCCGGAACGACTTTTTGCCACATTGACGAGAAAGATTGAAAATCGAAACCGAAACGCATAGAATATGCGTTATAAGTTTAGACTGCGTCCCCAAATAACATTATGAAAACATTCCTTTCTTCTGAATGCCTCGCCGTTTCGACTGCTTTTGCTTTACTAGCCGCTCCTTGGATGAGCGGTCAGGAAGAGTCGGAGCCCGGAGGCTACCTCTTCTTCGGCACTAGTGTCAGCGCGGAGGCTGGCGATTCCCATTTCCCAATCGTAAGCGTGGATAAGAAGAATATTTTCGTCGACGCGGGCATTGACGTGAAAAAAGTCTCCATGCGAGCGCCTTGCCGCGTGAGGGCCGAACTGATGCTGTCGGAAAGCTTTGCCGATGTGCTCGAGATGACGTTTACGACTTCGTCGATGACGAACTTGCAGCGATCCGCTCAAGCGGTCTCGGACATGCAGTATTCTGCGGTCCAGGCGGAGATCCAAGTATCTATGTTGAACTCCCAGTTGGAAGGTGATCCGCTCTCGCCCGATGCGAGCCCCTCCGACATGGCCATCCAGTCTCAAATCGAGGATGTTCAGCAGGACAACTCGGACTTTCAATCTAGCATGCAGGACAGCCTAGATATGGGCACATTCGAGGCGGAAGAGCTGGCGGATACGGTCCATGTAAAAGGGACTCTTATCCCTAAGACGGATTTGCCAGGAGCGTATTGCGTTATCGTTGTCGACTATGACGTCCAGGATTTGGAAACAGGCGAGTTGGAGGGGCGAGGCCGATTTGCCAGGGCCAAGTACATAGGTGACCTATTAGCGGAAGAAATCGTTGAATTACGTGTTCGTGTTTCCACGGGTGAGTTCAACAAGGAAACTGCGGAATTCCAGATGCACTTGTTCACTGGAGACGGAGAGCAGGTGGCGATGAGCAATTCGCGCGGACTCAAGCCCTTGACCCCTCAGGAAGTGGCGACTTTCAGGGAGCTTTCCGCAAAAACGTCACTGCGCAACAACGGCTGAGTTTTCCTGATCTGATTGTAGAGGACGCCGTTGGTTGTCCTCATCGTCATGGGTGACCTTGTAAGCGCTCAGCCATTTTTTGCGGGATTTTATCTGCATGCTTGCGTGCGAGAATGATAGGCTCTTATTTAGGGAGAGTGACTCGGCATATCTTCGATGTTCCCTTGC
>Ga0181562_10001549_pt1 | contig 18297 bp, 14 predicted proteins | sample 011ome_26_FD_139344 | JGI IMG/M metagenome (GOLD analysis project Ga0181562, IMG submission 139344) | Coastal salt marsh microbial communities from the Groves Creek Marsh, Skidaway Island, Georgia - 011511BT metaG (megahit assembly) | ecosystem: Environmental > Aquatic > Marine > Intertidal...
TATGTAGGTGATAGAGCGGGACACGATGTAAGGTATGCAATTGATGCCACCAAGATTGATGAGGAGCTGAATTGGACTCCAGATGAAACATTCGTAACCGGCATTAAAAAAACTGTGCAGTGGTATTTAGAAAATACTGTTTGGTGTGATAGAGTTAAGGACGGCAGTTATCAGGGTGAAAGATTAGGAGTGATCAAGCAATGAAGGGAATAATATTAGCAGGTGGATCAGGTACAAGGTTGTATCCACTTACAAGGGCTGTGTCAAAACAACTTTTACCTATATATGACAAGCCGATGATTTATTACCCATTGTCAACATTAATGTTGGCTGGAATTAAAGATATTCTTATTATTACCACTCCGCAAGATAACAATCTATTTATTGATTTGCTAGGGGATGGGTCTGATTTAGGTATAAATATTAAGTTCGAAATTCAAAAAAAACCCACGGGATTGCCCGATGCTTTTGTTATTGGGGAGAAATTTATTGGCGATAGCGATGTTTGTTTGATTTTGGGTGATAATATTTTTCATTCAGATACATTTGTTAATAAATATTTAGTTCCAAGTTTTGACAAGAAAACTCCTACTGTATTTGGCTATCATGTTTCAGACCCTGAAAGATATGGTGTGGTGGAGTTTGATGAAAAGCTAAATGTTTTATCAATAGAAGAAAAGCCTGTATCGCCAAAATCAAACTATGCTGTTACAGGGTTGTATATTTTTGATAACAATGCACCGTCAATCGCAAGAGGATTACTGCCATCTGATAGAGGTGAGACAGAAATTGTTGATATGCTTAATTATTATTTAAAGCACGATACTTTGAAGGTTGAATTACTAGGAAGGGGTGTATCTTGGCTTGATACAGGGACCCATAAAAGCTTACATGAGGCTTCAAGTTATATTGAAGTATTAGAAAATAGACAAGGTTTAAAGATAGCATGTCTAGAAGAAATTGCATTTCAAAAAGGGTACATATCCAAAGAGCAGTTACTGATATTTGCAGAGATAATGAAAAAAAATGAGTATGGGCAATATTTATTCAAAGTGGCAGATGAAAGTTAAAACATTTTATTTTTCAAATAATTAAAAAAAGGAATTCAATGAAAAAAGCTATTGTAACTGGAGCAAATGGTCAGCTTGGCAGTGTATTTGTAGAGGGATTAATTAACAAGGGGTATTTTGTTTATGCGGTAGATCTCAATGTAGAAAATCTTAAGGCTTCAGATAGTATTAAACCGGTTAAGCTGGATATTACTAATGAAATAAAGGTTCATAATTTTTTTTCATCAATTCAAGGCTTGGATGTATTGGTTAACAATGCAGGTATTGGTGTATTTACATCTTTTGAAGATAGAACAGCTGCAGAGTTTAGGAAGGTTATGGAAGTGAATTTATTGGGCGCCTTTCTTATGTCTCAATCTTCAGTAAAGATTATGAAGAATAGTAATGGTGGAAAAGTTGTAAACATTGCCTCTATTTATGGCTCTACCAGCAGTGATGAGCGAATATATGGAAATAGTGGAAGGAATAATTCAGAGGTTTATTCAGCTACTAAAGCTGGATTAATAAATATGACCCAATATATGGCCACTCATTTTGGCAAGTACAATATACAGACAAATTCCATATCTCCTGGCGGGATCTACAATCAACAATCTGAGGATTTTGTAAAAAATTATGAATACAAGACTCCAATGGGTAGAATGGGAAAAACTCAAGACTTGCTAAGTGCACTTTTTTATCTTGTATCAGAAGATACTCAATACACTAATGGTCAAGATATTGCAGTAGATGGTGGTTTTTTAGCATGGTAAAAGAAGATAAGGTTTATATATTAGGTGGCGGAGTTACTGGGCTTGTTCTTGCATACGAGCTACTTAAGCATGGACAGTTAGTTGAAATAATCGAGAAAAGTGATACGGTTGGTGGTTTGGCGAAAACCTTGTCATGGAAAGGAAGGTCGATAGATATGGGTCCTCATATTTATCATACACCAGATAAAGATATTCAAGATTATTGGGAGCGTGAATTTAAAGGTCTTTTTTACAATAGAGATCATTGGAGTAAAAATTTAAAGGATGGAGAGTTTCTTGATTATCCTGTATCTAGGGAGTTTATTAATAGCCTACCAAAAAAAGTAAGAGATCAAATAAATTCTGACCTAAAAAATCATAATCCCGACGATTTGGCTCGAGCAACGAGCTATCATGAGTATATAAAAGCGTTAGCTGGCAGCACTCTGCAAGAAATGTTTTTTATTCGGTATCCAGAAAAACTATGGGGAGTATCTACAAAGGATCTAGATGCTAACTGGGCACCAAAAAGAATTCAAATTAGAGAGAAAAGTACACCTTTTTATTGGGGGCAATGGAGCGCTGTAGGCAATAAAGGAAGTGGCTCAATTATTGAAAGCCTAAAAGAAAAAATACTACAATTGGGCGGAGTAATTAAATTATCCGAGACGATTAATAAAATTTATACAAAAGAATCAAGAATCACAGCTATTAATACTGATAAACGTGTAGTTAATATTAGCGGTGGTGATACTGTTATTAATACAACCTCTTACACTCAGATGTCTAAACTTCTTGGACACTCTACCTCCTTGCAATATAGAGGGGTTATTTTAGTATTTTTAGAGATTGATATAATATCAGTCTTTCCTAAAGGAATTGATTTTGTATATATTGATGATCCAAAAGTTCACTTTAATCGTGTTTCTGACCAGAACTCATATGTTAAGGATAAATCTAAAGAATCAACAATAATTTGCTGTGAAATTACTTATAGCACATCAGACCATTATGATACGATGGACGAATTACAATTAATTAAGGAAGTAAAGAAGCAGTTTGTTGACTTGAACTTCTGTAATGATAAACAAATTATTGATAGTAAGATAATCAAGCTTTCTGAAGTGTATCCTATGTTTTTCTTAGGGTATCAAAATGCTTTAGCAAAAACCAAAGAGAAAATTGACAGTATAGGAAATATGTACACGCTTGGTAGCTTGGCTGAATATGCATATTCAGATCTACAAGTATTATTTGGAAAAGCAATTGATTTGGCACAAGTAATTACGGATAGGACGTTCCGCATTAATAAAATTAATAAGACTGTGCCACGTCTTTCGTTTAATAAAAATGTTGAAATCTCGGGCGTTACTATTGGAGATGACCAAAAGACTTTTATTATTGCAGAAATCGGACTGAATCATAACGGTGATATTGGCGTTGCTAAAAAGTTGATTGATAAAGCTATTGATGCAGGCGCAGATGCCGTTAAGTTGCAAAGTTATAAGAGTAAGTTGCGTGTAGCTAAACATGGCAAGACTTCTCGTTATGTGGAAAAAATTTTAGGCACAGAGGAGACGGATTATGAAATGTTCAAGAAGAATGAACTTTCATACGAACAAACCAAAGAGTTATTTGATTATGCCAAGAATAGAACTATTATATTTTCTGCGCCGTTCGACATTGAAAGCGTAAAAGAGCTAGAAAAGTTAGAAGTTGATTGTTATAAAATTGCATCTTTTGATTTGGTAAATTTACCTTTGATTAGGGCAGTTGCATCAACTGGAAAGCCTATGATTATCTCTACTGGCATGGCATATCTATCTGAAATTGAAGAAGCATTGAGAGAGGTGTCAATTTTTAAAAACCCAAATGTAATCTTGCTCCAATGTACTTCATCATATCCTTGCCCACCAGAAAGTATGAATATTCGCGCTATTGATACAATGAAGCAAAGTTTTAATAATTTACCTGTAGGTTTGTCAGATCACGTCATTGGCGATACAGTCAGTCTGGCTGCTGTCGCAAGGGGTGCAAATGTTATTGAAAAGCACTTTACCTTAGACAAGAAAATGGAAGGGCCAGACCATATATTATCTCTAGAGCCGGATGAGTTAAAAGAGATGGTTGGGCGTATAAGGCTAATTGAAGAGTCAATGGGCGATGGGATTAAACAGCCGGCTCCAAATGAAATTTCAACTTTAGTTAGATTTAGAAAGACAATGTATAGCAATACTTTGATAAATAAGGGTGATATTATTTCAAGAGATAAAGTTACCTATAAAGGTCCTGCATATGGAATCTATGCAAAATATGAGGATATAGTTTTTGGTCAGATTGTTTTGCAAGATATAGCTGAAGATACACCGATTACTTGGGAGATGTTGGGTGGTATAAATGAGCCGTGATTTCTTGAATGAGGTTTCTTCGAAAATACTTGAAATTAAATCTCTTAATAAGAAAACCATTTTCTCAATTTCGACTACAGCGAAACAAGAAGAAAGTTCTTATATGACACCTGTTAGAGATTGCGATGATTTCGTGTTAACAGGCTGTATTATTTTCGATCAAAAAATTCTACCAATGCTGCTGGAAAAGGTTGACGGCATGGTTGATATAATTTTAGTAGATAGTGAGAAAAAATTACCTTTACGTATTGACAATAACTCTAAGGATGAACTGAAATTACATCAGACCGTTGGTTGTGTGGAAACTGGAAGTGTGTCAAGAATCTGTTTTGAATATATAAAAAAATCAAAGGTCTTTGAGTTTAAGCCTAATGATTTGACTGTTAATGCAACATGGTCTTTTTTAAGTCACCGACTTGGATTTTTAAGTGGAAAAAAAATAGGTATACTTGGCGCTGGTAATATAGGGTCAAAACTAGCCCTAAAGTTAGTTGAGTGCGGTGCAGAGGTGCATTTACATCGAAGGGATTTTTATAAGGGGCATCATATTGTTTACGGCCTAAATTTAATTAAACCAGAAGGGACTATAGCCAATATACATTTTCATCAAAATATAATGCAGGCATCTTTTTTATCGGATGTATTGATAGGGGCAAGTAATGGACATCAGGTAATTAGTTCAGATGTCGTTAATACCGTAAAGAAGAATTGTTTGATTGTTGACCTTGGTAAAAATAATTTAACCAAAAATGCTATAAAGATTGCCGCACAGCATTCGATAGAAATTTATCGTACTGATGTAACACCTGCAATTGAATCATATGTTTACGAAGTGTTAAAAATGCAAGATATCTTAGAAAGCTCTTATGGCAAGAAAGATTTAGGCTTTTGCAATATTGTTAGTGGTGGTTTTTTTGGCAGCCTTGGGGATATTGTGGTCGATCAAATTAATGATCCAAGAAGAGTAATTGGCGTCGCCCAGGGTGATGGGGCATTAAAACAAATATTAAACACCAAAGATCAGAATAATATTAATAAAATTATAAATAAGTTTGGAATTTTAAAAGGGTAAATGTTATGAATGATGTAATTAAAGAGTTGCAAAAACATCTAGGAGAAAAACAACCTTGCGTAGTTTGCAAAGAAGTCAAGTTTACTAAGTACGCTGAGGAGGATTATTTTCAGGCGTTAAAGTGTGATAAGTGTGGAATGATATCTGTTAATCCTCATTATACAGAAGAGGGGCTGGATAAATTTTATAGCAGTTATTATAAAAATAGATCCATAGATAATGAGTTGTCAGATCAAAGAAAAATAATGTATGTAGAGGACAGGGACTGGATTCATAATTTTATTGACGGTGGGAAAGTGCTAGATATAGGATGCTCGGATGGAAGTTTCCTTAACTTTTTTGATGAAAACTTATGGGATAGGCACGGTATAGATTTAACAGATGATGCAATTTCAATTGCAAGAGGGAAAGGAATAACAATGCATCAAGGGAAGATTTGGGATACTGATGTTGGGGGTAGTTATGACCTGGTTATGATGCGCGGTGTTATCGAGCATTTTAGAGATCCTATTGCCGTACTGAAAAAATGTTCAGAAATATTAAAGCCCGGGGGTATTTTATTTATGACAGCAACACCTGCCGGCAATTCATTTGCATTTAATGTTTATAGGCACAAATGGAAGTTATTTACTCCATATGAGCATATCCATTTCTTTACAGTTGATTTATTATCAAGGGTTCTTGGCGATATGGATATTGAATTACTAGCAAGACACTATCAGTATGAAGAAACTCCATATGCAAATTATGAAAAAGATTCCAATCAAATTATTGGTGATATTGAAAAGATTAAACTAGAAGGTGGTTTGGATAATGTTGGTATGTCCCCTCCATTTCCGGGAAGTATGTTGACTGCAGCTTGGAAAAAGATTTTATAAAATCAAATATTAAAATGAAATATTAAAATGAAATTAGTTGTAATAATACCTGCAAGAGGGGGGAGTAAATCTCTACCGAAAAAAAATATCTTATTGCTAAAAGGGAAGCCTTTATTATGCTATTCAGTTGATTATTCCTTAAAGTCAAAACTGGTTACAACTACTATCGTCTCAACTGATTCACAAGAAATTGCTGATATTGCTAAAAATTGCGGTGCTTCAGTTCCATTTATTCGTCCAGATGAATTTGCACAGGACGATACAAGAGATTATCCAGTTATACGGCATACTTTAGATTTTTTTGAAGCCCGAGGTCAAATCTTTGATGTATACATCTTGCTTAGGCCGACCTCACCGATGCGACCATCTGGATTAATTGAAAAGGTTGTTGAAATTCTTTTGGATAACACGAATGCCACTTCAGTTAGAAGTATGACTAGAATTAAAGAACACCCTTATCGTGCATGGAAACAGCATGATGATGGCAGTATCTCTGGTTTTATTGATAATGAGATAGAGCCATATAATATTCCAAGGCAAGAGCTGCCTAATATTTATTTTCAAACTGGTGATATTGAGGCTATTCGTAGAGAAACAATTATTAATGGCTCTGTTTCAGGAGATTGTGTTTTCCCATTAATAATAAAACATGATGAAATGATTGATATTGACAATGAAAGTGATTTCAATCGTGCAGAACAAAGTTGATTTGTATGACTAATAAATTATGTCTAGGCACTGCTAAAATTGGAATGCCTGATTATGGTTATTCAGATGGAAATGTTCTAAAGGATCCTACTAACTTCATATTGAGTTCTTTAGATCTTGGTATAAGGTCTATTGACACCTCCCCAAGGTACGGCAATAGTGAGAAATTAATTGGTAAAGCCTTAAAGTTATGTAATAAAAAACCTCTTATTAATACCAAAATTGATAATTTAACGCCTAATTTATCTAAAACACCAGAATTAATGCTTAACTCAATTAATGATTCAATCCATAAGCTAGGGGCCAGTATTGATATATGTTATTTACACCAAAATGAAATCGATATTATTTCTGATAAGTATGTTCATGAAGGAATTGAATTATTAAAAAATAGTAATCTTATTAAAGAGGTAGGAACCTCTGTTTATTCGAAAGAAGAATTGATGTATACATTAGACTGCGGTATCTTTGACTGGGTACAGATCCCGGTTAATATCCTAGACACTTCTTTTTATCATGTAGTTAGCAAACATGACTCTCAAATCAAAGTTTCAGCAAGATCTGTTTTCTTGCAAGGCGTTATATTGAATGATCAATGGGTGCGTACTAGTATTGAAGAGCATAATGAGTTATTGAATACATTAAATATAGTGAGAAAATTATGCTCTAACTTTAGCATAACAATTCAGCAACTTTCGGTTGCTTACTTGTCATCTCTTGATCGAATTAATCAGATAATTATTGGGACAATTTCTGATGATAAGCTTAGAGACAATATATATTCTACAAAAATACAATTAGATAAGCAGTTAACTTCTGCTATCGATGGAATTTCGTCTACATCAAAATCTTGGACCAATCCAAGAGGTTGGAAACTATGAACTTTATAAATAAAAAATTATTAAATATATTTTCTAAAACATTAGAAAAGAATAAACAATTTAAAGATATACACAAAGGTGAAAGTTGTTACATATTTGGGAATGGTTCCTCATTAAAGTTTTATGATTTGAAGCTGTTCAATGATCGAGTCTCTATAGGTTGTGGCGCTTTATTTTCTCACAACGATATCAAAGAAATCAATCTTAAATATTATTATGTTTCTCATCCACTGTTCTTTTATCATTTTTGGAAAAATCCATATAGTGGAAAATCTGAAAAAAATAAAACCGGAAGTTTTTATAAGAGAAAAATGAAGAGCCACCCTAATGTGCAATACTTTACAAGTTTAAGTAACTATTTCGGGATACAAAGTAAGAATATTAATTATGTATATCATTTCGGACAGGCTAATAGTTTAAATATTGACAACCAAATGAACGGCATCTTTAGTATGATGACAGGGTCGTTTGCAGGAATGATTGGTATGGCCTTATATATGGGATTTGAGCATATTACATTAGTTGGATGTGACTATACTTCTAGTCCGCAAAAGGTTGGCCATTTTTATGAATTTGGAGAGAGGGATGACTTGGAGTCAGATGATATTTTTAATGAGGCAATCTTAAATTCTTTAAGTGAGGTTGTTAATATCAACTCAATAACTATTGATAATAAATACAAGGGTAGAGTTATTCCATCTGTTTCATATTCTGACTTTACAAATAGTGTTCCAACCTATAAAGAAAATAGTGAACTGATTTCCGAAGAAGACCTTTTGGAGTTGAACTCATTAAATATGAATTACAAAATTTACCAGAATGAAAGTTAAAAATACACGCGAAAGAAGTATGCTTAAGTTATTGTCTGGCATATTAAGTCATATTGGGAGGCGCAGAATATATCAATATATTATGCTACTTTTTTTGACAATTATTGGTGCCATTGCAGAAGTAATTAGTCTTTCAGCAATTATTCCATTTATTGGAGTTCTTGCCAATCCAAGTGAAATATTTTCCTACGAGTTGGTTTCAGCTAATGCGAAAATACTAGGCATATACAAGCCCGAAGACATGCTTTTGCCTTTGACAATTATATTTTCAGTGGCGGCTATGACAGCAGGAATTATGAGGCTGATATTACTTTGGGTAAGTATTAAACTTGGTAATTCTACAGGGGCTGACCTGAGTACAAAAGTATTTAAAATAGCATTGCATCAACCGTATTCAATACATATTGATAGAAATGGTAGTGAGGTAATTAGTGGTATAACACAAAAAGTAAGCGCTGCTACAGGGGTGCTAGTCTCATTCGTAATTATCGTAACTGCATCTATATTATTTATCTCTATCCTTACAACATTAATAGTTATTGATCCTGTAGTGGCATTAACTATAGCGCTAACCTTTGGGTCTTTTTATTTTTTAATTGCTTGGTTCTCTCGAACAAAACTAAAAAAGAATAGTAATAAACAAGCAAAGGAACATACCAATGGTATTCGAATAATACAAGAAGCGTTAGGTTCTATACGAGATGTTATTATAGGTGGTCTACAGAATGGCTACTGTAATGTATATGATAAATCTATCCGCAGCTTACAAAAATCGCGTGGTGAAAACTCATTTATCAATCAAGCCCCAAGATTTATTATGGAGTCTCTTGGAATAGTAATGATAGCAGTGATTTCTTATACTTTAAGTGCCAATAGTGATAACACATCCTTAATACTTCCAACAATGGGCGCCTTAGCATTGGGCGCTCAAAGATTACTACCTCTGTTGCAACAAATATATGGCAATTGGTCTGTTATTAAGGGCAGCCAAGCTCAGTTGGCTGATGTATTGAGTTTGCTTGATTTTTCTATCGATATAAGTAATGACAATGATTCTAATCAGATTTCTTTTCAGAATAAAATAAGCATTAATAACGTTTCATTTAAGCATAAAGGACACGATAATTATATTCTAAAAAATATAAATCTAGTCATTGAAAAAGGTATGTCACTTGGCATTGTAGGAGCGACAGGTAGTGGTAAAAGCACATTGCTGGACTTGTTGATGTGCCTTATTGATCCGTACGAAGGCATGATAAGTGTGGATAATCAAGATCTTACAGAAAAACACAAAAAAGCATGGCAGAAAAATATTGCCCATGTGCCTCAAGATATATTTCTTATAGATGCGACGATTATGGAGAATATAGCTTTTGGAGAAACAAAAAATAAAATTGATATTAATAGGGTTAAGGAGGCTGCGTCTAGTGCCGCAATTGATTCATATATAATGGACACTCCATTAGGATACCATGCAATTGTTGGTGAGGGCGGTGTTAAGTTGTCAGGTGGTCAGAAACAAAGAATAGGTATCGCAAGAGCATTGTACAAAAAGGCGAATGTTCTTTTTCTTGATGAGGCTACGAGCGCATTAGATAATCAAACTGAAAAAGAAGTAATAAAGTCATTGGAAAGTGCTAATAATAACTTGACATTAATAATGATTGCTCATCGTATTAGTACCTTACAGTCTTGTGACAACATTGTTAAACTGGATAAAGGGAATATTGTATTCAGTGGGAGCTATGATGAGTACATTAGCAAATACCAATAAAAAAGTTTTTTTATCAACAACAGCTATAGAGGAGTTTTGGAATTTATCAGAAGAGACTATTTTTTTGGGTAGTTGGTGTTTTGTCAATGGCAAGAGTGTACTAGATGCAGAAGAATTAGTTAAATTTATAGAGTCACCCTATGACAAAGTAGACCTAAATAGTATATATAATTATCTAGATAATAAATTTGAGAAAATTCTACCTATTTTGTCGCACACACTTAATAAGATGCATGGAGAAAATTATTCGGATAACTACTGGAGAATTCTGATTGGACCGTGGTTGCGATCCTACATCCATATAATGTTTGACAGGTTTTCTTATATTGAAAAATCTTTAAATGATTACCCCAATTTAACAACTTTTTTGTTAAGTCAAAAATCTTATGTAACTCCAGCAGATACAAAAGAGTTTGTGTATCTTGTTGAAGGCGATGAATACAACCTTCAGATTTTTTCAAGAGTGTTGATTTTTTTTGGAAAATTTTTTCCCGAGAAGGAAATAAAGATATCAAATAGTAATTGTTATAATAAAAGTATAAAAACTTCATTAAAATCAAAAATATTGCATACTATCAAGTGTTTTTTTGCAATAAAAACTGATCTTTTTTGTAATAAAAAAATTTATTGTGTTGATGCTTATCTGCCTAAAATGGCCACAATTAAACTAATACTTGCATCATATGGAAAAATAGCCTTTATCAGTGATAATTATCATGTTGGTAATAATATTGAATTAAATGTAGAGTTTAGAGAAAATTTAGCTAAATTGAACTTTGGTAATGGTTTATTTGCCAATTGTATTTCATCATTGATATCTTTAGATATGCCGAAAGCCTATGTAGAGAATTACAGCGCCTTAAAGAAATCTGCAATAGATTATTTTCCAAAAAATCCAGTGGTAATAGCTAGTGCTAACGCCTGGTACACAAAAGAAAGATTTAAATTTTGGGCTGCAGGCCAATCTGAAAATAACGCTGTATTATTGGGATTGCAGCATGGAGGGGCTGACTACGGCGCCCGTGAGAATTTTATATTTAGAGATCATGAATTATCAATAGTAGATTATTTTTTCTCATGGGGGTGGAAAGATGTTAAATGTAATGCGGAAGTTATCCCTATGCCTGCTAATAAATTAATTAATGAAAATGATATTGATTCGTCTAACATAGAAGTGGATATATTGTGGGTTACTAGTACAATGCCTAGATATCTCGTGTATTTTCCCCGCATCACTTCATATTTTGAAAAATATTTAGATTTTCAGATGGATTTTATCAACAATCTTAGTGTCGAAAATATCGGTAATTTGAAAATTAGGACACATTATCAGGATCACGGATGGGGAATTAGGTTGCGTTTAAAGAAAGTCATAAAGAATATTAGATTTGATGACAATAATATACCATATTATGAAAGTTTAAAGAGGTGTCGGCTTTGTGTGTGTGATCACCTATCAACGACAGTAACAGAGTCCTTAGCACTTAATAAGCCTACTATTTTATTTTGGAATAGTGAGACAAATAAAATAAGGGGGGAGCATATTGAGTATTTTGACTTATTAAGATCTGTTGGAATTCTTTACGACTCTCCAGAAGCTGCAGCAAAAGCTGTAAATAAAATTTATGATAATGTTAATTTATGGTGGGATGATGTTGAAAGAAAAAATGCAGTTTTGTCATTTAACAAAGTATTTTCACTTATGCAGAATAATAGCACCAATATATGGAAAGATGCAATGATTAGTTTGCCACATAAATTTTCTGAATGAATATATCATGAAAATTATATAGGAGTCTGGTATGAGAATTGCCTTCAATAGTATTTTGATGGCTATAACGCTATTTGTCTTGATTTTCTTTTCTTTAGTTGATACAGCTGGCACTTATCTTGTTAGTGCAGATATAGAAGTATACTTACTATTAATGTCTGTTCTATTGTCGCTAATCATTAACAGGCAAGTAAAAAATGAGATACTTGAATTTTTGAATACTTTTTTTGTGTTCTTTTATGTTATTCGCATACCGTTTATATTTAATGATGCATTGTCAAGTGATGTCTTATCTAGGGGTGTGGATATAAATGAAATATCTTGGTATTTGTTTATTTTAGTAGTGCAGTATTTGTATATTGTTATAGCAATTCTGGTGGTTAATCCAAGAATTTCTAAAAATGCAATAAGAAATGCGGTTTCAGAAAAAGTATTTAAAAAGGTGTTATTTTTTTGTTACATAGTATTTTTTTTGAATGTCTTGAAAACATTTTTATTTTTTGACATTTATGGAAGTTCATTAAATTTTATCTTAGCTATTATAGGATCCATATTTACAGAGAGGAATGTTTTAATGGTTGTGATTATCTTGTCAATCGTTTCAGAAAAAAATCTTGTATTGAAGTACAAATATTCGGTTTCTGGCATTGTTCTCATGATTATCGCTCTAGGAGTTTACGCAGGTAGTAAGTCGATAACGATCGAATTTATTTTACTACTGTATCTCGGATTGCTTGTTACCAATGGGCCATTAAAATTAAAAATACGCAGTTACGTGACTTTGTTATTTGGCTTTATTTTTGGTATATTTATGTACTTTTTTGGAATAGTTACAAGAGGTCTACATGTTGGTAACTATGACTATAATATTAGTAATTTTAAGTATTTGTATAGTAATCGTTTTGGATCTGATATTGAATATTTTTTGAATAGTTTAAGTTATAGAATTGGCTATCTGGATTTTTTTATTCAGAAAATTTCAACTACAATGTATGAGCCTTATGCTAACTTACTATATTACTTTAAATCAATAGTTGATAACTTAACTCCTGGAGGCGATATTTTTGGTGTTCCATATGCGGCTACAGCCATTTTTACTGCATATCATGGAGAAAGCGATGTTGCAAATAGTGAATTTCTTACCGTGTTTGGTGAGGCACATATAATATTTGGATTTTTTTCGTTTTTATTTTATCTTGTTATGTTGTTCTTTATAAGATATGCGCTTGTTAAATTTAAGTCATCATACGCACTCAATACGGCTTTATTTAATTTGTTTATGTTAATGAGTTTCTATTTATGGCTTAGGGGTCCTGGTTTAGACATGCTTGCAGTATTTATTGTCTACAAAGGAATTTTTGTGGTATTTGTTATGTTTATAATTAAGTATTACAGTAAACCATCTATTCGGAGAATTTCGCTTGAGTGAAAACATAACAACTAATATAAAAAAAATATTTAGAGCGTCGCCTTATTTAATGCGTGTTATTGTGAAATTAATACTGGCGCCTAAATATTATTTTAAAATATGGAAAAATGATTTTACTGCCTTAATGGGAAGACCTCCTGGCGGAACAAGAACTATCTTTGTTGCGGGTTATCCTAAGTCGGGAACAACTTGGGTTGAAAATTTTATAAGTCATATTCCTGGCTATAATCCACGTGCATTGTATGGAGATAGGGAAGTTTTAAGACATCATAACTTGCCTGAAGATGCTTTCGTCAAAATTCCAAAATTTGGTTATTCTGCAATTAAAACCCATGTTACACCAGACACCAAAAATATTGACATCCTGATTCGGAGCGGAGTCCGGAAGGTCTTAGTTATGTACCGTGATCCTCGAGATATTGTAGTGTCGAATTATTACCATATTTTGAAAAATAATCCATGGATTCCTAGTGATCCATTTTATGCGAACTATAGTGTAATGAGTAAGGAGGAGGGAATTTCTCATGCATTGAGTATGACTCTTGATGATTATATCGCATGGGTATCTGGATGGAAAGCAGTTGCACATGACCGCCAGGATATTGATTGTTTATTTTTGAAGTATGAGGATTTGCGTAATGATCCAGAAGAGGCTTTTAGAGGTATATTGGAATTTTTTGATGTAAAGTTAAATAATAGTCAGCTGAATACAGTGATACTGGCAAGCAATAAAAAGTCAAAAAAAGTATTTACCACTTCTTTAATGCCGGGAAATAAGTCAACAAAACGTAAAGGTATTGTTGGTGAATGGAAGGAAGAATTAAATGAAAAACAGAAAGAAATATTTAAGAAAAAGGCAGGGAAGTTCCTTATTGATCTTGGATACGAGAGTGGTTGTGAATTTTAAAAAAATGACGGTAAATATTACACTAGAATATAGGATTAATGAATGAAAATTTTAGGAACGAAATTTTATCAGCATGATAGTGCTGTTTGTTTACTGGATTTTGATCGGCACGAAATTTTTGCCATGAGTACCGAAAGGGTTACTCGCATCAAGCACGATTATTTCGATATATCACCTATTCTTGATGCATATCCTGAAATTTTCAAAGATGTTTCTCATGTTTGTTATGCATTCACTGATTCAGATAAAAGAAATGATCCGTATGCTGATCTTGGGAAAAGTAACATTTTAGAAGCAAAGTATTATCGCGCCTACAGAGAGCTGACAAAACCACGTTATTTGTCAGATTTAACAGATAAACGTGCTGGGAAAATACGTCGAATTATTCGCCTACTTCCAGCGAATCCTCTCAAGGTTTTAAAGGTTATTTTTCGATATTTAGCAATAAAAATGACATCCGATAATAGCCCTTCAAATAATCTAAAGGCCGTTGTTGAATTTACCGAAGATATTTTGAAATCACGAGGTATAAATGTTTCTAAAATTTCATTTTTTGACCACCATCTTTGTCATGCTATAGCATCTTATTATTTCTCTCCATTTAATGTGGATTCAGAAGTTTTATGCCTTACACTTGATGGTTCTGGAGATGGTTATTTTAGTAAAGCCTTTCTTGTAAAAGATGACAAGTTTAAATTGATAGGTGAAAGTCCTAATGTGATTATTCCAGGGTCATTTGGAAAAGAGATGACATCCCTTGGTGAAATTTATACAAAATTCACTGCAGCAATGGATCTGTATCCAGGGAGTGATGAGGGTAAGGTTGAGGCTCTTGCGGCTTATGGACTCAAGGATAAAAGGCTTTATAAATATCTCATAGATATGACTATTATTAATGATAAAGGTATTACTTTTAATCTTGATGCAATTCGCTTTATTTATGATGATGCTTATTTACGAACTGAGCGAGCTAGAATAGGGGATGAGGCATTTTGTGCCTCTGTACAAGATTGGCTTAATGATACTGTGGTCTCGTATTTGAATATTTTATCTAATCAACATCCTGGGGTGACTAATTTAGCCCTTTCTGGTGGAATTTCTGCGAATATTATTATGAGTTTAAATATCTATGAGAGGACGCCGTTCCGTAATATTTTCGTTCTTCCATTTATGGGAGATGAGGGGGTGGGTGCCGGCGCAGCTATCCTGAAAGCTAGAAAGCTAGGGAAGGATGTATTATGGTTAAAAGAGTTTGCCATGCCTTATTTTGGCGACTCATATTCTCGCGATCAGGTGAAAATAGCACTTGATAGTTCCAGTGAAAGTTTAATTATTGAGGATTTAGGTGATAATTGGCAGCAAAGGGCCGCCCAAGATTTACATCAAAAAAAGATCATTTCATTGTTTAATGGAAAAATGGAATTTGGCCCTAGAGCTTTAGGGAATCGCTCAATTATTGCAAACCCCACAGATGAGAAAGTGACTGATCGAATTAATGCAAGCATTAAGCGCCGCCCATGGTACCAGCCATTTTGCCCATCTATTCTTGAGGAGGAGCGTAAGCGACTGTTTCAGGATAGTTTCTCACATAAGCATATGGCTATAGCTTTCCGTCTGAAGGAAGAATTTAGAAATGATTTGCCCGGTGCGACTCATATCGATGGAACAGCAAGGCCGCAGTTTGTTTCCCTATCTGATAATCAGCCATACTGGAAGCTGCTCAAGGAATTTAAGGTTTTATCAGGGTATGGTATATTGATTAATACCTCATTTAATCTTCATGGTAGAGCTGTCGTTCGCACACCAGAAGATGCAATTCGAGATTACATTGATTGTGGTATTGATATTTTATATATTGAAGGTTTCCGTATTTCTAAGTAAGTGCGGTTACAGGTAAATTGATTAATTTATATTTATTTGAATATGAGTGTGCATTAGACTTTATTTCAAATAAAAAAAGCGACCACTAATAATTATTTTTTTTCAAAATAGAGTTTTAATTATGGATTATAAAAAATTATCAATTTGTATCCCAACTTACAACAGGTCGAAAAGTTTAACTAACTGCCTACAGTCTATAGCTTCGTGTCAAATGCATAATGAAATACAGATTTGTATATCTGATAATGCATCTAATGATCAAACTAAGGAAATTGTATATAAATATAAGAGTAAGTTAAATATTAAATATCATAGATTTGACGCCAATATGGGCAGAGTTAAAAATTACCTCAATGTCGTTGATATGGCTGATAGTACATTCACTTGGCTAATTGGAGACGATGATTTGCTAGCGCCAAATTCAATAGAAAAAATACTACAATTAATTCAGATAAATTCAGAAATAGATTTTTTTTATATAAATTCCTTTAATTTATCGACAGAATATATTACCTCATACTCTCAGCCGTTTAATACAAAAAACTTGCCAAAAGAGATGACTAGATTTTCTGATTATAAATCGGAGGGAAAATTAAGGTTTTTTGATTTGATCAATCCAAAAGTGTCATTTGACTTTGTTGGCGCAATGTTTTTAGCGGTATTTAGGAAAGAATTATGGATAAATAACAAGGATATTCTTGATATTTCTGCAATAGAGGATGCAAGGGAGTTCTCTCATTTCGATAATACCTTTCCTCATGTGAAGATATTTAGCGCGGCATTCAATAATTCCTTTGCATATTTTTATCCAGAGCCGTTAACTGTAAATTTAAGTGGAGTTAGGGAATGGTATCCAATGTCACCACTTATTAATATTGTAAGACTTGTTGAGTCATTAGATGAGTATAGAAAAAATGGATTACCCGTTTATCAGTATATAAAATGTAAAAACTATGCTTACAGGACCTTTGTTCCAGATTTTTTACGCCTATTATTCAGAAGAGATGTCTCTGGATATTATTATATAGAACCATGGAGGTTGTTAGTTGGGGCATTAATATATCCGAATACGTACCTGTCACCGATTTATTATATTACTGATATTATAGTTAAAAGGTATAATTTTTTTACTTTAAAAAAAAGGAAATAAAATGAACAAAATTGAAAGCTGTGAAGTATGCGGAGAATCTCATCTTGACTCTGTACTTAATTTAGGGCTACATCCTATGTGCGACGATCTCATACAAGTTGGCGATAATCGCACATGTAAAGAATACCCTATTGAAATTTTATTCTGTAATAGATGTATGACAGCTCACCAGCGTTATCAAGTTCCAAAAGAGGAGTTATTTCCAATTGATTATCATTACAGGTCTCGTTTTACTGTTGATGTGTTAAAAGGAATGGAGAGTTTGGTAAAGTCGTGTGAGGAAAATTTTGGTAGTTTGAAAGGTAAGATGGTAGTTGATATAGGCTGTAATGATGGAAGTTTATTGGATTTTTTCAAAAAATCTGAAGCACTAACTGTTGGGATTGAGCCCACTAATGCTTATAAGGATGCTGAGGATAGGCATATTGTATATAACAGTTATCTTTCTGAAGATGTCGCTGAACAGATTGTATCTAAACATGGAAAGCCAGATTTTATCACTTTTACTAATGTTTTTGCTCATATTGAAGACCTTAAGGCGATGTTAAAGGCATTAAAAATACTTATGAAAGAGGATACGGTGGTGGTTATTGAGAATCATTATCTCGGGTCTGTATTTAACTCCTCCCAATTTGATACTTTCTATCATGAGCATCCTCGTACCTATAGTTACACCTCATTTTTTTATATGGCAAAGTCATTAAATTCAGAAATTTTTGGCGTAGAGTTTCCATCTCGTTATGGTGGGAATATTAGAGTATTCCTGGGTATGAATTCTAATCTTGCATTAAATGATAATAAACTTAA
>Ga0181562_10001552_pt1 | contig 18292 bp, 29 predicted proteins | sample 011ome_26_FD_139344 | JGI IMG/M metagenome (GOLD analysis project Ga0181562, IMG submission 139344) | Coastal salt marsh microbial communities from the Groves Creek Marsh, Skidaway Island, Georgia - 011511BT metaG (megahit assembly) | ecosystem: Environmental > Aquatic > Marine > Intertidal...
ATCGGTACGACTGTTGGGAAGCACACGGAAGCACACGGAAGTGTGGGGAAGCACACGGAAGCACACGGAAGCACACGGAAGCGTGGGGGAGCGCATGGGTGGCTGGACGAAGCGTTGCCGAAGGGGTACCGAAGGGGTACCGAAACGTGCGGGACGCTCGGAACGAGAGGACGCGGGGCGTGGGGGTTAGGTTTCAAATATTCTTAATTGACAACACCAAATAAGCAAATATAGCTGATAAAGATAGCACGATCAAAACAAACACTATCTTTATCATTTATATAAGTTCAGATTTTTTAGAAACCTGTAATGTATGGGTTAATCAAACCAGTCACCTCCATCTTTCCACATATATTCCCAATCACTCAATACATCACTCGAAATTTCATAATCTAAGTTTATAGCTATTGTGTAGTCACCTACGGTATTATTTTCTATATAATGATAATCACCTGGATTTATATGAAAAAAATCACCTTCTTTTAATAAGTGATATTTAGAATCTATACCATTTTGTTTTAAATAATTTGTGAGTTCTTTCATTCGCATATCCTTCACCTTGTGTAAAAAATTAACTTGTTCGTATACATCTAAATGATCTAACCTAAATAAAAGAACTTCCTTTTGTCCTCTTACTATGTAAATGTATCTATCGACTGCATCAAAATGCGCTAATACTCTGTGTGGCGTGGACCCCATTCTAAACACGGAATAACTTGGCGTTTTCAATTTGTATTTTTTTACCAAATCATCTACTAATTTACCATACTTGTTTTTCAAATCTTCATCAAATTGTTTTCTACATTGGATGTAAAGATTCATATCCTTGTTATTAATTATACAATCGAGATCATTTAGTTCGCGCCTAATAGGTATTATTCTAGGTGCAACCTCTGAATCGTCATACAAATTATTCAAATCATATATTTCAATTTTATACTTTTCTTTTCCATTAATTTTTAAAAAATATAAAATTACACAAATTAAAAGTATAAAAAATACAATTCGCGACTTAGACATCTATTAGATATTTATATTTTTTTATTAAAATCCAAAACTCAGTGATACTCTCTGCTCTGTAACTATTGGTTCGTGATATACACCTTTAGGTATAAACAAACTATCACCTGGTCTTAATTCACATACGCGTCCATTATCAAACTTATATGAAGTTTTACCTTTACTTTGAACTATCAAAACATCTACATCATCATTATGTCTACCAAATGTACTCGAATCCTTTCCAAATGAAACATACATATGCATATTCTTGAAATTATAATATTTCTTTATGTAATTCACTGTTTTTTGTATACTACCTATGTAATAATCATTGTGTGCAACTACAGTGGGTGGAGATTTGTCTTTGTGTATTGTCAATAGAGTACCAACAGTAGATTCATTAGAAATCTTGTTAATCACTTCATCCCATGCAATATAAGATGCTAACACACAATCATTTTTTATAAATATTACATCTTTACCAAATTCACTTTTATATATAAGCTCCTTGTGTTTCACACTTGTTTTTTTACACACGTGTCCATTAACTTTATATAAATTACCCGCAATAGTGATACGACTATCTTTCTTATTCATATGTCTATCAACCGAATGTTCAAGCCATGAAGGAAATATTATTATGTCTCCTTGATTAACATCTGGTTCTATACCCACAAAAAATGGATACACATCTTCCATTTCTTCACACACTGCATGTCTAGGTGCTCTATTTTCAAATACTAAGGCAGCATCGGTATCTTTGTTATATTTTGAAAAATATACAAAACTAAAAAGTATATTTCTATTTTCATCATCGTGTGTGTGAACATCTTGATAGTCATCGTATACATATTCATTAAACCATACATCTGAACACACGTTACATGATGGGTCCCCACACGAATTGAAAGTTAAATCAAGGTTTTGTATACCTAACATATTTAACATATTTTTAGTATGATACTGCAATGTATGTCTGCATATAATGTTAGACAATCCATCATTTTTACAAAATGCAGTGGTATTACACTTTGAATTCCATTCGTCTGATTTTGATAATTTGTATTCAGAAATGTCTTTACATAAAGTACCAAATTCTGAAATATAAAGTGGATAACCAAATATGTTTTCCATTTATTATATTTTTTGATAATTTATATATGATTTTTAACACAAATTTTAGTGACCTGTACATCTACCACTTTTGCACGATTTAGCCCGATACCCATTAGGATATGGACACGCGTTTCCACCATTTGAAGCTTTTCTAGTTACTTTGTAAGTTCTGTATTTGCAACTTACTTTACCAGGGCAAGATGACCACGGACCGTAATCACCCCAACCACCAAAAGCACCTTGGCAATGATTACAATTTTGTGACCCAGTCTCCGAAGTAATTGTATTAGGCGGACAATTCACGACCGTTCTGTTTCGAGTTCTGTATCTCTTAGAGCCATTACATCCACCCCATCCACCCCAACCACCCCATGGTGATATATAACAGCAATCTTCGGTTTTTTCTCTGGATTCTGTGCTATTAACCACATCTCTCACGTAATATTGTTTACCATCTGCGGCACACGGACCTGTTTTTCTCCATGGACCCACGTACGGGCAGTCAACTTCACGCGTTTTAAAACTTTCGGCACAGTTTATGGTCGTTTGTTTTTGTGTTTTTCTACCCCTTTCATTACACCCAGACGTATCTGTCCAATCCCCTTTTTGATAACAGCATGGTTTGACCCTAGCCTTTTCAGTCGAAGGACACGCACCCGGTTTAGACTCCTTGTATGTCTGAGTAAATATGGCTGTACCATCGGCCTGACACTCACCAGACATGGCCCAATCGCCCGTGGTTTCGCACGTACCTGGATCTTCTTCTGGTGGTTCTGTCTCTATGGAACGAGAAGTCGCAGTGGTTGACGTGTCCTCATCTTCCTGAGTTTTTTCACTTGACTTTACACCCTCATTATTTTCCGGTGTTTTCTTGTCCTTCTTATTTGACAACACTAAATAAGCGAATATAGCTGATAAACATATCAATATTAATACATTTATCATTTATATGAGTTTAGATTTTTATTAATTGAGAGTGTATGTCTTTAGACCCTGATTGCATATGTTTGTACCATGATCCAACCCCTTATTGTTATACACGCGACAGAATCCGGGTCCGTGAATCAAACCATGACAAGTGTACCCGTGTCCGTGTGTATTGTTTTTACACTTTCTCATGCAGTCGTCCAAATTAGAAGCCGAAATTACGTCCGACCCCCCTCCTAAATCCGCACACGTTGCAGTGAAATAACTAGATATAGGAATGCTACACGCCTCTGTTTGCGTTTCATTTGTACTTGTACCCGGGCAGTTTACGACGGTTCTGGTTCGACTTTGACTCTTACTGGAACCGTTACAATTACTCCACGGGGTCCATCCACTCCACGCGGAAATGTAACAACAGTTTTCATTCTTTTCTTTAGGTTCGCTACTATTAACGACATCTCGCACGTAGTACTGTTTTCCACTTGAGTTACAATCACCCATTTTTCTCCATGGACTTACGTACGGACAATCAACTTCACGCGTTTTAAAGCTTTCGGCACAGTTAACAGTCGTTTGTTTTTGTGTTTTTCTACCTCTTTCATTACACCCGGTCGTATCCGTCCAATCCCCTTTTTGATAACAACATGGTTTCACTCGCGCCTTTTCTGTCGAAGGGCACGCACCCGGTTTAGACTCTTTATATGTCTGAGTAAATATGGCCGTACCATCGGCTTGACACTCACCAGACATGGCCCAGTCTCCCGTGGTTTCACATGTACCTGGATCTTCATCTTCTGGTGGCTCTGTATCTATGGAACGAGAAGTCGCGGTGGTTGACGTGTCCTCCTCTTCTCCTCTCTCGAGTGGTTTTGATACTACCACACGAGGTGTACTTTTCTTACCAAATTGAAAGGCAAGTATAACTGATAGTATAAGTATGACTAAAATGAGTACCACAACTATCATTTATATGAGTTTAGATTTTTTTAACATCTGTTGTCACTTTCTTCAAAATAGTGCTGCGTGTAAGGAAAATAAATTGTAGTACCATCCGGTTTTCTCGCCGAACCTTGAACAACTTTTGTTTTGTGACATATCCAACATGGTTTAGTTTTGTATTTATTCAAATTAGTACAGGCGCTACCAATTGCAGTTTGTTTATATTTCTGGGTAGATTCGTAATCACGTTTTTCCATCTCACTTTGGCGCATGGGATAAATACACCCCCCTTCCTTCACCCAGTTTCCGTATTCGTAACAACATGGTTCGGTTTTGGTTTTAGCCGCATTACTATTGACTACATCACGAGAAAAGTGTTGTCTACCATCACCTTGACAATCACCCTCTTTCATCCAATCACCTATGTATTCACAATCAATAGCGCGCACTTTAAATTTATCATCGCAGTTGACTGTTGTTTGTTCTTGGTTTTTCTTTCCGTTTGGTTGACACTCACTCACATCTTTCCAATCACCTTTTTGGTAACAACACGGTTTGGTTTGTACCTTTTCCCCTGGAGAACACGCACCCGGTTTAGACTCCTTATATGTTTGGGTAAATATGGCCGTACCGTCTGCTTGACACTCACCGGACATGACCCAATCCCCTTTTGTTTCACACGTCCCCTTATCTTCTGGTTCGGGTGGAGCAGTTTGTATATCTTTGGCATTTTCAGTAATTTTTGGTGTTATCTCTTCTCCACCCTTTTGAGTTTGACTCGTTGGCCCAGAAATAGATAACTCGGTATCTCGATCTGTCATCATCAAATAAATGAGTACAAATGATAAAACTAGTGTACTCAAAATGATGACCACATTTATCATTTATATTTAGTTAGATTTTTTTACCCTTCGTATGGCAAACACCCAGTTCTCGCATCACATGTAACGGGTGGATTCACTTCTCCACACTTGTTTCTAGTGCTAGTACAAGTTGATACATATTTACACCCATTTTCTACCCATCGAGTTTCTTCATCTACACCCGGACAATTTATGTGTTCTCTGAATTGTAATTTGCGATCACCTATATGACACTCCTTATCTTTCCAGCTTCCCTTGTAACAGCAGTTTCCGTATTTGCTCATGGGTTCATAACCATTAACAACTATACGAGTGTATAACTGTTTTCCAATCTCGTTACACAAACCCGTTTTTCTCCAAGGGCCCACATATTTACAATCTAAACGCCGGGTTTTAAGGTCAGAACTACAATTGACGGTGGTCTGTTCCTGTGTTTTTCTTCCACCTTCATCACATGCAGATATATCCTTCCAATCCCCTTTCTGGTAACAACACGGCCGAATGGCTGCCTTTTCATATGATGGACACGCACCCGGTTTTGATTCTTTATATGTTCGAGTAAATATAGCAGTTCCATCGGCATTACATTGATCCGTCATAGCCCAATCGCTTGTGAGTTCGCACGTACCTTTATCGTCTTCAGGATCCGGTGGTACTGTATCAATACTTTGGGCGTTTTCGGTGACCGATGGTAATACCTCTTCGGTATCTACTGGTGTAGCGGTAACACCCCTGGTTCGACGTCTACGAATCAAATAAATGATAACTGATAAAATTAGTATGTTCAAAACAATGACTACTTTTATCATTTATATTTGGTTAGATTTTTTATTTGTTTTCGATTGAAATAGACGACAATTTATCTTCGTATTGGGTAGGCATGTCATTTTTGACGACTCCGTCCGGAATGGGTCCGTCCCATAAGGGCGCCGACTCACCACCATAACCAGTCTCTGTATACCCAACGACTTTACAATTTGTGCCCACAATTTTGTATGAACTCGCAATTTCATTTCCAAAAAGACCCAGTTGCATCACACTTGGACTATCACCAGTGATACCAACCGACGTTTTACCGGATTGGTTTTTATTTTCGTATAAATAAACTGTACATGGCGTATAAGTACAGTTAATAGTCCTCTCCGTAGGTTCATTTGGGCAATTATAAACACGGCGCTGTTGCTTCATTTTACCATCTTTACTACACACCTTATCTACGTTTACCCAAGGTGTAGTGGCGCAACATTTTTCATTTCTGGTGCTAGATATGTATTGATTACAGTTGACAACCCGTCTCTTCTGTGGTAGTTCTCCGCGTAAACCACAAGGCCCTGCATTTTCCCATTCTCCTATGTAGCAACAATCCACTTCTTTTGCTATCTCATTACCGTCTAAATCGTTCGTGACCTCAATCTTTTTGCCATTTGAATTACAGTTAGTCTCTTTGGTACAGCTAACTCTTCGAATCTTCTTACTCAGTGGGCAGTTTACCGTTGTCTGTCTCTGTTCCTTTTCGCCATTAATACAGAAAGTTTTATCCGTCCAGTTGCCTTTCTCGTAACAACACTCCATCATCTTTTTATCTATACCATCTGGGCACCCAGTGCCGTTATCTGTGTTATCCTTTATGGTCTGTGTATATTCCATCATACCACTCGATAGACATTCACCTGATTCTTTCCAATCACCCATTACCTCACACGCTTTCAGACCAGAAGGCAACACGACTGATAATGGATCGACCTTCTCCTTTTCTAAATTACTTACATCGTTTTCTATCATCACCTGAGAGGCTTCCATGTTTGCTATGAACTTGTTACCAACCTGTACTGCGACCACAATTGAAGCGACACATAATGCCATCATTATAAAAAGCACTACAAAACCAGACGATGCCATTTATATTGATTGAGAAATTATTTAATTACTTGAGTAATACGACTAATATAACTATGCACAGAAACACGAGACCAAACGCCGCTAACATGGTGTTAAATTTTTTAGCGTCCTCGTCTCTTTGTTTTTGTTTCTCTTCGAGTTCTTTTTTACGGAGTTCCATTCTCTCGTCTTTATTAGATTGATTTTCTTCTATTTCATCCTTTTCTTCATCGTAAAAGTCGAGTTCCCATGGATCCGTACCTATGAAATTTTCGTTGATCTTACACTCCGAAAACACCTCCGTATCCAAAGCCGTATTTATTTCCGTGTTTTGTAAACATATGTTCAATTTGAAACCACACGGCGATGTCTTACGAAGGTCGTCCATGATAGGCGGTTTATATTTATCTGTACCTACACACACTTTAGCCGGACAGTACAGTCTTTGCATGAGTTCGAGGCGCGCGACGGCCTTGTGTGGACCCACAGTTTCTGGAATGTTCGCTAATGTGTCGTCGACGTATTGCATGGCTTCTTTACATCCTGGTATGTCTCGTTCAGTTTCACAGTCTCTGAATATCGTGTTGTAGCACGAGCACCTCTCGTCAGTCTTATTCTCTTCCTTGGCACAAAAGGCCTCGTCCACTATCTCAGACATCTTATAACTATCTAAGATTTAAAATTGTAACAAGGATTATCAGAGCCAATACAGCCAAACCAACCACTATCATGATTCTTTTTTTCTTAGTATCTTCATCGTACTTTTCATCCTGGATCTCGATTTGTTTTTCCCTTTCGAGTTCTTTCTTTGCGCGGTACTCCTCCTCTTCGGCTCGTTGTTCGCGTCTGAGTTTCAACTGAAGAATTTTGTTCTTTGCGGCAACGAACGCCGCGTTTTCAGCCGTTCTTATCTCACCACCATACATCACGGAAGAATCGAGACCATACACGGAATCCAAATCTATAAACGGCGTCTCGTTAAGGCTACAGTCTCTAAAGTACTTTGCATTTATGGACTCTCCTACTTGAACGTCGGACGAACATATATCCAATTGAAATGTACAGAGACCCATGTTTTCTAAATCCTTATAATCCGGTGGTCTGTATTTGTCCTTAGAACACACCTCGGTTCCACAGTGACGTCTCAGATCGATCTCGCGCGAAGCGAGTTCTCGCTGGGTATCGAATGCCGTATTTTTTGGGATGACTTCCAAAATGCTACTCTTCCACGCGTTAGCTTCTCTACAACCCGGTATGTCTGGTGTCTTTTCGCAGTCTGCGTACATGACGTTGTAGCAAGAACACCTTTCATCCGCGGGGTTTCCCTCACAGAATTTCATGCTCAGTTCTTCATCACCAGAAGACATCTTATAAGTATACTACATTTTTTTGGGGACTACAAATAAATGAAGAAAGTACTCTTGTCTGTCGTGAGTGGTTTTGCTTTGGGTGTACTGTATTCCAAAAATCCAACCGATAGAAGATTTGAAGACATGCCTAACTGGCCTGTGTGAAATATTTTGTGTGTATATTTCAAGATGTCTCTCATAAAGAAGGCCATACGCGGTGAAGTACCCGTCTATTTCGTGTTAGCACACGGCAAAGACTATTCACCAACTAAACAGAGAACAAAGAGTGTTCCAAAAAACAAAATGCTCATTTTGCCCGTGGAATTGGGCGACCAGTTAACATATCAGGGCGCTGAAGCGCTCGCCAAAAAACTCGCGACGAGGCAGAGTCTCAACGCACTTCTCTCTAAATTACCCGAAAAGTTTACAGTCGTCGAAGAAAACAAACAGTACCCCGACACGTTGTTACAATTCCACGACCCATATTATTGGACGGGTATATACGAATTACCAGAATTGAGATTGAAAAATGGACTGGGTAAACAGTATCACACACAAAAGAACGTAAACATGATGGATGTAAACAAAGTATACACGCCTCCTAAAAAGAACGTATCCACATTTCTAGCTGAAGAACCAAACGAGGAAGCCATATACATAATAGCTTCATGTAGAGGCGTAAAAGGTGTACCTGCAAACGAAATTTACTCGAGCAAAACAGACATGGCAAAACGAACGAGTGCACAAAAGAGAAAACTCGAACAAGTGAAACGAAACACTATGGGTGGAGCAAAGCGCCCGGCGTCTAAGAGCGCCGCGAAATCGGGTGCCAAAAAGTCTAAAGTCGAACCGAGTAAAAAGAGGAAGAGAACACCCTCCGAGATTTCACGAAAGAAACAGAAAATGAGCACACCTTCACCCGTGAAGGCGGTCGTGGGTCAGATCGCTACGATGATGATTTAATTACAAAAAACTTTTTTTATTTTCAAAACTTTTTTCTAAAAAAAGAAAGTAAAAAAAATATTTTTTTTTCATAACATTCTATCTTCAGTGAGAAGGTCTACCTGAAATTGAAGTTCTCTATACCTCGCGTTTAAATCAGATATGACGATAGATCGAAATTGATTCTCTATGCTCATGTATGTCTTACACATGTGATTCAAATCCTTATCAGTACCTATGTATTCCTTGAAACACTCTTCCGTGTTTTCCGGTAACGTAATTTCGTTTATGTTCGAAAAGTGTTCTATGATATCGTGTTTTAGTTTTTTTGTGATTCTCTGTAAAGGTCTGAGTTCGCGTATCATCTCACGTATTACGTCCATCTCATTTGATTTCAAACGTATATCCATATCATACATGCGTTCCTCGAACTGTTTTTGAAAATAGTCGGACGCATCCTGCTCGAACCCTTCTTGTTCTATGTATACACCCGTAAATACACTTCTCACGTCGTCTACGTTACCTTGTTTATCTTCGTACAAATTACGCATGAGATTACAGAACTCCAGATACTCCCCTTCGGGTAACTTATCTGCGTGTCTGTCTATGATTTGCATCGCATTTTTGAGATCATCCATACTTACGAATACATCGCGTGTTTTCTTTAGTCAACTGTTAATGGTGGAGCATCTTCGATGACCTCTAGTTCATATACGTTCTCCTTTTGGGTAGGACGAACGACTACTATTCTACACGTTTTAACACCCATCATCATGACGTCTTGTGTCTGTGGTGATGGTGGTGGGAGTATTATCGGTTTACACAATAAAGAGTACATTTACTTTTTAGAAGATTTTTTTCTGGTAGACACACGTTTCTTTGGTGTGATGGCCCTAATGAGCGCGTTTATTTCTCTCTTCATAGCACTAATTTCTTTGTTCATCTGTTTCATGAGTGGAGAATTTATAGTTTTTGGTGGTGACATTTAAAATAACGAGATAAAAAAATGAGACGCTACACGTGTAAGATGCTCCTGAAAGAGTTAAAAGAACACTACAAAACCATCCGCGAGGAGGTACGCAAACTTCCTCGCGAATTCATATCCGAAACACCCCGAAAAGAAGGAGAATGGGTTGGGTCGGAACACTTAAAAGAGGTCGTATCCATGTATGCGTCAGGTAAACACGGGTGGCTCAAGGGTGGTCAAGACCACGTGGCGGAAGATTGGATCAGTTGGCCACTCGTGTGGGACGGACACCCCGTGACCGGAAACTGTGAAATGTGTCCGAAGACCCACGCACTCTTATCATCCATCGAAGGCATAAAAGTCGCAGGATTCTCACTCATGAAAGGTGGTGTTAAACTCAAACTACACACAGACGACGTGGGACCTAACTATAAGTTTACGTATCATTTAGGTATAGATGTACCATTCGGGTACTGCATGCTACACCACTCTAAAATTGGAGACGTCATAGAAGAAAATGGGAAACACATTGTTCTAGACGCGAGACACCCTCACTGGGCCGAAAACCTTTCGGAGGAGGATCGGATAATTTTGTATATGGAAATTAATTAGAGTTCTTTTGTCTCATCGCATAAACAACGATTCCCCCGAGTAGTAAAGCTACACTCACTCCACCTATTATAACCGAAACTGGTGGACCCTTCTTTTCTTTTTGTTGTGTTGCCATTTTATAATACTCATGCATATTTTAAATTCATCTTATTCACGTAATCGTGTATCTCCTGGTCTTTCGCATACATACGATCTTCCCATTTACAGGCTCGTATCAGTCTCAATTTATTAGCTATGTTACTCGAAGACATGCGCGAGGTATATAATTCGACACGTGAGTAGGCGTAATCAAATTGTTTACGTAACCAATACAGTTTAAATTTTTCGCGAAGTTTCATTCGTTTGTATATATACGAAGCTACTCCCATAATATTATGCAAGTCTATTTTTCTAAGCCTTGTTCGTTTTCTTCATCTTCCTTTTCAACATACTCCACCCTCAAACACGCTTCCAGTGCTTCCTTCTTATACATGACAGCATCCCGTTCTTTATCTATGTCCCACACTTCTTCCTCTGGATGGTGCCTTCGCCAATTTTTATTCTCGTTAACCCGTCGTTTATCATCTGGATCTACATCCCATATATCATCGTCACCGGAACTACGATATATAGGACGCCTTCTTCTTCTTTTACGCCCAAAAACTGGGAAGGAAAATACTTGTGTTCGAATCATTTATATAATACAAGTCTATTTTCTAAGCTCTAACACCCCGCTTGTGAACATCCATGAGAAGGTTACACAACTCCAAGTATTTGCCTTCGGGGATATCACAATCCTCAATCACAGCGAGAGCCTTTTGGAGATTGGTCACCTTTTCTCGAACCGGAGCTACGGGTGCAGCGGTGACTTGACGTTGTTCAATTCTATCGCGTTCAACGATTCCCGTAGCGTTCCCACGTTGCGTGGGAAACATTTTTCCCCAAACATATGCGTTCATTTCCTGGCGAGCTCGTGTAGAGTGACCTCTCGTGTTTCGCATTTCATGCAACATGCCTGGTGGATACCCATTGATTTCTCTGTCTAGCAATTTGAGCATATCAATTCTGTTATTCGTGATAGTAGCCAATTTAATTGTGTTTTCAACACTCACCAAACCGGTGGGGGATTCCTTCCACATTTGAATAACCTTGGCGAGAACATCGAGGTTTCCAGTAATGATAGCATCATTAAAATCACTCGGAGACCAATCTTCGGATCTGTCCCAGAACATCTGATAAACACTCTCAATCTTTTCAGGGTCAGCAGTCTTGACGGCGATGGAAGTAGCATTATCCATAGATCGAATCTCGGCAAAAGCCTCGTGGAAAGTTGTAGTTCCATATGTATACACACTGTTCATCATAGTCAAGTCACCATGTTTGATGGCGGCATACATCATGTAACGAATGGTGCTAAATTTGGTCTCGTTGTCGAAATAGGTATAACTATATAAAAACGCATAGTATTCATCCAACCACTTATTCTTGGCACAAAATTCTATTTCTTTCTCAAGAGAAATTTGTCTTGGATTTGTCTTGAGAAAGTTGTAGATTTCCAGGTGATTGTAGAGAGCAGCAGTTTCAGGAGCTTTCTTGCATTTTTCGTAGTTGAAGGTCTTCATACACCCGAAGTGTCCCTTCTTGATAGCAGATAAGCAGGTTTTGCAGTCTTGGCAGCGCATGAGTTCTTGATTTTTTGAAGTAACTTTTCTATCTTTTTAATCCGACTTAGGTACACTTTTTCTTTAATTTTTCAACATATTCGTCATACTCATCATATTACATTTTATCTATTTCACACCGACACATCTTGTAGAATTTTTCGGAACGCAAAGTTTCATCTACATCGTGAAAGGTTTTGAATTTGGGAGAACGTGGGATGAGTGAATGCTTGTCCCAAACCTTTTCCCAAAATACATTTGAAAACTTGTCCATCATAAATTTGTACAACTTGATATCTCTCATAGCCACCCATTCTTTGGTTGCCCATGGTTTTTTAGGCATTCGCCGATACGCGTGTTTAACATTACGCATACCCAAACAATAATTATTTCCGCGGTCGTACCAGTCTTTCAAGCATCTTTCTAGATCTTCTTTCGTAGTAGATTGTCCTTCGAGTGTAGATAGAGCATCGTTAGCACGAGATCTACACTCGTCGAATGTGAAGTTGTTCATTTTTGATATGAATATTACAATGTCGACAGGTGACTTAGGCAAAATTAAAATATATATTTATACTAAATGAATATTTACCTCGAAATACTTTTGCGAGCACTCGGTGTATTCCTCGGCGTTTTCTTCACAGTGAGCTGGGGTAGAAAAAGCAAACCTGCGTGGGACGTAGCCATCATAGTGTTTGTCATCGTACTCGCCCTTTACTTGGCGTTTACCCGAAAGATGGAAAACTACACGCCACCACCCATCATGTATAACATGTAAACTCAGAGCTTACTCAAATATTTAGAACCCACAGTTCGCATGAATCGGTGTTTCTCAGCACGGCTATCAAACGTGATCTTGAATCCGTTTCCGTAATACGGCTTCGGTGGAACTTCGTAGTATTGTTCGAGTTCATCATCCGTTTCGTTTTCAACCACGTAGTCCGGATCGTCGTTTCGTGTTTTTCGCACTCGTCTCGTTCTCATTATTACTTACCAATATCACGCGCTAAAGCTTTATGTTTGTTGAACGAAAACACTCGTTTCAAGAAATTTCCTATACCCTCCGTGATTATCGTATGCGCAAGTTGTCTCTTCATCTCAAAGTAGAACATTCTAACGAGGCGATGCATCTTAATATTATTAAAGACTTTTATGTAGCTAAAATCTAATACGAAGGGGTGGTAAAGGAATGTCTTCGTGTGTCAATTCTGTTTGATTTACATTAGAAGCACCCAATAAATTTTCTAAAAACGTACGAGAGTTAGACACGGGAACGGATACATCATCGAAACGTGCCATTCTCGCGCGCACGAGATCACGTTTCATTTGTGTGATCTCCTTTCGGAGTGTTTCATTCTGCTCCATGAGACTTAGGTAATCATTTGTAAGATTCAATATATAATTATCACGGACCGTGTCTCCAGATGCGTACATCCTTTTCAGTTCATTACACATCTCGAGATATACATTTTCTGGAAGAGCAGTTTTGTGCTCATCCAATAGGGACATCATGTTACGTACAGGGTCGCTCATTTTTACTTATTACACGTTATTTTTTTATTCTCATTCACTCTCTAACATGATACGTAGGCGCTCTTCTAAAGATTGTCCGTTCACGGGTACGACTTCAAATTCTGCATCGGGCATATCTGGATCTAAAAGATCTCCGTGTGTTTCACAAAGTTCACAAATGACACCCTCTTCAGGTGGTTGCCCAATCGGGTGATTATGTACAGGGACGACCTTCTTGACAATCGGTTTCTTTGTCCTCACTTTCTTTTGAGGTGGGGGTGCCGTAGACGTACTCGCCACAGGTTCTTTCGCGTTTACGTGCTTCGCACACACATCTTTTCCAGGTAAACGGCTGTTTTTACACGACGTTCCCTTGATTGTTTTACAAACACACTTTTCAGTGGGTTCCTTTGGTTTTGCTACGCGCTTTTTTGGTTTCATTTCTTCACGGATAGATTTGACTTCTTCATGAAGTTGTTGATTCTCCACGCGAAGCGTTTTCACTTCATCGATGAGAGACTTAACAAGGTCGGTGAGGTACGCGATTTCAGCCATGATGATGATTGTTGTATAATTTAGAATGTACCGAGTGACCACTTAGGTATTTTTTTCTTAGTGAACTTTAATGATTGCGCGTCCATTCTCACTCGTTCTCATCGAAGCTATTCTCATAGGTATTTTGACACTACTTATATATACGGGTGTTACCAAATTTGTGAAAGATACACGAGCACTCGTTCTTACGGGAGCACTCGTCCACCTATTTTTCGAGTATTCACCTATGGGGAATTTGAATGAAAGATACTGTAAATATTTATTAAAAGCTTGATTTAAGTTTAACTAATGCGTCTACTGCATCTCCCTCTTGTTTATGTTTAACACAAAATCCATTTTTGCCAGCTCTACATAAACACGGTTGAAATATGCAATTAGGCCTCGTCGCTCTCAGATTCGGTGTCCGAATAGTCGACATATTTTCTTCTTTTTGATGGCGGCTCGATGTCTGTGTATGATTCACTGTCGCTGTCAGTTTCGGTTTCACCGTAGTTTTCCGGTTCGTCATCGGATATGATTTCACCTTCCTCGATTTCGGATTCGGATTCGGATTCAGATTCGGATTCACTTTCATAATCCGAGTAGACACGTTCACTTGGGTAGTAAATCTTGGGTAAATTATCGTAAAGCACTTGCCAGTCCACGTGATCTTCGAGTTCGTTATCTTCGATGAATTCGTTGAGTCCGTTTCGGTCCTTGATACCCCAGTTGTTTTCGGCGATTTCAAGCCAATAATCGACATCGTGTTCCTTGATAACTTTTGGGTACACGTAGACAATGTTTTCATCCGAGTCATGTTCTTCATGTGAAATCTTTTCACCATAAATCAAACACATGTGATCGAGGAGTCCAACTTCGTCTTCGTATTCCGTATCGGGAAGTGGTTCGTGCCCAAATTCGATAAAGTGTACGTGACCATAAGACGTCTTCAACTTTTCTGGGGAAATACCCATGAAACACAAATACCCGTCTGTTTTTTCGGGCATAAACTTGTCCGGAAAGTACTTGGAGGATAGGCCCCACACTTCACACGCCTTACCACAGAAACGGCTCGACAACGAATCCATATGTTGCATTCTTTCCAAAAAGGTCGCATTCTTCACGAGTTCGGTAGAGAGGAACATCTTATTTGGTTATCTGTATCATTTACGTTTCATTTGTTTAAGCACATTTTATTAAAACTCTATCCTACTCGCGAGACTTTTACCAAACGTCTTCTCCTTAAAAACGCGTTCACGATTTTCAAAATCGCGGCATCGCTCGCTGATTTCATAGAGTCGAACTTGAACTTCCGCCAATTTATCATCAGAAACATATTCATCGTGTCTTTCACTTGGAGTCCAGTGCTTGAACTTACTATAAAAACGTTCCTTTTCAATGTTGCGATTTTCGATATCCCTGTATCTTTCAAGTTCAGAACAACAGTAAATGTACTCATTCACATTTTCCATACTTTCTTCAGCCCTCAATTCATAAAGGCGATTTTTAACGAGATCAATGGCGGGTTGATAAATTTGAGAGTGTCCATCACCATAAATCTGGTTCATACGTAAGTTTCTTAGGAGAACATTTAGTTCCCCGATGTTCAGTGTATTGATTGAATGTTCTCGGCTTTTTTGGTGCATCTGGACACTTCGGTGTTTCATTGGAATGGACAATCCCTTGCCATATGAGGATTTGTACGTCTTTGCAGAGCGAACTCGTCGCTTGGCAGAACGCGAGGCGGTAGTCATCGGTCGTGAGAGAGAAGCAGTCATCTTGCATTATACACGCACCACACCTTTATAAGGTTTTTTAAAATGGAGAATTATCTTTTCCCCGACTTCGTTTTTTGCGATGACTACCTCGTAATCACCTTGATCGTATATGTACTTAGGGTCCTCTTGTCTGGGTGACAAGTAGTTAAGTAATCTTGTGTAAAAACTCATTCTTCCTTCTTCTTACTTAGATGATATTCTTCAAGCTTTTTATGTTCACTTTGAATAGTTCTCAAAAATCTCTTTGGTTTGTCGCCAAGTTTAGACCAAGAGAATTCGTCCATAAAATCTTCGATGTATTCTGGGACGTGTGCAATCACGACAAACGTCCCTCTGATGTACCTGTATATCCAGGTAGTAGCAAAAGCGTAACAGAAAGCGCGTGGGTAAAGCCACCACATTACGTGTTTAACGACTTCTTTTTTTATCTATCTTAAATACAAGATGGATCTCCACGAAGTACCGAAGAAAGTCCAGTATGTCACAGTAGATTCCGAATTCGTGAATGGGTCTAACAACACATTTACGATTGATTTTTCACTCGACTCAAACATACACATGGAGGACATGACAAAAGTGATAGGATTCAAAGTGGTTGATTTTTACGTGACACAAGTGGGCGAATCTGATTCCGCTGGTAACACAGATGTATCCAAATACATAGATGTCGTATGCGAGGACATACCCAAAAGAGCCCAAATACTCGACGAACGAAACGGACAAATACTGGCGCGCGTACCATTGGAGCGTACATTCTCCGGAAGCAATTCATTCATTTTGAGAGACAAACAATGGAGATCGTTCCAACGACAAACATCTCTGTTTAATCCAATATCCATCCAAAAAACACATTTCAAACTCTATGAGTCACAGGGTGATGGAGACTATGAACTTCTTAAACCATCCGTGTCTTTTTACATGATCATAGAAATCACGACCATAGATGTAAAGAAAAAACCAAGAAACAGAGAATTGCAGATTCTGGATGCACTCGATCGTCTCATGGGGAGGATAGATAACCTCAATCACAACGTGAAAAAACTCCCCGATGCAGATCAATTAGAGAAAGCTAGAAAGGAAACTAAGAAATACCCTTTTAGCTATCTTGTTTTATTGATAGTTATCATATTAGGAGGATTTTATTACGTATCTAAGCAGACAACTTCGGTTCCTCTACAACCTTCTTTCTAGTGCGTCTGACGACCTTCTTCACTGGCGCTGGCTTTGGGGCTTCTTCAACTGGAGCTGGAGCTTCGGCAACTGGTTCGGGAGTCGCAACTCGAGCTGGGGCAGCGACTGGAGCTGGAGCTGGAGCTGGCTTAGCACTGTCCAATTCGTCGACCAATCGCAACAAGATGTCGTAGACATGCTTCTTATTGATACGGAGGGACTTCATTTCATCGCGGATTTCTTGCCTGAGAGATTCCATTATAATATACATAAAGGAAATATTATCTTTAAATGTAATGCTGGTGATTGGACCAACTTTACTGAGTGGAATCGGACAACATGCAAAGAAATACACGGATCTATTCCCAGATTGGAAATATCTTCAAATTCAAGAAGAAATTCCTCCGTGTGAACGAGCTTTTATGTTTGCTTTACCGACGGACTTTTGGTTAAACAAGATTCCGGATTTAAAACGTAAAGTCAAACACCTCCACTGTATGACCGTGTGTGAAACCGAAACAGTACACGAAGACTACGGAAAACTCTTTGAATTATTTGACCGAATCGCGGTACCGAGTGAATTCTGTAAAAAAGTGTTTTCAAGACAATTCCCAAACACGGAATTCTATGTCGTACGGGCACACATTCCTCACACGGACAAATACACGTTTTACCACATAGGAAACATCATGGACCAACGTAAGAATTTTAGGGACATTTTAGAAGCGTTTGTGCGTCTCAATAAACCGAATGCCAAACTCATCGTGAAAGCCACGTGTAATCAACCAGTTCAAATAAAGTTACCAAATGTGGAAGTCATCAATGGTCTCATTTCTGACGAAGAGATGGATAAGATACACAGGCTCTCAGACTGTTACGTGAGCTTTTCGAGTTCTGAAGGCGTCGGTATGGGTGCCGTAGAAGCGGCCATGCACGATAAACCTGTGATCATTACGGATTACGGGGGTGCACCTGAATATGTAAAAACACCCTACACGATCGATTGTGAACTTCAAGAGTTGCAGAATGATGACTTCTTGTTTAAGAAAGGTATGCAGTGGGG
>Ga0181562_10001553_pt1 | contig 18291 bp, 18 predicted proteins | sample 011ome_26_FD_139344 | JGI IMG/M metagenome (GOLD analysis project Ga0181562, IMG submission 139344) | Coastal salt marsh microbial communities from the Groves Creek Marsh, Skidaway Island, Georgia - 011511BT metaG (megahit assembly) | ecosystem: Environmental > Aquatic > Marine > Intertidal...
ATGCTATTGCCATGGAAGGTGCACTTAAGCTTAAAGAGATTAGCTATATCCATGCTGAAGCCTATCCAGCGGGCGAGCTTAAACATGGACCAATTGCACTAGTTGATAAAGACACGCCAGTGATTGCGGTCGCACCTAATGACGAACTATTGGACAAGCTTAAGTCTAATTTACAAGAAGTTAAATCTCGAGGTTCAGAGATGATTGTTTTTGAGGATGAGAACGCACAAGTCACTCCTATGAAGGGCTTAACCATTGTGCCAACTACCGCTGACTTGGGTAGAATTACTGGACCAATTATTTTCACCATTCCGCTACAACTACTCAGCTACCACGTAGCACTTATTAAAGGTACCGATGTTGACCAGCCTAGAAACTTAGCAAAGTCAGTTACGGTGGAATAAACTAGTATGTTCTGTTGTTTTAAACGAAACATGTAAATTGCTCGGTCACAATTCAGCGTTTTTAGAGCAATCAAAAACTCCAGTCAAATCTTTCAATATCAGTAGTATTCTTTTCCCAGAAGGGATAGAGTGTCATTGAAAACATGTATCTTTCTGTGCTCGGATTTGAAGCGCGATGAAGGCGACGTGAAGGGTCAACAATTAAATACTCTCCCCGACTTCCAGTAAAGGTTTGCTGTTCATCAAAATTTAAAATTGAATCTTCACCACTTCTTTTTTCTTTTATCTTCCGCCAATATTTTTTAGTATTTGCTAAAGATAGATACGTAAAAGGCCCATCTTTTAAAGAAACAGGATCAACCAAGAAAAAGATTCTTAATTGCTTATATGTATCGCAATCCTGGTGCCAGGTATTATTATAAAGTTCTTGGTTTTCCAATGGCTTGGGAATGTTTTTTCTACATGTTAATATTATTTTTTCATACTTAATTTTTTTTCCTAGATATTTTTCAATATTGTTTCTATTTTTTTTTAAAATTTCAGTATAAAAACTAGGTATATACTCAAGCGTTTGAACAGAGTAAAAGGAGTTTGGTGTATTTAAATTTTTATCATTCTTAAATTTTGATTTAATTTGATTTGCACTTTTTTCTCTAAACTCAATATTATTAGAATATGGAATATAATCGTTCTCAAGTTTCAAAACACGATTAAAGAAGAAAGTTTTTAAAATTTTAAAAAAATAGGTATTGCTGTAAAAAAATCTGCTACTTATCCAGCCGTTCAATTTTAAATACACGCTTTTTGCTTGTTTTAAAAAAGTTACAATTTTGATCATATAAATCCCCTAACTTAACAATATTTACATTACAACTCTACTTAAATTTCTATTCACACAACTTTATTAACGCAAGCCACTATATTAATAAAGTTAAAATAAGTAATCTTTTGTTGTTTGGCAGGCTACCCCATGGCTAAAACCTTATAATTCATTCACGATTAAACTTAAATCGATCGGATGAAATATATTTATAAATAACTGTATAAACAAGCATAAATACAAATGCCGAAATAATCAGCTTACCCTGATCGTCATGCCAAATAATTGCAGGAATAATACCAACTAAAGATAGGGCCCACATTATAGGAGCTACCATGCTGTTACAGACAATCTTATTATGACTAAATTTGTCACAAGAAATTAGTTTTTTATAAACCAATGAATGGAGATGATTGGCATCTGGTTGACTAGCATCTACTTTGTGTAATATTTTTCTTCTATAAATACTATATAGCAATTCGTACATAGGATACATAAAAATCAATAAAACAAACCAACTGGATAGTTCCGCATGACGATCGACAAGCAACAGGCTAATCACAGCCAGCATAATCCCTATAAAGTACGCTCCACCATCTCCTATAAATATCTTTCCAAATGGAAAATTTAATACAAAAAAACCAAGTACAGAGGCAGTCAAAATCAAACTTAAGAAAAACATCAGATCGTCAGATAAAACATACGATATATAGGCTACAGCCAAAGATGCTAAAATAGAATACCCTCCTAGAAGACCATTAAATCCATCAATAATATTAAGGGAGTTTACTGCCCCGCCCACGACCAACAAGGTAAATAAGAGGCTAGCAAGTATATAATTAGAGAGCGCATAATCAACCATTCCAAATCCTAAAGAATCGATTCTTACATCTAGCAATACAAATGCAATAATGATAGAAAAAAAGGCGGAGACAAGCCTTGTTAGGGGTGTCACTTTTGCGCTCAAATCTTCATAAAATCCCGCAATAAAAACTGGCAATGAAATTAACAACAATGCTAGCAATAGCTCTGTCTGCTGATCTAAAAAATACAGACCAGTAAAAAACCCTATGAAAACCGGCCCTCCTCCTATGCGCGCAACCTCATGCTTGTGAAAATTTTGTATGCCAGATTGTGTATCTTGATTAATCACCCACTCTTTAGGCAAATACAAGATAATTAAAATTAAAAAAAATGAAACAAAAGCAGGAATGTACATCAGTTGGAAAAAGTTATAAATCATTTTGAAATATTTTTCTTGATTATAAAATATATTTATGACGTGGGTTTAAGTTTTTCACAATCCACTCTCTCTAAAATTTGTTTCGCCGCAGCCTTAACGGAAAAAGTCGAATTCAAAAGCTTCTGAGAGTTTGCACCAATTTCTTCCCTATAATCTTCATTTAATAATTTAATCGCATTATTCAAAAAAGCATTATCTTCGCCATTTACCGTCACCAATCCAGCCTTATGACTCTCTATAACTTCCTTAAGGTCATTTCCTTTGTTAATACTTCCTAGAACTGGCAAGCTCTGGACCATATATCCTAGCAACTTTCCAGGGAAATTATGCGTACTATGTTTCTTATGAAGAGTAAACAAGCCAACATCAAACTCAGCTAACATTTTCTTAAATTGATCTTGTTTCACTGGCGGAAGTACTGTTATATTAGTTAAGCCGCCTTCTTCTATTGAGTTTTTTACTAACTCCACTTCATCACCAGTACCAACCAAAACAAAATGTGCCTTATTGTACGAGCTTATATTTTTAGCCAATCGAACCACGTTCATCATATCTTGAGCATGGCCAATATTTCCACCATAAAAATAAACCACCTTACCCTCTAAACCAAGTATTTTTTTATAATTATTATCGGACCTTGTAGGTGAGTTGGCCGCCCAATTAAAAAGAACCTCCAGATTTGTATTGATACCAAAATCAATATTAACTTTAAACCACTCTAAATTATTTTCTGACATCAGCCCAATTGTATCTGCAGCCAAATAATTCTTTTTTTCAAAAAAACGAAAGTATTTTTCTATTACCGAGCCTTGAATAATTAGATTTTGGTCAATTGCCCATTGGGGGAAAAGATCTCTTAATATTAAATAACTGGGAGCGCCCCACTCTTTCTTAAGCTTGTTGACTAGTCCACTCCAAAAGATAGAGGGGGAGTAGTAAACTATCATGTCGTGCTTATTTTCTTTCAAATAAGGCTTGAGACTTCTCCACGAGAGAAAGGATAAAAGTGTTTCGTTTATTGCTCTTTTAGTCCTGTTAGTGTTTTTTATCTTTCCACTCCTGAAGCGGTACACTTTTACACCATCAAGTACGTCTACACTAGCCTGACCATCTAGTCCAGGGTGTGGGGTAACAACTGTTACCTCACATCCTTGATCAATAAGCTCGCATGCCAATTCGTGCATCATCTTGGCAGCTACCTTGATACTAAAAGGCATATAATCATCAACAATGAGACAAACTTTCATCTAATTATCGAAATATTGCTGATATAAGTTTTTGTTATTATTCATAAATTCAACCATATCTCTTATCATGCACTCATAAGAAGGTATTTTGTAATCTATAAGTAGCCTTGTGTCAACAAAACTCTTGTCAATATTTTCCCCATCTATCGGATTAATATTAATACTTTTTTTTGTATATCTTTGAAATAATTTCAAAAGCTCATGTTTGCTAATCGAAGAATTGTTTGTAACATGATACAAGCCTGTTATCTTATTTTCAATTGCCCATTTAGTGGCCTTTGCAAGCTCTATTGTAGTAACCCCAGACCAAATAGCCTTGGTAAATCCAGAAATACTGCCAGATTGAGACATAAACCAGTGAAACAACTCCTCTCCATCACTTTTCAATTCAGGCCCTACAACCGAAGTTCTTAATGTTAAATGTTTATTGTTAACAATTTCTCCAAGTCCTTTTGACTTAGCATAAACACCTCGTCCGTCTTTCTCATCGACTTCAGTATAAGGCTTTCCTTTGTTGCCAGAAAAAACACAATCAGTCGATATATGAATTAATTTTGCATCAATTTCATCTGCCAATCTAGCCAATCTGTGCGGCATGTAGGCATTAAGAAAAACAGCATTTTCTGGATCTTTGTTCGATCCAGAAATCAATATACCAATACAATTAACAATGTATTTGGGCTTAATGGCAATTATTTGTTTAATTAAATTATCTTCATCTCTAGCATCTACAAGAATTGTACTTTCTTGCAGTTTGCTTTTGCATGCAATATTATGCAGCTCATACTTTTCACCACTCTTTAAGTAATTATAAATTTGATGGCCTATCAATCCAGTAGACCCGAGAATTAGAACTCTATTCTTCAACCTTAAATTTCCTTATGCCAAATGGTTCTATTAACATAATCAGTATACGACAAGATGATTCGCAAAACCTTCTTAGAAACATTGTCAGCCTCATAATCCTTAACAGGCTTTATAACCCTAACATCCATTAAATTATGAGCAGTTGCAGCTTCAACCGCCTGAATAACTCTGACTTTATTCAGTCCAGACATGATTACTGTAGTTTCATCCATGCCCTCTGGCCTTTCATGCGCTTGGCGTATTGTAACAGCAGGTAAATTTAGTATCGAGCCTTCTTCAGCAATAGTGCCACTATCTGAAATCACGCAAAATGCATTCATTTGCAGATGATTGTATTCGTGAAAACCATAAGGCCTTGAAAATCTAATCAGAGAATTCTTGCTCTGATAATTAATATTCTCAAGCTTCTTTCTCGTTCTTGGGTGCGTAGAAATAATAATTGGAAGACTATACCTCTTGGTTAATTCACTAATCGATTCCAGCAAATCACTGAAGTTTTTGGGGGAATCGACATTTTCTTCTCTATGAATACTCATAACAATATATGCTTTTGGCTTCAGATCTTCTTTTTCTAAAATATCACTAGATTTGATCTTTTCCATATTGGCATTCAACACCTCTCTCATTGGTGAGCCAGTTTTAATAATTGTTTCGGGTTTGATGCCTTCTGCAACCAAGTAATCTCTTGCTTGTTCTGAGAGAGGTAGATTGATATCACTCAAGTGATCTACAATTTTTCTATTTACCTCCTCAGGAACTCTTTGATCAAAGCATCGATTACCTGCCTCCATATGAAAAATTGGTATCTTTCTCTTCTTTGCAGGAATTACACTTAAGCAGCTATTAGTATCACCATAAATTAACAAGGCATCTGGCTGGATCTCATTAAAGACTTTATCGGCCTTTGAAATAATGTCTCCAATTGTCTCCGATGGAGTGCCTTTTATAGCTTCCAGAAAAATATCAGGCTTTCTGATATCTAATTGCTCAAAGAATAATTCATTTAACTCATAGTCATAATTCTGACCAGTATGGACAATTATATGCTCTACATGCCTATCCAGCTCTTTCATCACCTGACTCAACTTTATAATCTCTGGCCTGGTGCCAACGATAGTCACCACCTTTAATTTATTCATTTTTTTGAAACCCCATTCAAGCTACCTCGAATCTCTTTAAGACTTAACAATAGCTTTGTCAACTCTTCTTCATTTAATCTATGAGTGTTATGTGAATGATACTCACCCGCCTCTGTAACCACCTCTTCACCCTCTTCAAAGAATTTAGTGTAATTAAGATCTCGTGTATCAGCAGGAATACGATAATATTCACCCATATCAATAGCTTTCACCATTTCCTCTTTTGTAAGTAATGTCTCATACAGCTTCTCGCCATGTCTCGTGCCAATAACCTTTACCTTGTGATCAGGCTTTCCTAGGATATTTTTCATTGTATTAGCAAGTAGCTCCACAGTTGCAGCAGGCGCTTTTTGCACAAAGATATCACCACTCTGTCCATTTTCGAATGCAAACAAGACTAAGTCTACCGCATTATCAAGACTCATCATAAATCTAGTCATATTAGGATCTGTAATAGTGATAGGCTTACTATTTTTAATCTGATCGATAAATAACGGGATAACCGAGCCACGGCTTGCCATAACATTACCATACCTAGTGCAGGCAATCATAGTGCCCTTTACATTTCTGCCCTTAGATACAATCACCCTCTCCATCATAGCTTTACTAATACCCATTGCATTGATTGGGTATACTGCCTTATCAGTACTAAGTGCAATTACCTTTTTAACGCCCGAATTTATTGCCGAATTTAATAAATTTTCAGTGCCAATAACGTTAGTTTTTACCGCTTGCATTGGGTAAAATTCGCATGACGGAACTTGTTTTAATGCGGCCGCATGAAAAACATAATCAACTCCTCTCATTGCATCATCAATCGAATCTTTATCTCGAACATCGCCAATATAGAATTTAAGCTTATCATTGCTATAAGCCTTTCTCATATCATCTTGCTTAAGCTCATCTCTAGAGAAAATTCGTATTTCTTTAATATTGGTAGTTAAAAATCTTCTTAATACGGCACTACCAAACGAGCCTGTGCCACCAGAAATCAACAAAATTTTATTTTTGAACATTTAAAACCTCTTCGAATATATCTAAAATATTGTAATATTTAGCAGTTTCACTTTTTTTTAACCTGTCTTGCAAAGACAAAATCAATTCAGAACACATGTCACTTTTAAGAACAGTTTGAATTTCATTTAATAAAGAATCGCTGCTCAACGTATCATATAGAATCATCTGATCGCTATAAACTGCCCTTGAATAATTCTCACTTGGAGCGATTGTAATAACGCCCTTCTTTATACCTTCTATTACATGCAAACCCAGCGTCTCAATAATAGAAGTTGAAATTAAAATTGTATTGTCAAAAAACAATTTGTTCATTTTACCTTTATTGTCAATATAACCAAGAAAATTCGTATTAGAGTTCAGGGCAGCATCCCATATTTTAGAATTATGCAACTGATCCTTGGTTAAAGTTATATTTATTTCATAATCAATGTTCAACTTGTCAAGCTCGGACATTGCCTCAACAAAAACAACAAAATTTTTATGTATGGATTCAAAATGTGGTCCCACTATATACAAAAATTTAATTTTTTTTGAAAAATTATATTCTTTCGGAGGGGCAAAGCTCTTACTAGAAACATTAACATCACTTTTTATATAAAATATTTTTTTTTCAATACTGATAAAATCTGACAAAGAATCTTTAACATGTTTGGACTGCACTTCAATATACTTAGATTGACCTAACATAAGCTTAAAGTACATTCTTTTTAAGAATATTTGTTTTAGCCATGCAAAGTGTGCGTTTTTTGAGTGGTAGACATTATCCAGGCCTCTAGAATAAAAAAGTAAATTATGAATCTTTGTTAGTTGCAATGTCTTTATAAAGACATTCAACTGCGCAGAGCCTGAAAAATTATATATAAGCTGAATTTCATAACTCCTTACCAAGCGTCCAAAAACAATGTTTTCGTAAAAAATTCTATAAAAAATTCCTCCTTTAACAAATATAAAGTTGAAATTTTTATATTTTGTTTTTAGCCACTTAGTGTTTTTATTTTTATTACAAACAATAAAAAATGTATTTGATTTCTCAGCGCTGCACTCCTTTAAAGTTTTATCTAAAACAACAACACCACCAGAGTCCACAACTCCTAATGCATTAATTAATATAGATTTGTTCATTATTAAGAAGGCTTGTTACCGTTTGTAAAAATATTACTGGCTAGTTTTAAAATCTTTCTAAGCACTATTTCCAAAAAAAATCTATGGACGATAAAACAACCACTTTTTTTTAAATTATAAAGAAGAAAATACAGACTGATATGGGATTATTTGCGTAGAAAATGAAAGGATTATTTTAAAATACTTAATCCCACCATACAATAATATTAAAAAAATAAATAACCACTTATACCTAGTATGTTCACACAACAATGCCAGCAATACAATCTCAACTATTGAGAAATAAATAGAGCCGCGTATAGCCAAAACAGGTATAGATAAATAGAATACCATATTCATCACAAAAGACAACGAATAGATTTTAAGATAAAAAACACCTCTATGACTATATGAAACTTTGGTAAAGTAATAAAAAAAAATAGCTAAAAACAAAAGTTTTTGAGCAAACATAATTACAGTATGCAATGAATTACTAGAGTAATACGGCGGGATTTGATTATAGTCTGACAGAAAAAAATATTCTTTCACTTTGTGAGCCATTATGTCATGATGAATCAAATAATAACCCATCTGCTCAACAAGCAAGTAATTAAACGCGATTGACATTATCAATACAAAAAATATTACTCGTATGCTAATATTAACCTTCTGTACAAAATACGCTAAAAAAAATAGTGCGGCACTAGTGTGAAAAAAAATAGCGGCTATCACATAAGCAAGATACTGCCTACCTCTTCCTTGATACAGCTTCTCAGCAGCGAGAAGGCATAGAGAAACAGCGATCATTTGCCTCATTAAACCCATTAAAGAAATAAGATACACAGTGAAATATAAAAACAACACTATAATGCTATACTTATAGTTCTTACTCAACCTTAAAATTGGCAGTAAAGCTATAAACGTAACAAAAAGAACCAAATAATTAAATTCCGAACCCATAGAGTAGAAGAAATGATATATAGCATTAAACCCTGTATTGGGCATAGCATCATTTTTTCCTTCCCATGAGAAAGAATATAGCTGACTATAGGACGCCCAGTCACTCCCAATACCATCTCTAAGACCAACAAATGCAAGCACTATAAACAATAAAAAATAGGTGGCCGCTAAGGCAGAAAATTTATTTTTAGACAGGATAGATAAGACAGAAAGAGCAAAAGATGCAATATACATATATACGTATATAAGCATTTTATTTTGTATTTTTTGGCAAGGGTTTGGCTTTTTTCTTTAAATAATTTTTATTGCTACCATAAAAACAATCCTTATCTGTGAAGATCAGATGAATAATATAGCTCATGGTTTCGCTCCTTGTGACTTAATAATTATATTCTTTTGACATTTGGGCGGGGTTAAGATATTTAAAATTTGATATCTTTTTTAAGCTAGATGTCTTGCTAAGATTGTAGAGGTTTATATTGTTACGCTCACAGAGATTGTTCAAATACTCAAAATCTCTTAATATTTCTGGAACATCTGGATAAAAAATCGACTTATTTTTAAGGTCAAACATTGTTGCAAAAATAGATCTAATTGTGGTTTTTATTCCTGAATTTTTCAATGTATTAACAATAGAATTTTCACCGTAATAATTATAGTTTTTTTGGTAAAGCGGTATTTCCACTCCACCAATATATATTGTTTTACACCCTAGTATAACGGCTAATGATAAAGCATGTATTGCGACTGTTGAGGCCGTGGAATAATGCCCAACAGTGTTGTATTTTTCTTGCAAAAACTCTTGAATTGTCACGCCCCCAATATGATCGCAACATTCTAGCTTTTCATCTAAGTCAAAACGATAATCAATTTGTTTATTGCAAGGCCTACCCCCAAAATGCCTTTGATCATACTCAAACCATGTAATTTTTAGTTCGTCTTTAATAGTATCATAATCAAGCTTTCTTAAAACAGAATGGGCGAATAACAATGTTGTATTTTTAAATTTATTGATTATTTTATAATCAGTATCTGGTATCGGGAATTCTGAATTTGCATTTATCCAATAATCAATATCGCACTCGCCTTGTAATCGAATTGGAATATCCCCCATAGATATAATAACCCCGTCAAAATTTTTGTAGTCTATATTGCATATGCTTGGAGCCCCCCCAAGAATTAGGCACTCTTTGCCCTTGTCTTTATTGTAAAAATAATCAAAATCTTTAATCTTCATGCTTAGTTTTTAATATTTTTTTATAAACCTTAAACGCGGCTTTTGTAATAAAAGATGGAAAGAAAAGTAAAACAAAGTCAACCAACCAAAAAGACAAGTCAGTAGCATCATAAGACAATCTCATTTTTTGAAAGATTGTAATTTTTTCTTTTATTGTTTGTTTTTTGTCACCCATCAACAAAGACAATCTTGTCTGATTCCTGTGTTCAGCATATGCCCCCTTAACAGCATTAGGGAACACTTCTTTAAATTCTAATAAAATCCTCTGAATTCCAAGACTTGTTTGTAACGACCCCCATCGATAATTCTTATTATCCATACGATATTTAATGAATGGATTAAATATAACAAAAATATTTGCATCCTTAATTATGGACAAAACAACCCCAAGATGAATCCAATTTGTTGAAAAGTACTTTGAAGGATTGGCCTTATTCCAACAAGATCTTTTGATACAAATACCTGAAATTCCACCAAATATTTCACTTGTACACTTGAATAACTCATGACCATTTTTAAAATATCTGTCCAAACCTATATCTTTGAAAAATGGATCACTTATTTTGTTTTTTTTTATCAAGTCCGAGTCGTAAAAATTATTAGAAATATAAAATACATCTGCACTTTCTCTTTCCAAATATTTAACAATTTCTTTTATCGCATTGTCTTCCACACCATCATCATCCCCAAGAGGCATGACGTATTCAGAATGAGAAAGAAAAAATAGTGAGTTTACATTCTTGTCATAACCTAAATTAGATTCATGTCTATGGTAAGTAATTTTGACATTACTGTACTTCTTTTTTATTTTACTAACAACAATCGATGTGTTATCTGTAGATGAATTATCTGCAATAACAATTGATACTTTTTCCAATAATTCACCAGTTATTTGCGAAGCAACACTGCTTAAAGAATTCTCAAGCATGTTTGCTCGATTATATGTCGGGATACCGATAGATAAAATCACTCTCTACCCTTATCCTGATAAAGTTTCAATATATTTTTTACCCCATCTCTAAGAGGGGTATTACAATCCCACCCTAGCTCTGTGATGGGCTTTATATCTGCTGCAGAAGACATCATCTCATCTGAACGATACTCAATATCTCCAAAACCTAAAACCGTAGGGCTATTTGACAACTCCTTTATCATAAGCGCCAACTGTCGAACCTCAACACTTTTTCCCGATCCTATTTCAAAACTTTTATAAGAAAAATTACAATCATTGCCATATTTAATAAGCGTCAAATATGCATTGGTTATATCATCAATAAATACAAAGTCTCTTTTTTGATGTCCATGCGTAAGTTTAATTCTATCAACTTTATTTAAAGCAATTTCCTGGAAAAGCATTTCAACAAACTTGGATTGACTGTCATATGGACCATACATATGTTCAAGTCTAACATTAATTATTTGTATTTTATCAGAGAGTTTTTTAAGCCAAACCAATAGGCTTTTTTTAGACAAGGAATAATTTAAAAGATTGGAGTAGTTACTTTCTTCTTTATTGAAATATGAATCAGTATTTATAAAAGTCTTCACGTTGTGTTCTATTGCAAGCTCAATCAACGCAACAGGGAAAACGATATTAACTCCAAGTATCGCATGAATTGAACCGCCATCTCTCCCATACTCAGTGGCAGTGTGAACAATCGAATCAAACTTATTCTTACTAAACACATCCTCAAGATTGCAGTTGTCAATATCAAAAAAAGATACGCGATCATTTCTCAACTCTTCTTTAATTCTATCTATATTAGAAAATGATCTTTTTAATATAGACACTTCATTGTTACTCTTGGCAAGAATAGCTTTAAGCAAATGACTTCCCAAAAATCCTGTGGCGCCAGTTAATAATATTTTCATACCTTGCAATTAGCCTTTAATATTTTTTTATTAAATGTAGAAAAATATTGTAAAAATCCATCACTAAACAAACTCTGGCATTCACCAATTTTTACCATTTCTTCCTCATTAAAGCCCTTTTTATCGGCTTTTCTTTTATTTTTGCTTTTTAAATTGATAAGGTGTAGGGACATTAGAGTTTAAATGAGCCACTTCTTTTCCAAACTCCCTAATTTGACCTTCAATATCCACTCCAACATTATTCGACCATTGGCTTAATATTTTTTTTGACACTTTACCCATTTTTCCAGAACCAATTTTGATACCATTCAAGGAAACCGTTGGTAATAAGCAAAAAGGAGTTGCTGTCATAAACGCCTCATCAGCCTCATATACATCATAAGGCTCTATATTCTTCTCTATGCAAGGAATATTTAACTCCTTTGCTAACTCAAAAACATAATCTCTACTAATTCCTCGCAAAATATTTCTACCCTCTGGAGTAATAATTACATCATTTTTAACAATAAAAAAATTATCCCCTGTGCCTTCAGTAATAAACCCATCAGGATCTAATAATAATGCCCAATTATTTTCACCCTTAAATTGCGAGACCTCTATATTTGCCATTTGATAGAATAACCGACTTCGGTTTTTTATCTTTGGCTCCATTAGAGAGGCGGGAATTGCTCTTTGAGAAGGTATGATGGCATTAATACCAGAATCAAACAATGGCGCCATTGCTGCCACTGTCCACTTAAGGGGAAAATCAGCAATAACAACTGTTGGCTCTAATTTTCCATCAAAAACTGGAGCGTATATTCCTAAAGGTCCACGGCTAACATTTATCATTAGACGATGTTCATCATGTTTATCAAAGGCTGATTTGTTTTTTTCAATTGTATCTAAACAAGCTTGCTCCATTTCTTCAATAGTCATGTCAATAGGTATGTGTAATAATTTAATACCCATATAAAGCCTTTCTAAATGCTCTCTTAATTTAAATTGCTCCTGATTGAATGATCGTGTCATTTCAAACACCATATCACCGAACATCAAAGCCGAATCAAATATTGATATCTTTGCATCTTGTTCTAATACAAATTTACCATTTACATAAACCTTTCTCTTGTCAAGTTTCAATTGAACTCCTTAATCTAAAATTACTCTAAATTTTCCTTCCTAAGAGACAATAAATGAATCAACCGCTAGTTTTAGCTGATTTATCGAGTTATCGAAAAATTTTCCTTTTATGGACTCCTTAAACAAAACTTTTGAAGTTTTATAAGGCAACCAGCTAACAATTTCAGGATTTATCATCTCAATATTATATTTTTTAAATCTTTTTTTTCTGCTATAAACACTAGTAACATTACTTAGTACTAAATTTTTTCTTAGGCCTCCTGCCATTGGCCAGACCCCACTATCACAAGACAAAAAAACAGCGCTAGTGCTTATCGCATACAAATCGTCAAGCATATTTGTGTTTTTTCCACACAAATCTAAAATATTTTTATGTTTGGGCGCTCTTTTCTGCTTATCATCGCCAATCTGCACTACACTAAAACCCATATCTGCGTAAATATACATAAGCTCAAAAAATGTTTCAGGCCTAACAAATCTTTGAAGGTCTTCTTTTGATCCTTCAACCCTTTTATCATAAGTGCCTTTTTCTCTTACATGAAAAACAATTGAGCCATCAGGAATGTTAAATTTATTCTGATAAAGACCACTTGGAAACTCTAATTTAAAATTAGAATTATTTATAGTTTTCCAAATAGAGGGATAAACAAGGGGAAGGCCAGAGAAATAAACATCAGGCATATAAATATCATGCAAAAATTTATTCTCCAAGAAGTTTATATGTAGATTATCTAATGACAGTTTATTCTTATCAAAATACCTTACATTTTCATATTTTACATTTGGAATACATAAAACCATGTAAAACTGAAATTCAGTTTCAACATAAACAATTGGGTTTTCATCTTTGTTATCTCTGATAAAGGCGCTTAAATTTACCACTTGCTCAGCAGAATTCCCTAATGCATTTTCATGGCGCCATATTGCATACTTCATCTATTAACTCCGTTATAAAATTTCACATTTACAGGTGTAAAATCAACTTTTTTTGTTGCCACTAATAAAAGCAGCTTATCCAAACATTTGATAAGCATGGGGATTTTATCTTCATCAAGATTTTTTAGCTTTAACAAAGCGTTATCAGATTGACTACCCAACAAACTATTCTTTATATGCCACCTTCTTATTTGCATAATGATAATTTTATCAATCAGCTCCGAAAGAGTGTCGGAATACAATAAATCAATCTTACCACTCAACTTCATATCATTAATATGATTTGATACAAATGAAACTAAAAAACATCGCTGAGCTTTAGGGATATCGTCCCCTCTTAGCAATTTCATAATAGTCCCGTCGATTAACTTAATAAGCTCAGGCCTTTCTACCTTGAACAGCGAATTAGTTTCTTGCTTTAACCTTCCAATCGTTGAAAAATTGTTAATTTCCTCAATACTGTCCTCAAATTGCCAGTATTTTATATGTACAATAATTAAAGCATTAATAAAATCTGAAAGGGTTTTTGGTTTATCTCGTTCACCATTCACTTCTTTCTTATTTAATATAATATTAACTTGTTCTTTAATTTTTAAATTAATCACTTCGCCTATCATTTTTCAACACCTTTATTTAATTTTGTTTTTAATATACTAAAATAAACAATCGCTTAATTTATTACAGCCTATAGTAAAAAATCTTTCATTAATGAGGAACACATTTTCAGATCCTCTAAATTATCTATCTCGAACATTTTCCAAAAATCCATTCTAGAGTGACCAATACTTCCACCAAAACGATTACCATATTTCTTTATAATTTCTGGTTTGAAAATATAAAAGGAACCGTTTTCAACAATCTTTTCTGTCATATCTTGCCTTCTTTTCCGATCAAGATAGTTATAGTTAATACTTTGTAACTTATTGTTTATATCCTTTTCCCAAAAAAACAAATCCTCCACTATGCTGCTAGAAAACATCGAATCATATTTCTCTTTTTGAAACAATTTAATTGCGGTGTCAATATCTTTTACTTCTCTTAGTGGAGATGTTACTTGTGGGGCAAATACTAAGTCTATACTACCGCTCTCCTCAATGAACTTAATTGCATGCAGCCAAGCTGATTCTGAAGTGGCAAAGTCTCCAGAAATATTATCAGGCCGCTGTATTGTTTTTGCTCCGTATTTTTTGGAAATATTTAATATTTCTTGACTATCTGAACTCACCCAAACACTATCAACATTCTCTGACTGCAAGCACTGCTCAATAGTCCAGGCGATTAAAGGCTTACCACAAAAGTCAACAATGTTTTTATTTGGCACTCCTTTTGAGCCACCACGAGCAAGGATTATGCTATGAATACTCATTCTATTAATCTTTTATCTCAAATCTACAATTACCAGGCGGTTCTGCCGCCTTCAACAGGAACAATTGCACCATTTAAATAACTAGATGCGTCGGACAACATCCAAAGCAATGTGCCTTGAAATTCATTAGAATTTGCCATTCTATTCATTGGAATTCTTAAGTTAACCTCACTCAAAAACTCCTCAGGCTGTCCATTTAAAACACCACCTGGACACATTGCATTACAACGCACATTCTTATCAGCCCAGTACGTTGCTAAATATCTTGTCAAGCCGATTAACCCTGTTTTTACAACTGAATATGTAACAGGTTTTACATTTTGAAGGTGTTGATCAACACCTTTCTTAATATACAATCTTTGGTCAGGCGCCATTAGTCCCAGATCTGATGAAATATTAACAATAGAGCCGCCATCAGGGTTTTTGGAGATTGCAAATCCGTAATGCTTAGCGCACAAAAATGAACCGGTTAGTCCAACAGATATATCGTCATTCCAAGCACTTAGAGGGAAACTTTCCAAACGGGAAAAGTTAGTACTCTCACTATCTTCTACTTTTGGATTGTTTGCTGCATTATTGACAAGGCCATCAATTTTTCCAAACTTTTCAAGCAAATAAGAGGAGTTATTCTCAACTGCATTTTCATCAGTAATATCAACTGAAAATCCAACCGCACCAACCGAATATTTATCATTTAATTCATCAGAGAAATCATCAAGCTCCTTCTGTGACAAGTCCAATAACACCGGTATTCCGCCATAACATGCCACTATTTCAGCATGCTTTCTTCCCAACAACCCTGTTGCACCTGTAATAACAACGACCTTGTCATCCAATCTAAATAACTCTTTAAGCATTAAAATAATCCCACTGTTTGTCCACCATCAATTTTCAAAGTAGCTCCCGTAATAAAGCTCGCCCTATCTGAACATAAAAAAACCACAGGATCTGCAACCTCTTCTGGTGTGGAAAATCGATTCATAGGCACTGTTTCTTTAATTATATTCTGTACTTGGGCGCTATCCTTTCTTATCTTTTCATCCCAAGACCCCTCTTTAAAATATACATTTCCTGGCGCAATTACATTCACCCTAACATTATCAACAGCAAGCTTTCTTGCCATATTTTTTGCCAATGCAGTCACTGCTGTTTTAGCTACCGAATAATCAGTTGGTGCGCCAAATGCTTCCATGCTTGCAATAGATGAAATAAACAACAGGCAACCCTTGGATTCCTTTAATAATGGCAAGAAAGTTCTAGTTGTTTGCAAAGCGGATTCAAAATTAATATCCCATATTTTTTGCCATTGTTTATCATCAGGCAGAGCATCTGACACACTCCTTCCATCGCCAACGTTAACTATAACAACATCTAAGTCGCTCCACCTTCTCTCAACATCAACCCTTAGACGATCAAGTGACTCAACATCAGTACAATCGCATTGGCAGGCCATTACATTGCTCAAGCCATAAGATTTTTGCAATCTACTTTCATTGCAAAACAAAGCATCAGACCCTCTTGATACCAAACATACTTTTGCCTTTTCTCGTAAAAAGCTTTCGGCAATAGATAATCCTATACCTCTTGAAGCGCCTGTTATCAAAACCTTCTTATTTTTGAGATTCAAATTCATATCTTCTCTTGGTAAAATCCAATTCCATGAATTAAGGAGGAAAGCCTTAACTATTAAAAATATTTTTTAATCCAACTCAATTGACTTTTAAAAACTGCGATACCCTCATCATCACGATAGGCTTGCATAATAAAAGGACCTTGATAGTTAAATTCACTTAATTTGGAAAAAAACTTAGAAAAATTAGCGCTACCCTTTCCCAGCATTACTGGCCCGCCACCTAAAACTCTATCTTTAATATGAATATCTGTAATTCTATAACCATAAGCTTCTAGCTCCTCATCGGAGTCAAATCCTAACGCAGCACTATTGCCAATATCATAATTAACTGTAATCTTGTCTGAATTCAACCCATCAAGCAGCTCAAGAAATGGTTGAGGCGCCAAATCAGTTTCTAGAGACAAGTTGATATTCTGTTTTTCAATTCTTGGAATAACTTTTGTTATTTGCTTAATAAACCTATCAACCGCCTCCTCACTCTCTAGACTAGATTGATCTACACACGGGATAACAATATCTGTGATTTTCAGCGCCTTGGCCGCTATCAACAACCTTTCAAGAACTCTAAAGCTTTCTCTCGCAATATTATCATTGCTTGAATGTAGAGGCGCCTCCATAAAATAATCAGCACAAATAGTTTTTACTGACACACCTGTACTCTTGCTAATATCACTTATCTCATCCACGCCACCTGATTTTAATAATGGATTCTCCTCTGCATCATTAAAATCCAAAATAAATTCAATCAAATCTAAGCCGCACTCTTGAGCAACTTTAAATTCATCTTGCCACATTCCAACAGGGAATGCCTGATATCTTCCCTGATATTTTGGAACTAAACGCCCTTGCATCACCCCAACTTTATTGCTCATACCCCCTCCCTCTATAACAAAATATGTTGGCGAAGATTTTTCGCAATAGGTTTTTCAAGCTCATAAACTCGCTTAACACCATCTCCCATTGCAAGCTCAATTTTCCTAACCGCTCCAACCAACTGCCTAAAACCCGCCGGCTCCACAGATGCAGATTGGTCTGAACCATACATAGATCTATCTAAAGTAATATGCCTTTCGAGTGAAGTTATCCCTAACCCTGCTGCTGCATAAGAAACAGCCAAGCCAACTTCATGCCCACTATAGCCAACATCACAATCAAACTTTTCTCTTAATGTGCCAATCATGTTCAGATTAGCATCCTCATCTTTCATTGGATAGGTTGAAACTGTATGCATTAGTTCAAATGAACAATTAGCCTTACGAAAGATATCTACTGCAGCTTGAATATCATCATAAGTGGTCATGCCTGTTGAAATAAAAGTATGCTTACC
>Ga0181562_10001554_pt1 | contig 18290 bp, 15 predicted proteins | sample 011ome_26_FD_139344 | JGI IMG/M metagenome (GOLD analysis project Ga0181562, IMG submission 139344) | Coastal salt marsh microbial communities from the Groves Creek Marsh, Skidaway Island, Georgia - 011511BT metaG (megahit assembly) | ecosystem: Environmental > Aquatic > Marine > Intertidal...
GAAATGTTGCCTACTGGGTGTGTGTCAATCTAGGTTTATGGCACATCATTGTGCGGAACTATCACGTCTAGACACTCGTGCATCGCGCCTTTGAATGCGCGCCAAGCACTATTCGGGAAGGTCACCGAGTCGAGCTGGCGACGCTTATTTATTAAAGAGTAGAATCAAAAAAGGACTACATATGGAGATCATTGGCCACCTTGGATTAATTGGCAGTGTCGCACTTCTCATATGGATGGCACTTCGCGGTGTAGACATTATGTTTGCCGCCATTCTCAGTGCGCTGTTCGTGATCATTACCAATACGATGCCGTTGGCGGATTCGCTCTTAACAGGTTTCGCGGCAGGCCCGCTAGGTGCCTTCACCTTTGCCGGCAAGTTCTTCTTCCTTTTTGCCGCTGGTGCCATCTTCGGTCGCGCCATGGGTGACAGTGGTGCGGCTGCCAGTATCGCAATGGCTTTGGTCCGCAAGTTAGGTGCAGACCGCGCTCTTGTCATCACCACACTCGCATGTGCAGCGCTGACCTACGGCGGCGTTGTTATATTCGTAGTTATCTTTGCGGTGTATCCGTTGGGTCTGCAGTTATTGCGAGAGGCGGACATACCCAAGCGGCTCTTTTGTGCCGCTTTGGCACTGGGTGCGGGAACCTTTACACTAACATCCCTCCCAGGTACGCCATCGATTCACAACGCCATATCAGCCTCAGCATTGGGCACATCACTCACAGCAGCACCTATGCTGAGTTTTTTAGCGGCCGGTGTCATGATAGGACTTGGTCTTTGGTATTTAGAACACCAGCGAGTTCTTGCAAAAACAGCAGGTGAAGGTTTCGTACCTGGCCCCAGAGACGTGCTTCAAGAAACGTCGGATGATAACTTACCGTCTTGGCAGGCTGCCGTATTACCTCTGGTTATTGTTATCGGCTTAATTATTTCGCCTCGTTTCATTTCCGGCGCTGAGGGCCAGCTAGGCGAGTTGATGGCATTCGCAGGAAGCCAGCCCATTATGTGGCCTAGTATCGCCCTAGGCATTGGCTCTATTCTGTGTCTCGCACTCTTTAGCAACATTAGAGAGACCGCATTTACGACCTTAGGAAACGGCACCAACGACTCGCTCATGCCCATGCTGAACAGCGCCGCGATCATTGGCTACGGCGGCGTCGTGGTGCAAACAGCAGGTTTCCAGCAGTTTGGTGACCTCATCATGAATTCGGGTCTCCCGCCGCTCCTTTCTCTGTTTAGTTCAATCAGCATCATCTCCGCGATCACGGGGTCGGCATCGGGGGGGCTGCAAATCTTTATGCAGACGATGGCACAGGATTACATAGCGATGGGCTTGGATCCCGAGGTGGTACATCGCGTGGCAACCGTGGCCGCTGGCGGCTTCGATTCGCTACCCCACTGTGGTGCCGTCATCACAATGCTGACAATTACTCAGCTGACACACAAAGAAGCTTACCGTGATACGGCGGTGATAACCGTTGTCATACCCGTCATTGCGACGCTTACCATTATGGCCGCAGCGACCATGGGCGTAAGATGATGCCTGAACCAAGCGGTGGTTTGGTAAATTCAAAGGGCGGCCTAGGCCGCCCTCTACGAGTATTAGGTATCGCCGCTCAACGTTGGTCGTTAATGAATGCGTTCCGCTGAACTACTACCCAACGCTGTTCCCGCATACAAAGTTACTTATAAGCGTCCATCAAATGACGTTTGTAAAGCTTCCCGTTATCCATCCGCGGCAGTTGCTCCATAAAGTCAATACTCTTGGGTGCTTTCACGGAGGAGAGCCTCTCTTTGCTCCACTGAATGAGATCAAAGGCGAGAGAATCGCTCGCTTCAGCATGGTTGAGCAGCTGCACAACTGCTTTAACTTCCTCACCATACTCCTCGTTCGGAATGCCGAATACGGCAACGTCCGCGACTTGCGGATGACTCACTAAGAGCCCCTCGATCTCTGCTGGATAAACGTTGACGCCCCCAGTGATGATCATAAAATTCTTTCGGTCAGTCAGATAAAGATAACCCTCCTCGTCGAGATACCCCATGTCACCGACGGTACCCCAGCCACGGGTATCAAAGGCTTCCTCAGTTTTTCCCGGCTCATCGAAATACTCGAAGCGAGCAATCTCATCAAAATAAATCTGCCCTACTTCACCGGGTGGCAACACATTCAAATCGTCATCTAAAATCTTCGGCACGCCAGTGAGTGGTCTACCAACTGATCCCGGGTGCGCCAACCAACCCTCTGAATCAATGATGGTGAAGCCCACGCCCTCCGTAGATGAGTAGTATTCAAAGATCACAGGCCCCCACCACTCAATCATTTTATGCTTGATATCTATGGGGCAAGGTGCAGCGGCGTGGATTGCGCAGCGCATGCTTGAAACGTCATATTTACTTCGAGCTTCCTCGGGTAGCTTCAGCATTCGGACAAACATCGAGGGCACCCATTGGCTATGCGTCGCCTGGTGGCGTTCGATAAGCGCTAATGCCTGCTCCGGGTCAAAGCGCTCCATGATGACTGACGTACCGCCACCAGTCATATTGAGCGTGTTGTAGAACAAAGGCGCTGAGTGATAGAGCGGCGCCGGCGATAAGTAAACGGTCGAATCATTAAATCCAAAGTACATACCGGCCAGTTTGAGTGGATGTGGTGCATCGAGTGCGGTGTTTTCCGGTGCTCGGAAAATACCTTTTGGCTTCCCTGTGGTCCCCGATGAATAGAGCATGGGCACCCCAAGACTCTGATCGGCAATGGTATCCGTTGAAAGTTCAGAAACCGCCGCGTGCCAGTCTTCGAAGCCCGCCGCCTCGCCACCGATAATGAACTTTCTCAAGAGATTTGGGGCGTGTTGTGCAGCTTCAGCTGCTACATCGACCAGTGAGGCGGAAGCGATGAACAAACGCGCGTTGCAGTTATTGATGATGTAGGCGGTTTCGTCTTGTTTCAGGTGCGTGCTGATAGGCGTGAATACAACACCGGCTCGCGCACAGCCAAACACCACCTCGAAGAATTCGCGGCAGTTCTTTAACATCATGGCGATGTGTTCGCCGGTCTGAACCCCTGAGGCGCGAAGCAACTGGGCGACTTGATTGGCCCTTGCGTCTAGCTCCGCAAAGGTGACCATCTCCCCCGAGGAGCCCATGATAAAAGCTGGCTTATCAGGCGTAGCAGTCGCGTGATCTGTGATTGTGGGCATTCTCTTTTATCCTTTTTATGTAACGCTTTGCTGGACTAATATAAGCGGTTAATACAGCGGACAAAAGCCCTTAACAGTGAAGGATCACAAGATGACAATCGCCTACTTAAACGGTGAGTATGTTCCTCTCGAGGATGCAAAAATCTCACCAATGGATCGTGGTTTCCTGTTTGGCGACGGCATCTACGAAGTGATCCCGTCTTATGGCGGCAAAACCGTCGGAACAGAGCTGCATCTCGCTCGCTTCGAGAATGGACTACGCGAAATTGGCATAACGATTCCATGGAGTCGCGCAGATTTGGCTGAAATAATTCGCGAATTGCTCGAGCAAAACGGTAATGGAAGTTTGGGCATCTACCTGCAAGTTACACGCGGCGTAACGATGACCCGCAATCACGCCTTTCCCCAACGACCAAAGCCCACAATATTTGCTTACACCTTTGATATTCCTGAACCCGATAACGGAGATCGAGAGACGGTAACGCAGTGGAAAGTCACTTCAGGGCAGGATCTAAGATGGCAACGTTGCCATATAAAAAGTACGTCACTCCTAGGCAATGTCTTGCACATGATGGAAGGCGTAGGTTCAGGTGCGGGTGAAATCATTCTCTTTGACGCTGAGGATAATTTGACCGAGGCCGCGGCTTGTAATGTGTTCGTAGTTACCAACGGCGCTGTCCGGACACCACAACTCGACAATCACAAACTGGCCGGTGTCACGCGAAATATGGCGCTTGCGATACTGAGAGAACACAGTGAGCTAGAAGTGCGAGAAGAGCCTATTTCACGGCAGGAAGTGATAACCGCCGACGAAGTCTGGTTGAGCAGTTCCACCAAGGAGCTCGAGCCCGTTGTGGCAATTGACGGCAAGGCGGTAGGCACCGGCGAGCCAGGACCCGTTTGGTCGCAGGCACAAGCGCTGTTTGCAGCGCATCGTTTCGATCATTTCGAATGATTTTGCTCACTTATACTTCCTTGAACGCAGATCTACTTTGGACCGCGAGTCCTGAGTTCAAATAAGAGGGTTCAATCAGAGTGCCACGTCCAAGCCGCTTCCACATCGATCTTGAAGCACTTACTCACAACTTTAACGAGTTGAGTCGCCTCGCGGGATCACGTCGAAAGATGGCCGTGGTTAAAGCAAATGCCTATGGGCACGGAGCAGTGGCCTGTGCTCAACGTTTGGAGGCCTTTGTCGATGCTTTCGCTGTCGCTATCACCGAAGAAGCCATTGAACTTAGGGAAGCGGGTATCAACAGTCCTGTGCTGGTGCTGCAGGGCCCCCACTCTGCTGAGGATGTGAGCGCCATAGCGCGCTACAAACTTTGGCCGGCGATATCAAACTACCATCAATTGAAATGGTGTCACAAACTGACTCATAACCTCGATCAGGTGTGGCTGAAAGTCGACACTGGAATGCATCGCTTGGGCTTTGACATCAATGAAGTTGCCGAGACTCAGGCAAAGCTACACAACCTTGGTGTCAAAAACATCACGTTGATGAGCCATCTTGCTGACGCGGAGGACGTTAATTCGATGCTGACTCAACGCCAGACATCGCGCTGGAGTGATCTTTTGGGTATCACTACCGGAACGGTTGAAATCGACCAGGGTGCGAGCTTCTCTAACTCTGCAAGCACAATAGGTGCAGTTTCGCCTCCTGAGTCTTGGGTCCGTCTCGGGTATTCACTCTACGGTGGCTCGCTGATTTCCCTCCCCCCCGAATTGACCCTAAAACCCGTCATGAACTTCACATCAGAAGTAGCCGCGATACGATGGATAGAGAGCGGCGAAACCGTGGGGTACGGTGGCAGATGGGTCGCAAAGAGACGAAGTCGAATAGCGACCATCCCTGTCGGTTACGGAGATGGTTACCCAAGGGCAGCAGCGGATGGGACCCCAATTGGGACACCCTACGGGACGGTGCCACTCGCCGGAAAGGTGTCGATGGACATGATTACTGCGGACGTCACTGACATGCCCGACATCGAATTTGGTACCAAGGTCACCCTGTGGGGAGACACACCTAGCATGGATGAAGTCGCGACTTATTGCGGCACCATTGGCTATGAATTGTGCACGCGGATTACCGAACGCACACCGCGCTCGTTTAGTCGCTAAATCACGTTTTCTCACACCCAGACCTCAACTAATCATATATCCTGTTCCTAGATAAGCTTTTGAGTAAATGAATTGAATAACGAGCAGAGGCAACCCGCGCCAAACTCAACGTCTGCTGGACCCGTTTTTGCTGCAATCGATATCGGTAGTAACTCGTTTCATTTAATCGTGGCGCGCCTGGAACACGGAGAGATTCGACCGCTGCACGTGCTCGCGGAGAAAGTACAGCTTGGTAAGGGGCTCAAAGATCATCAACTTGCCGCTGATGCGATAGAACGAGGTCTAGCGTGTATCGAGCGATTCCAGCAACTCCTAGCGTCGGTCAAACCCGATAAGATACGTGCGGTTGGCACCAACGCATTGCGTCAAGCACATAACCGAGAGGCGTTTACCGAGCCCGCAGAGGCCATTCTGGGCGTCCCCGTTGATGTCATATACGGGAGAGAAGAGGCGCGGCTTGTTTACTTGGGCGTGGCTCATACACTTGCGGATGACGAGAACAGTCGCTTGGTTGTCGACATCGGCGGAGGAAGCACCGAGTTCATTTTGGGACAAAAATTCGAGCCCAAGCGTCTTGAGAGCCTCCAGCTAGGGTGTGTCAGTTACAGCGATCAGTTTTTTCCCGATGGCTTAATCGATAAGAAGCGATTTAAGAAAGCTTACAATCAAGCGTGCATGGAAGTGTCTCATATAAGGCGCCACTTCAAACGCGCGAATTGGATTGAAGCTGTCGGCTCCTCGGGGACATTGCAGGCTGTTGACTTACTCATTTCGGCGGCGGGCTGGCGCAGCGAGGGTATAGACCACAAGTCCCTGAAGAAATTAAAAAAAGCGCTCTTAGAATTCGAATCTATTGATGAAATTGATCTCGAGGGACTAAACGAGCGACGACGTGGCGTAATAACCGCAGGTGTGGCGATCACGCTTGCGATCTTTGATGTGCTGCAAGTGGATATCATGCGGACCTCATCGGGCGCACTCCGCGAAGGTGCCATTTACGATCTCATTGGCCGGCGCAGCCACGAGGACGTCCGCGAACGAACCGTGCAAGCAATGCTTCAGCGCTACTCGGCTGATACGCAAAACGCGGAATCTGTCGGTACCTATGCCAAGCAACTTGGTATTGAAACAGCGGACTCATGGCATCTGAACGAGGACGATATAGATCTGCTGTCTTGGTCGGGCAGGCTTCATGAGATAGGCATTGCTATTTCACAAAAGCACTACAATCGTCACTCAGCGTATCTGGTAGAGAATTCTGATATGCCTGGCTTCTCACAAGGGGATCAGCTGTTCATCAGCCGGCTGCTGCGCGGGCACAGGGGCAAGCTGCCAAGTTATCTTTTTGATGGCATACCGGAGAGTAAGCGGCCAAAGCTAGGCCGAATGCTAGTGCTTCTTCGCTTGGCGGTTACCTTGAAGCACGCAGAAGTGCCGCCCATTAGCTCAGAGTTTTACGCAAAAGCCGATGGCGAAATCCTGGAGGTTAACTTCAGTCCTGAGTGGAGAGAGTCTCATCCACTGACTGTATGGGAGGTAGCTGAATCTATCTCCATTTTTAAAAAACTTGGTGTCAGTTTAGAAGTGTCAACCGTTTAGAAGGGCTGGGTAGCAGTGCAACGCGGGACACAACGCAGTAAGGCTTTGCAACTGCCGGAGGCACCGATTCTCAACCTAGCCACTTTGACGTCTTCGAGCCGAAGTTTACCTACCCCACCACTCAATCAGTGACTTTCTCTTTTGGCTAATGTCTATAGCGGCGGTGAACTTGGTCAGAAATCGATCTTTTATTAACCAAAAAAAACGCCTCTTAAAAGAGGCGTTTTAGAAGGGAACCGCTGTGAATTCAGCAGGAAACTCGCTTACAGGTCATAGCCGCGCTCATCGTGGAGCACAAGGTCCAAACCTTCCGTCTCTTCTTCATCATCGACCCGAAGACCAACAAGGCCGTCAACTATTTTCAGCAGCACCCAACTACCTATTAGGGCAAAGACAAAGGTCACAATGACACCGAAAATCTGTATATAGAGCTGGCCACCCATAGAGCTGACGCCATCAGAGAAACCGTTGCCACTAAAGATCCCAATTGACGGGGCTGCGAAAACGCCGATCAAGATGGTGCCCAGAATGCCACCCACACCGTGGACGGGAAATACGTCGAGGCTATCGTCAATCTTGAGCGTATTCTTCAGCGTAATCGTCGCGAAGTAACAAACAACTCCCGCGGACAACCCAATCACCACAGCCGCAGCGGGACCCACAGAGCCTGACGCGGGCGTGATAGTCCCCAGCCCAGCAACCATGCCAGTGACAATACCGAGAACCGAGGGCTTGCCGTGTCGTAGCCATTCCATGGCCATCCAAGCCAAAGAGCCGCAAGCAGCAGAAAGGTGTGTAACCAGCATGGCCATTGCAGCACTGTTATTTGCTTCAAGCGCTGAGCCGGCGTTAAAGCCGAACCAGCCCACCCAGAGCATGCCCGCGCCGGTGACAGTCATCGTCAGGTTGTGTGGCGGCATCGCAGTATGACCAAAGCCGCGCCTAGGTCCCATCATGATCGCAGCAACGAGGGCGGCAACCCCCGCTGTGATGTGAACCACTGTCCCCCCTGCAAAGTCCTGCAGGCCCATGTTACCGAGCCAGCCACCGCCCCATACCCAGTGGCAGACTGGCGCGTAAACGAGCAGCATCCAAGCCGCGCTAAATAGCAACATAGCGGAAAACTTCATGCGCTCTGCAAAGCCACCCACGATGAGCGCGGGAGTAATAACCGCAAACGTCATTTGAAACATGACAAACAACGTTTCAGGAATACCGTTACGCATCGAATCCATTGATACATTAGCGAGAAACAGATTCCCCATATCGCCCACGTAGGCGCCAGGTTCAACCCCGTCAGTACCAAACGCAATCGAGTAACCAGCGACAAACCAGAGCAGAGACATCAGTCCTGTGATGGCAAAACATTGCATCAGCACCGACAGTACGTTCTTTGCGCGCACAAGGCCCGCGTAAAAGAGAGACAACCCAGGAATGGTCATGAATAGCACCAGTGCTGTAGCGGTCAACATCCACGCCGTGTTACCTGTGTCTGCGGCGAAGCTAGGTTGCGCAAAGGCAAGCAGTGAGGGAACGAGTATGACTGCGATCGTTGTATTAGTCTTACACACCAGATGGCTCTCCATTTTGGACAGCGCCGAATAATGTCATAACGAGCCTAACCATGCGACCTACTTATCTCGTACTTCGTCCACCTCGTCAGGGTTTTTATCCTTTAATGATGGGTTTATGCTCTGCAGCCCTTCACTTCAGTCAGCGATTTTTTCTCATGAAATTTCCTAAGTTACCTTCCCTGCTGATCGCTCTTCTTGGAGCCCTCACAGGTCAATGTGTTCAAGCGGACCCAAAATCTGTCATTCTCATCATTGGCGACGGTTTCGATGACGTACACGTCACCATGGGCCGCAACTATCTATCAGGTCAGAGCGGTACTTTAGTGTTGGACACCATGCCTTTCAGGGGGGCAGTCCAAGTCGAAACAGTGGACGACAACGGCACGCCAATCTACGTAGCAGACTCTGCGAATACGGCGACAACACTCGCCACAGGTGTTGTGACGCGTATTGGGCGGGTAGGAAAAGATCGTAATGATGAGTCGGTCGTTACCGTACTTGAGGCCGCTGCAGCAGCGGGCTACAAAACCGGCATTGTTAGCACTGCCTCAGTCACCGATGCCACGCCTGCGTCATTTGCGGCCCATGTAGGGATACGCGCTTGTGAAAACCCTGTCGCCATTCGTGGTGGTGAGAAATACGGTGTCACGTTCCCTGGTTGTCCCAAAGACCTTGAGGAAAATGGCGGCGCCGGGTCGATCGCCGAGCAGCTAGCGGAGGCCCAGGTCGATGTCATTTTAGGCGGTGGTATGTCGCATTTCGCTGCACAACATGAGAGCAACCCGACAGCACTCGATAAAGCGATTGCATCAGGCGTCACGGTTTTAACATCGGCTACGGACCTGGACTCAGCTTATGAAGGTCGAGTCATAGGCCTTTTTTCCGACGATACAATGCCCGTGAAGTGGCAAGGCTCCGACGGGAGGTCTGCTGAAGATATCGAGCGCAGCTGGCTCAACCTCGCCTATGAAATGATTGGCTCGATCACAGCGCCCGAGACCATTGCCTGCATGGATAATCCGGCTTTTGCGGCGATGCCGACGCTGGATGCGATGACACGTTTTGCAATTAATCATTTGAATCAGGAGAGCGAGAAAGGCTTTTTCCTGACGATCGAATCGGCATCGATCGACAAGAAAAGCCATGTTAGGGACCCCTGTGGCTCGATCGGTGAGATTGCCCAATTAGAACAGGCCCTTGCTGCGGCACTCGAGTACGCGGAGAGTCACCCAGACACCCTGATCATGGTGACCGCTGATCACGCGCAGGCAGCTCAGATCGTTCCGGATCCCACGTTGTACACAGGACTCCCCATCCCGGTCTTCAGCCCGGGCAAAGTTGCCCGCATCGAGACGCCCGAGGGTTCGATCATGCGCATCAACTACGCGACCAATAACATACGCTCAGAGGAGCATACGGGCGCCAACGTACCGCTGTTTGCCAACAAGGAAGGCAGTGAGGTGCTGACACCCTTCATGCGCCAGCGCGAAATTTACCAATCAATGATGCAATACCTGGAGTTGTAACCATGACCTTAAGAACCATCGACGGAAAAGAAGTCTCTAAAATCTGCCTTGGCACCATGACTTGGGGTCAACAGAACACCGAAGCCGAGGCACATGAGCAAATTTCCTATGCCTTGGATCGTGGCATCAACATGTTGGACGCCGCTGAGATGTATCCTGTTCCCCCCCGTGCTGAAACACAGGGACGCACCGAGGAATACATTGGCACCTGGTTTAAGAAAACCGGGTTGCGCGACAAGTACATACTCGCTACGAAAGCGGCCGGGCCGAATCCTGAGTTCCACTACTTGAGAGGAGGCCCTCGCTTCACTCGAGAGCAGCTGATGGAAGCTGTCGACGGGTCACTGCGACGACTTCAGACTGATTGCATCGATCTTTATCAGCTCCATTGGCCCGATCGCTACACGAACTTCTTTGGGCAACGCGGTTATTTACACCGGGAACAACCAGAGACACCAATTGATGAGACACTGCGTGCACTTCAGGAACTCGTTGCAGCAGGGAAGATCAAAACAATCGGTCTATCGAACGAGACGCCTTGGGGAACAATGAAGTTCTTAGAGCTTGCAGATCGTGAGGGCTTGCCGCGCGTCGAGAGCATTCAAAACCCCTACGGACTGCTCAACCGAACCTATGAAATCGCGATGGCAGAAGTATCGCATCGCGAAGATGTCGGGCTTCTCGCCTACTCGCCGCTCGGTATGGGGCTTTTAACCGGCAAATATCGTCACGGTGCCAAGCCCGAGGGTTCAAGAATGGCCGTGTTCGAGCGTTTTACGCGCTATGACGGCAAAGAAACCCTTGAGGCCACCGAGCAATACCTTCAGCTTGCTGACGAGCACGGTTTGAATCCTACCCACATGGCGCTGGCATTCGTTAATACGCGACCGTTTGTTCTATCGAATATTATCGGCGCCACCAGCATGGACCAGCTGAAAATGAACATCGACAGCCTTGACGTCACGCTAAACAAAGATGTGTTGAAAGGCATTGAGGCGATACAGCAGCGAATCCCCAATCCTGCGCCTTAGGCGCTCTAATCGATCTGAGGTGCTAATGGTAGTGGGTATCTCGGATCCACCTTGGGCATCGAGCGCCCTTCCAGTGCCTTTAGTACCTCTGGGGCACCTTGTATCTCAGGCCCAGCTGCAAACACAGGGTTTGACTGCAACCTCTCGGGTGCTCACATTAGCGTACCCAAGGGGTGCGCATGTGAGTGCTACCGCCCCACTTTGCCACTCAGACGCTGCCCGCTTGGCTTCTTGTATTAGGCAGTAACGGAGGGACTCCCTACGTCGGGGTCTGAGGGCAGAGCCATGTCAAACAGCAAATTCATAGACTAACCGCTGACGCGTTACGAGCCCGAGCGTCGCAGTGCGAGCAACTGCTCGCAGAGCGCTGAAGAATAGCGCTGGGTTGTGCCGGGAGTCTTATCCGCGGACCCATTCGCCCGTAGCGCACGAGCGAACGGTGACATCCCAGGCATTAGCGAACCCTTGCAGCACCTGATTGCAGCTCACTTACATATTGATCCAACTATTGCGCGCACGAACTCTAAACTGTGTTTCGCGCCATCTGAGCACCGCGCTGTCCGGGAGTATCTCTATCACCGTAAAAGCACCAACGCGCTGACGCTCTTTCAAAACCTTTCCATTAAGAGTGACCCAAGAGGTACCAACAGGGTCGTAACGATGCTCGCTGTAGATGAGCGACGGGATCTCATCTTTGATTTGCTGCGATAGCGTCTCTAGCAACGGCTCGGAGCTCTCAACAAGGGCTTTTACACCCAGCTCATTCCGCGCCGCTGCAAGTATGTCCGCAAAATCGACTGGCGGCGCCTCATTTTGCTGCGCAGTTGGTCGCGCGGGTGTGTTGTCCCTAACAGAAGGAGCTCCTGCACCCGACAGCGGATTAGGCGCCCTGTCGTCAACACCCGCTGCACCATTTTGAACGCTGAGAGACCCCTCGCGGTTTCTACTTGCTGGAGACCCCGCCTCCTGGCCCACCATTTGACTCGCTTCCGCGTTGAGGGCCTGGTAAATCGCTTTGAGTTCATCCGCACTTGCTGGCGCTTTGGGGGGTGCCATTCGCCTCGCAAAGTTAGATGATGCAGATCCTTCAGAACCCGAATAGCTTTGCTTTTCAAGCATTGGTTTAACATTCGTCCGCGCTACAGAAATCTCGGTGACTGGTGGGGGCGCCGCCACAGAAGATCTGGAACTTGAAGTGCCCGACGACGCCACTGTGGGTGTTGCACTTGGCTCCCGCGTCCCTCGACTGTCCTCACGAATGTCGCTCGCTGTTGTGCCTGACGTCTGAGAGTTTTGAGCCAGTAAGGGCGAAGTTGGGTCCGGCGACCAAAAGACGTAAAGCAAAACACCAACTGCGATCAAAACGACACCCACAAATGCGGCGATTTGCCATTGGGCGAAGCGTGGATCAGGTTCGGGGACATAATGCACCGTATCAACCGTAGGAACCTCAGAAGAGTGTGCTTCCCCCTCTTTAGAGCGCTTCATTGCTTCTAGAATCATCGACATTAGCGTTTATCTCGCTGGTAGCTATTCATCTCTGATACTCGTGTTGTCCAGACTGAACTTCGCTCCAATGCACGCTGCGATGTGAGTCCAATGCCGAGTCGATCATTGAGCCTGAGTATCGTCTGCTCCCCAACCACGCCATCGGCGGCAATACCCTCACGCTCCTGAAAGAGACGAACGCGTGCCTCCAGTGCCGGACCGAAGGACGCAACCGCGGGCACAGGCATTCCGTCGAGTGTGGCAAACATTTGAGCCACTTCAATCACAACGAGTGACGTGCTCCCTAGCCCAATGCTCCCGGTCCACCCCTCGGGTGCCTGCCAGAGGTACTGGAAACCGCCCGTCCAACCATCCGCCAGGTCAGCGAGTGGGACTTCGAGCACACCCTGCCGCGTCCAGGTCAGAGCCGTGCTCTCTCCAAACGCCAACACAAAGGCGGCAGCTGCAAATTTGTCTCTCGTCACCATGTCTAGCAGTACTGGTCGGTTAAGGCTGATCACATCATTCCAGACCTGCACTGTCTGTCTCGCGCAGTTAAGGCCGGTTATCTTCGGAGGTGGACAAACGCTTGATGGCACAGGCGTATTGCTGGCAGCCTGCCAAAAAACTTCGTTAGCCTCTTGGACACTGAACAGCCAAGCGGGTGCCATAAATGGTGTCTGTTGGTCAATCCCGCTCATCTGCCCTGCGCGATTAACGACCCCCGTCACATCAGAACGAGATTCAGCGACTGAATTTTCTCCCGCTAGTCTGCCAGGACTTGATGCCGAAGATGAGTTTAGGCCACCCAAAGACGTAACATTGTAGCTCGAAGAAGCAAGTGGCTTTCCCGAGCTGATGTCTTGGTTTACATCTTCCACGCTCTGGCCCGTGATCGAGTCTGATATCACAGAGCGTGCAGAGGTACCGTCTTCGACCTCCACGTTATTCGGGACTGGCGAAACCGCGCTTGAACCGTTCAATTTAAAGTCACGATCGGCGACTCCAATTTGACTTAGCCAATAGCCGATAGCTGCGCTCGCCACTGCGATAGCAAGTACGAATGCGACCTGATTGCTCCGTCTTCGGCCAGATAAGGTAGGACTCGACTGCTCACCAAAGACTTCGGAAGCGGCCTCGGCAATTAATTTTTTATTAACCCGGCTCCTCTGCTGGCCGTACGCACCAAGAAGCGCCCGGTCGCAAAGCACATTAATCAGACGAGGGATACCGCGAGTCAAAGAATGAATTTGCTTTACCGCCGCCGATTCAAAAAGACTTACGCCCCCCCGCAAGCCTGCCACCTCCAGTCGATGTCGAATGTAAGCCGTCGTTTCTTGGAGGTTAAGCGGCTGTAGGTTGTATCGCGCAGTAATTCGCTGATTTAACTGCCTCAACTCGGGTCTCGATAGCTTCTCCGTGAGTTCTGGCTGACCAATAAGGATAATCTGAAGCAGTTTTTCGTCGTTGGTCTCTAGATTTGTCAGCAGCCGAATCTGCTCAAGCACATCGAAGTCGAGGTGCTGAGCCTCATCGATCATGAGTACGGTCTTACGGCCGCGCTCATAATTCTCTAGCAGATAATGATGCAACGCATCGGTCAGTGCTTTGAGGCTATCTGTTCCTTTTGGGTACTCGATCTTCAGTTCATCACAGGCTGTCGCCAGTAACTCAACTGCGCTAAGCGCTGGGTTTAGGATAATTGCGAGGTCCGTCGTATCCGGTAGCTGTTCTAACAAACAGCGGTTTACTGTCGTCTTACCGGTGCCCACTTCGCCGGTCAAAAGGATAAAGCCACCACCACCGCTCACCCCGTACAAGAGATGCGCAAGGGCGTCGCGGTGTCGCTGGCTCATAAACAAATAGCGCGGGTTTACAGCAATCGAGAACGGCGCCTCATTGAGTCCGAAATATTGGTGATACATAGTCGCTCGTCACTCGAGATTTGCCGACATTATGCACGGGCTAAATGATGATGAATATGCGGAATGATAGCGCGTTTGCTTGTCGGGAAAAAAAACATACTGTAAGTTCAAATCCGCGAAAATTACGTCTGTCATGAATGACAGCTAATCAAACGTTCCTTGGAGACTCACATGGCCGTACCAGCAATTCTCAAAGATAATCTATCGATTCCAGTGATTGGCTCACCGCTATTCATCATCTCAAATCCCGATCTTGTGATCGCACAATGTAAGGCGGGCGTGATTGGTTCATTCCCTGCACTTAACGCGCGTCCAGAACCCGTGCTGGAAGAGTGGCTAGATCGCATTACCTCGGAGCTCAAGGATCACGACAAGAACAACCCTGACAACAAAGCAGCACCTTTCGCGGTTAACCAGATCGTTCACGGCTCAAACGCACGTCTAAAGCACGATATGGATATGTGTGAGAAGTACGAAGTGCCTGTCATCATCACGTCTCTCGGTGCAAAGGAGTGGGTTAACGACCAAGTTCACGGCTGGGGCGGCATCGTCCTTCACGACATCATCAACAACCGCTTCGCAAAGAGCGCGATTAGTAAAGGCGCCGACGGTCTGATTGCTGTGGCAGCAGGTGCGGGCGGTCACGCAGGCCAGCTTTCACCGTTTGCACTGATCCAGGAAATCCGCGAGTGGTTCGACGGCCCGCTTCTGCTGTCGGGTTCTATGGCCACCGGTGACTCTGTTCTTGCAGCTCAGGCCATGGGCGCAGACATGGGCTATATCGGTTCCGCCTTCATCGCAACCGAAGAAGCAAACGCCGACGAAGGTTACAAGCAAGCTATCGTCGACTGCGGTGCCGACGACATTGTGTACAGCAACCTATTCACGGGTGTCCACGGCAACTACCTGAAGCCTTCGATCGAAAACGCAGGCCTTGACCCCAACAATCTTCCAGAGAGTGATCCCACCAAAATGGACTTCGGTTCAGGCGGCAACACGGACGCAAAAGCATGGAAAGATATCTGGGGCTCTGGCCAAGGGATTGGTGCCGTGAAAGTCCGGGAGACAGCTGGTGAGTATGTTGCTCGACTGGTTGAGCAATACAACACAGCTAAAGCACGGATTCTTTGAATATGAGCGACGAACGCGCAAAAATTCCTCGCTCACGCGAGGACGATTACAGCCCGGAAATCATCGCTGAACGTCAGGCCTTCATCGAAGCTCAAACCGGTGCCAAACTGAATCACACCAAGCAGTTTTCGTATGACCCGCACGTTATGTCGGGAAATATTGAGAACATCTGGGGTGTTTCACAGATACCGATTGGTATTGCGGGCCCGCTCTTGGTGGACGGTGAATACGCCAAGGGCGAGTTTTTTGTACCGATGGCGACGGTCGAAGGCACCATGCTTGCGAGTTACAACCGGGGCATGAAAGTGATTCGTGAGTCGGGTGGTGTCAAGACCACCGTCTCTGCTGAATCGATGCAGCGAGCGCCACTGTTTATCTTCAATGACGCGCGCGAAGCGCGTGATTTCCAGCTCTGGCTCCGAGCCAACTTCGATGCCATCAAAGAGCAGGCTGAAAGCACGACATCTGTAGGAAAACTACTCGAACTCGAGAACTACCACACGCACAACTTCGTTGCGTGCCGCTTTGACTATTCAACTGGGGATGCTGCCGGTCAGAATATGACGAGCCGGGCCACGTTTTTTGCCTGTGAGTGGATTCGAAAGAACTATCCCGGCGCGCTAAAGAACTACATGCTCTCGGGTAATTGGGACACGGAAAAGAAAACGTCTGCCGTCAACATGCTCAAGGGCCGTGGACGACGCGTGACTGCTGAAGTAACCATTCCTCGAAAGGTGTTGATGGACAACCTCCGCATTACACCTGAGCAGATGCAGTACGGCTATCAAATCACGACGCTGTCGGCGCTGACCACCTCTAGTTCTAACAACGCAAGCCACCCCGCTAACGGTTTGGCAGCCTTGTACGCGGCAACGGGTCAGGACCTCGCGAATATCGGCGAGTCTAACCAGTGCACGGTCTACCAGCGTATGACGCGTGAAGGCGATCACTATTTCTCGATCACCCTGCCCTCCATAATCATGGCAAGCTACGGTGGCGGCACCAACCTGCCAACGCAGCGCGAGTGCCTTGAGATGATGGATTGCTTTGGTAAAGATCGCGCACTGAAGCTCTGCGAGATCGCCGCTGGACTGGTGGTCGCTGGTGAACTGTCGCTCGCAGCCGCAACGCGGGTCGACAAAGCGACACGCACCAACGAATGGGTAGATGCGCACGAGAGGCTGGGTCGAAACCGGTAATGGGGACGTTAACAGTGGTGTAGAAGCACCCTGATGTGGTTAGATCCTGTCAGGGTGTTTTTTTAAAGCGAGACATAATGAGCAATAAGAAAAACAGAGGAATGACACTCTTAGAATTGATGATTGTGGTAACGATCGTTGCCATTTTGGCATCTATTGCCATCCCTTCGTGGAACAGTCAGGTCCAAAAAGCCCGGCGCGCCGACGCACGAAATATTCTCTTAGCAACGCAGGTGGAACAGGAAAAATACCGGGCTAACAATGGCACTTACGCCTCCTCATTGGGCGATCTAGGACTTAGCAGTTATGCGACGGGCGACTACTATGACTTGAGCATTGTCTCGAGCAGTGCGACTGCTTTCGTCGCCAGCGCGGCCCCAAACACCAATGGGGGCCAAAACGGCGATAGTTGCGGGACCTTTGCAGTCAACCAATCAGGTATTGATGAGTCGGGCAGTTACGCCTCAGCCGCCAGCTGTTGGTAAGTGCGCTTTTCACGGACATCTATTTGATTGGTTAGCCACCACTAGCGATACTGATAACGTCGGCGCGCTAGGACTCAGGGTTTCAGTCACGACGCCGCCAGAGGCTAAGCCCGAGGGCGTCACAGAGCACAAAACTTGGCCGGCCTCAACGCCGCTCACCGATACACCGAACGATGCCAGTGCGGTAGATGTTGTACAACTGTAGCCGCCTGTCTGATTGCCCTGAGAACAAGTGACACCGTTCGCAAATGATACACTGAGCGAATATGCTCCTGAGCCTCTGATATTATTCACTGAAAATTGCACCGTAGCAGTCCAAGGATCTGGCTCGGGTTCTGGTTCTGGTTCTGGTTCTGGTTCTGGTTCTGGTTCTGGCTCAGGCTCAGGCTCTGGCTCTGGCTCGGGTTCTGGCTCAGGTTGCGGCTCTGGTGTGGGTTCAGGCTCTGGTTCTTCCTCTCCATGCTCAAAGAGCCAATGATCGGGGTCCTGCATAGGTGTCATAGCCGCCATGTCTTGCACAGTTTGATTCCATGTCTGAGCTAGGACTGCTGCCTCGAACTTTAGGAACGGCTCTACCTGGCTCCCATCGGTACCAGCATCTATCCAGGAGGCACCCACTAATGCTCTGGTTGCGCTGCCCGACCCCATATCCGTCTGACTAAGCATAGACAGCGAAAAAGTCGTGTTGGAGGCCGCCGTCGTTGGTAACTGAGTATTCACCCAGCTCGCGTCGGGACTATACACCGCAAGCTCCATCGCAGAACCCGTCATTTGGCTTCCATCATTGCGCATACTTGTACTGGATGTCGCTTTTATCCAGCGCGAGGCGGCCAAAACACTTGCCCCAACCGTCAGCGATAGGATCGCCGCCGCAACCAGCACTTCAACGATACCAATGCCTATTTGTCGTCTAGACATGATTTTTAGCCGCTTCATTTCAGTTGACCTCCATATCCGTCCAAGTTCCGGGAGAGGTAACGGTGGTGGTGAATGCGTCAGCATTAAAAC
>Ga0181562_10001555_pt1 | contig 18286 bp, 18 predicted proteins | sample 011ome_26_FD_139344 | JGI IMG/M metagenome (GOLD analysis project Ga0181562, IMG submission 139344) | Coastal salt marsh microbial communities from the Groves Creek Marsh, Skidaway Island, Georgia - 011511BT metaG (megahit assembly) | ecosystem: Environmental > Aquatic > Marine > Intertidal...
CTGGTCTTTACTTTTATCCTAATGATGTCGTTAAGAAAGCTGTTGAAGTTGTACCCTCTGATAGAGGTGAGTTAGAGATTACTACGGTTAATCAAATGTATTTAAGTGAAGAGCGTCTAACCGTTGAACTTATGGGTAGAGGATATGCTTGGTTAGATACAGGCACTCATGAGAGTCTATTAGAAGCTTCAACATTCATAGAGACCATTGAGCGAAGACAAGGCTTAAAAGTAGCCTGTATCGAAGAAATTGCATTTGAACAAGGCTATATTAATAAAGAGCAACTCATAGAGCTAGCTCAACCCTTGACTAAGAATCAATACGGACAATATTTACTTAGGCGTGCAGAGGAAGTGATTTGAAGTTTACACCTCAAGCAATCCCCGATGTAGTGTTGATTGAGCCTACTGTGCACGGTGATCATCGTGGTTACTTTACAGAAACCTTTAGGCAAGATCTGTTTGAAGAGGCTATCAAATACAAGGTTAACTTTGTACAGGATAATGAATCTAAGTCCACTAAGGGTGTACTTAGAGGTCTTCATTATCAACTACCACTTTACACTCAGGCTAAACTTGTCAGAGTGATTGAAGGCAGTGTATTAGATGTAGCCGTTGATATACGTAAATCAAGCCCTACCTTTGGCCAGCATGTCTCTGTAGAGTTAACAGCACAGAACAAACATCAGTTATTTGTGCCTCATGGCTTTGCTCATGGATTTGTTGTATTAAGTGATAGTGCTACCTTTGCTTACAAGGTTGATAATTACTATGCACCTGAACATGATCGAGGTATTGCTTTTAATGATCAAGATTTAAATATTGACTGGCAGTTGCCACTAGAAATACTGCAACTCTCAGATAAAGATAAAACCCGCCCAACTTTAGCGAATGCTAAAGATCTGTTTGAATAGTCAAGAATTATGAGAATACTTGTTACCGGTAAAAACGGCCAATTAGGAAAATCTATTCATAAGCTTGTTACTAATATTGAACAAACTGGCGACTTTGTTTTTGTTGGTAGAGAAGAATTAGACTTGAGTAATGAAAGCAATATTGCTCGTTACTTTGAAAATAATGTGTTTGACACTATCATTAACTGTGCTGCTTATACAGCAGTAGATAAGGCTGAAAAAGAAGCAGTACTTGCTAATCAGATCAATCACTTAGCAGTATCACAATTGGCTCAGATTGCAAAAAATCAGCAAGCTAAATTAATACACATCTCTACTGATTATATTTTCGATGGAGAGAGTGACAAGTCTTATATAGAAACTGATGAAACCAATCCAATCAATGTTTATGGAAGAACTAAGCTTGCTGGAGAGCAGGCACTACAAAAAGTCATGCCAACTGATGCTATTATCATTAGAACCAGTTGGGTGTATTCTGAGCACGGCAATAATTTTGTTAAGACGATGCTAAGGCTGGGCAGTGAACGAGATGAATTAAACGTGGTGAGTGATCAAATAGGGTCACCAACTTATGCGACTGATTTGGCAAATTCAATTTTAGATATTGTGAAAAATAAAGCATTCAAAGGGGTAGGACAGGAGACACAAATCTATCATTATTCAAATGAAGGTGAGATAAGCTGGTATGAGTTTGCTAAAGAAATTTTTGAATTGGCGGATATTCAATGTAACGTTACTCCTATAATAACTGAGCAATATCCAACACCTGCTAAAAGGGCAAAAAACACCACTTTGAACACATCCAAAATAAAGATACACTTTGGAATAGAGTCTTGTGATTGGAAGATTTCATTAAATAAATTTTTTAAATTTAAGAGATAAAATGTCAACATTTAGCATTCGAACTACCGAAGGAAAAAAAATTCCTTCTATTGAGAATGGTTCGATACTAGAAAGCGCATTGTCTGCTGGACTTTTTTTCAATTATAGTTGTAAAAATGGCCGGTGCGGCTCCTGTAAAACTACCTTGTTAAAGGGTGAAATAATTGAGATTCAAAAGCAGTTAGCTCTTGATGGAAAAGATGCACATGATCAATTTTTAACATGCTGTTGTGTAGCTGCATCTGATATTTTAATTGATGCAAGTGACCTTAGTGCTATGCATGGGGTTGTAGTAAAAATCTTACCAGCCAGAATCAATAGTTTAGAGTTGCTTTCTGAAGATATTATGCAAGTTAAATTAAGGATGCCACCAGCATCAAATTTTGTATTTTTGGAAGGCCAGTTCATCGATATTATAGGTCCAAATTCTGTAAGAAGAAGTTATTCAATAGCTAGCATTTCATCAAATAAAGAAATAATTCTTTTAATAAAGAGAGTTAAAGGTGGCGAGCTCAGCAATTATTGGTTTAATGAGGCAAAGTCGAGCGATTTATTGAGAATAGAAGGGCCTAAAGGGACTTTCTTTTTACGTGATAGAACCAAACCCTTGGTTTTTTTAGCAACAGGGACCGGTATTGCGCCAATCATTTCGATATTAGATGGATTAGATTCAAATCCTGATTTTAATCAGACTGAAAATATAAGTTTGTTCTGGGGTAACAGGGTGCAACGAGATTTTGTTTGGAAGCCGAATTTTAAAAAAATTAATGTAGATTTCTACCCAATTATTTCTAGAAAAGATGATGAATGGAAGGGTCAGGTCGGCTATGTGCAGGATGTTGCGTTGAGAGTCTCTGATAGTGCACGTAAAGTTAATGTTTATGCTTGTGGTGCTAGTGAGATGATTAATTCAGCTAAGTTCAGCTTTGTTGGCGCAGGATTAAGTGAGAGTGATTTTTATTCAGATGCCTTTGTGCAGAGTTATTAGAAATTTTTTAAGGAGTAAATGATGAAAGCAGTGATATTAGCAGGTGGTTTGGGTACACGCCTCAGTGAAGAAACATATTTAAAGCCAAAGCCAATGGTAGAAATTGGCGGTAAGCCAATTCTGTGGCATATTATGAAAATGTATTCTGCACATGGGATTAATGATTTTGTAATATGCTGTGGCTATAAGGGCTATGTCATTAAAGAGTATTTTGCTAATTATTTTCTCCATCAGTCAGATGTAACTTTTTGTATGAAAGAAAATTCCATGGAAGTCCATGAAAAGAGAGCAGAGCCATGGACTGTTACCTTGATTGATACAGGTGATAATTCTATGACAGGTGGGAGATTAGGTAGAGTGGCGGAATACGTAAAGAATGAAGAGGCATTTTGCTTCACTTATGGCGATGGCGTATCAGATGTCAATATTTCAGATCTGATAGCATTTCATAAGGAGCATGGCAAAGACGCGACGCTTACTGCCACATACCCACCAGGAAGGTTTGGTGCGTTAGATATACAAGAAAATAAAATCATGCAATTTACCGAGAAACCTAAAGGCGATGGTGCTTTGATTAATGGTGGTTTTTTTGTACTTTCCCCAAGGGTCTTAGACAGAATTTCTGGTGATGATTGCACCTGGGAGCAAGAGCCTTTAAAAGGTTTGGCAGCAGATGATAATCTAATGGCATTTACACATGAGGGTTTCTGGCAGCCTATGGACACATTACGAGATAAAGTGTATCTACAAGAGCTTTGGGATGAGGGTAAAGCACCATGGAAAACTTGGTAATAGATAATGATTGATCAAGGTTTTTGGCAAGGCAAGCGTGTTTTTCTAACAGGTCATACGGGCTTTAAAGGAAGTTGGCTTTCTTTGTGGCTGGCTTCATTAGGGGCAAATGTCAGAGGGTATGCCCTTAACCCGCCAACCTCACCTTCTTTATTTAATGAGGCAAAAGTTGATTCGGTCATTGATTCAAAAATTGGAGATATTAGAGATCAAGACGCACTTCATGAGAGTATGACAGAATTTAACCCTGATATCTTGATCCATATGGCAGCACAACCTTTGGTAAGGTATTCGTATGATGCACCAATTGAAACTTATGAAGTTAATGTTATTGGCACTGCCAAAGTACTGGAAGTGGCAAGAAGTTGTCCCAATCTAAAGTCTATTGTAAATATTACAACAGATAAGTGTTATGAGAATGATGAGCGATCTGAAGGTTACAAGGAGGATGACCCTATGGGTGGTTACGACCCTTATAGTAGTAGTAAAGGCTGTGCAGAGTTAGTCGCCTCATCTTATAGGCGATCTTTTTTACAAGATCAAGGTGTGGGCCTTGCCTCAGTTAGAGCAGGAAATGTGATTGGAGGCGGTGATTGGGCTGATGATAGATTGATTCCAGATATCTTGAGATCTTTTGAAAAGAATGAGTCTGTTGTAGTTCGCAATCCAAAAGCCACACGACCATGGCAGCACGTTCTAGAACCGTTGTCAGGCTACCTTATTTTGGCGCAGAAATTATACAGGGATCAGGAAAAATATGCCGGAGGTTGGAATTTTGGTCCAAATGATAATGATGCCAAGCCCGTTGATTGGATTTTAGATAAAATGATTTCAAAATGGCCTAACTCCAGTTGGGAACTTGATGCTTCTTCCAATCCCCACGAGGCAGGTTTTTTAAAATTAGATATTTCAAAGGCTAAGTCACAACTTAACTGGCAGCCAGTATGGGAATTAAGTCGTACACTAGATAAAATTATAGCTTGGCATAGGTCATGGTTAAGCCAAGAAGATATGCAGGCTGCAAGCCTTGCAGAAATTGAAGAATATATGAAGGATATGAATAATGAACACAACTGAATCACTAAGAAAAGATATTGCAAATTTAGTAAAACAATATGCTGATCTACAATATGTTGAGCAAGATTTTGAACCAGGTAAAGATATTGTGCCACCATCAGGAAAGGTGATTGGTGCGACAGAGTTACAGTATATGGTTGATGCATCTTTAGATGGCTGGCTAACTACTGGGCGATTTAACGAACAGTTCGAAAAAGAGTTGGCTGATTTTATTGGGATTAAGAGTTTAATTACCGTTAATTCAGGTTCATCTGCTAATTTGGTCGCTTTTTCAGCATTAACTTCACCAAAATTAGGCGATAGGGCTATTAAAAAAGGTGACGAAGTAATAGGGGTTGCAGCAGGGTTCCCTACCACGGTTAATCCGGTTGTACAATTTGGCGCTATTCCGGTATTTGTTGATGTTGATCTAAAAACTCATAATATCAATGCTGATTTAATTGAGGCTGCAATTACGCCAAAAACTAAGGCAATTATGCTTGCTCACACCCTAGGAAATCCGTACAACCTTGAAAAAGTAAAAGAGTTGTGTGATAAGTATAGCCTTTGGCTAGTTGAAGATTGTTGTGATGCATTGGGTGCAGAGTATGATGGTAAACACGTAGGCACATTTGGCGATATAGCCACTTGTAGTTTTTACCCGGCACATCACATCACCATGGGCGAGGGTGGTGCGGTTTTTTCTAATAACTCAGAGTTAATGACTATTGCTGAATCATTTAGAGACTGGGGTAGAGATTGTTATTGCAAACCGGGTTGCGATGACACCTGTGGAAAAAGGTTTGACCAGCAACTAGGTAGTTTGCCTCAAGGGTATGACCATAAATATACTTATTCACATCTTGGCTACAACCTTAAGATTAGCGATATGCAGGCAGCATGCGGCTTAGCTCAATTAAAGCGCTTGCCAGAATTTATTGAAAAACGCAATGCTAATTTTTCTTATTTAAGCGATAGACTGTCAACTCTTACTGATTTTATCGAACTAACTATACCTACTGAAAATTCAACGCCTTCGTGGTTTGGATTCCCAATCACACTAAAGAGTGACTCTGGAGTGAGCAGGGTGGATCTTACCAAGTATTTAGATCAAAATAAAATCGGCACACGTTTATTGTTTGCTGGAAATCTAACTAGGCAGCCATATTTTGAAGATATTGAATATCGGATTGTTGGAGATTTAATTAATACAGATATAACCATGAGCCAGACATTGTGGCTCGGAATCTATCCTGGATTGGGCACGGCTCAATTGGACTATATAGCTGAAAAAATGGAAGAATTTTTTGGCGTTGGATTTTAAATGAAGGGTAAACGAGTGATAAAACTATCCAAATCCGCGTATGAAATAGATGGCCAGCCAATGTTTAAAGTGTTGGACAAAGTTCAACGGCTTGAAAGAGAGGGTAGAGATATCCTCCATTTTGAGTTGGGTGAGCCTGACTTTGACACACCAAAGAATATAGTTGATGCATGTATTGATGCATTGAACGAGGGCGACACACACTATACAAATTCAATGGGTTTGTTTGAATTGAGAGAAGCTGTAGCAGAAACAACATTTATATCTCGAGGGTTTAAACCAGATATCAATCAAATTCTAATTACACCGGGTGCGAATGCAATTATTTATTTTGCTATTCGTTGTCTTGTTAATGCAGGTGAAGAAGTTATCGTTCCAGACCCAGGGTTTCCGACTTACTTCTCTGCTATTAAATTCTGTGGTGCTAAGGCAGTGCGTGTTGCATTGAAAGAAGAAAATCAACATCAGTTAATGGCAGAGGATGTAAGGCAGTCAATTACAGATAAAACAAAATTGGTGATTATCAACTCTCCAAGTAATCCTACCGGGGCAATGACCGAGCAGAAAGAAATGCAAGAAATTTATGAGATTTGCCATGATAAGGGAATTTTTATTCTTTCTGACGAAATCTATTCCCGATTGGTATTTGAAGATAGTGGAGAGTTCTTCAGTCCATCAATGCTTGATTTCTGTAAAGAAAATGTGATTGTTTTAAATGGTTTTAGCAAGGCATTTGCTATGACGGGGTGGCGTATAGGTGTTGCTATTGGGCCTGAACATCTTATTGAAAAAATGGGACTATTGGTGCAAACGATTAATTCGTGTGTTTCTCCATTTGTTCAGAGAGCGGCTATTGAAGCCATCAATGGCGATCAATTAGACGCTCAAGTAATGAAAGATGAATATTCTAAACGACGCACTGTTTTGGTTGATGGGCTGAATTCAATAGAAGGGATTAGATGTGGGATGCCGAAAGGCTCTATTTATGCATTTGCCAATATTTCTGAGACGGGCATGACAGGCGAAGAGTTTTCAGACTTTGCATTAGAGGAGGCAGGTGTTGCATTATTGCCAGGCAATAGTTTTGGTCAATATGCTGATGATTTTGTTAGAATTTGCTATGTTAATTCGATTAATAATATCAATCTTGCTATTAAAAAGATAAAAGAGGCGTTAAAAAATAGAGGTATGAAATGAAACAAAGAGTAGCAGATATTGTCGCATCGTTTCTTGTTGACCAAGGTATAAAGGATATATTTACACTTACTGGTGGCGGCGCAATGTTTTTGAATGACGGTATTGCATCAAATGATGATATTAATGCAATTTGTAATCATCATGAACAGGCTTGCGCCATGGGCGCAGTTGCTTATGCAAAATATAAAAATGGGCTGGCTGCCGCTATGTTTTCAACAGGTTGTGGCTCTACAAATGCGATTACCGGCTTGTTAGATGCATGGCAAGATAACACACCTGTAATCTTTATATCTGGACAAATTAAGCGCAAAGAAACCTCTAGAAATGCACAAACAAGCCTTCGTCAATTTGGTGTGCAAGAAGCTGATATTGTTTCGATTGTAGAGTCGTTAACCAAATACGCTGTTATGGTTAATGAGCCGGAAGAGATTTTATACCATTTAGAAAAAGCTGTTCATCTTGCTCTGACTGGTCGACCAGGGCCTGTTTGGCTTGATATACCTTTAGATGTCCAAGGGTTCTCAATAGAAATTGATGAGTTAAAGCATTTCACCCCTGAAGCAGAAGTTGTTCAGGAAATAAAAGGTATGGAGCAGATTGTTAAAATGTATGAACAGGCAAAGCGTCCGATTATCTTGGCAGGTAATGGCGTTCGATTATCTGGGTCAGTGGATAAGCTAAGAGAGTTTTCTAGCAATAATAACATACCATGTGTCGTGTCTTATTTGGCTGTAGATTATTTTGAGCAAGACAATCCGAATTATGTGGGCCGTTTAGGAATTAAGGGTGATAGGGCAGGAAATTTTGCTATACAGAATAGCGACCTAATTATCAGCTTGGGATCAAGATTAAGTGTTTGTTTGACAGGGTTTGAATATGAGTTATTTGCAAGAAACTCTAAACTAGTTGTTGTCGATATTGATGAAGACGAGCATAAAAAAGACACTGTTGATATTGATCAGTTCATTCATGCAGATGTTGGGAATTTCCTATCAGAATTCGAAAGCAAGATAACACCAAAAACTTCAGGGGATTGGCAAAAGAAATGCGTGCACTGGAAAAATAAATGGCCTGTCTATCAAGAGGGTTATGACACTGACACTGTTAATATGTATGAATTTATGAAAACATTGTCAGAGTTGGCAAGTGAGGACGAGATTGTGGTTTCAGATGCAGGTTCGTCTTATTATGTAACATCTCAATCCTATACTTTAAATAGTAATAAGCAGCGCTATATCACTTCTGGTGCACAAGCTGACATGGGCTTTACCTTGCCAGCTGCAATTGGTGCATGTATTGCAGCAAATAAGTCGGTAGTCGGCATTACTGGGGATGGTTCGTTCCAGCTTAATATACAAGAATTACAAACAATTAAGCATTACAATTTGCCTGTTAAGCTTATTGTTTGGAATAATAATGGGTATCTGTCAATTAGAGCAACACAGAACAAGTTCTTTGACGGTCGTAGAATAGGTACAGATCCAGAGTCAGGTGTATCATTTCCAGAAGTGGAAAAAATTGCTAACGCTTATGAGTTGCCTTATGTCAAGATTAACAATGTCAGCGAATTAAGAGAACGACTTTCGGATGTTTTGAGTGCAGATAGACCTATTATTTGTGAAGTAATATGTCCTGAAAATCAAGAGATTATCCCGGCAGTCAGTGCTGTCAAAAATGAAGATGGTAGTATGACATCTAAGCCTATTGAAGATATGTATCCATTTTTAGATAGGGATGAATTACTAAACGAGATGTTAATATGAAAATCGCAATTCTAGGTGCAACTAGCCAAATAGCACAAGATTTAATTTTGTCTTTTTCAAAGAATCAGTACTATGATTTTTCGCTATTTGGCCGCAATATAGAATTATTAGAAAAATGGATTAATAGCGAAAACTTGAGTGATAAATATCAAGTTCAAGAGTATTCTGAATTTGGCAATCATCAAAAATATGATGTGATTATTAATTTTGTGGGAATTGGCGACCCTGCAAAAGCTCAAATAATGGGGAGTGATATTTTTAAGGTAACTGAGCAATATGATGGTATGGCACTTGAGTATCTTAAACAGCACAAGAAAACAAAATACATTTTTTTGAGTAGTGGCGCGGTTTACGGTGGAAAATATGAAGAGCCAGTAAATGAAAATACAGTTGCCATGGTGGATATTAATAATCTTGAATCGACCGACTGGTATGCAATCTCGAAGTTATATGCGGAAGCTAAACATCGATCAATGCCTGAATTGTCTATTGTTGATGTTAGAGTGTTTAATTATTTTAGTCACACACAAGATATGAATGCTAGATTTTTAATAACAGATCTAGTTCGTGCTTTAAAAAACAACGAAGTATTTAAAACATCGTCAGACGACATTGTTAGGGATTTTATTACTCCACCAGATTTTTATAACTTAATACAATCGATCATTGATTTCAGGCCTATAAACGTAGCAATAGATTGCTATACAAAATCTCCTGTTTCAAAATTTGATTTATTATCTGAGCTTAAAGATAAGTTTGGATTAAGGTATGAAATTAATAAGAAGATCAATATTATTAACGCAACAGGAGCCAAGATGAATTATTATTCAATAAACGACATGTCGAAAAATATAGGTTATAAACCAGAAAACACTTCGAAAGATGGAATTGTTAATGAAATTCAATTTTTATAAATTTTTTTTAGCATGTCACGCAAAATAAAATATTTCGATAGCTTGTTTTTAATAATCAAAAAAATGGTTGCGCTTTCTTTTGGTCTCATTGTTTACATTTTTTCATTTGTAATACCAAGGTATAAAAATCGTTACTCATTTGGTGAGTGGTTTGGATTAGAGTATAAAGATAATTCAATGTACCTTTATGAACACGCTAGACTTGATTCTGATGCCGATTCAGCATGGATTACAAAATCAGAAAGAATTATAAAGGAGCTTAGTAGATCTGGAAGAAAAGTCTACCATAAGGATTCAATACAGGGAATCTGGTTTCAGTTAACATCTAAATATTTTATAAGCAGTGTTAGTTCAAGAGATTTTAATTTTTTCACTATAGGTTTTAGCGCTAAATTAATACAATTTGGGCATGGACCTCCTATTAAAACAGAACAATTGTCCTTTACTCGTTATGAAAAGGTGAGGCGGTATATTCGTCAGAGGACAATTGATAATATCTATATGGCTTTATCAGAGTTGCCTGTCTTTGATGACCTATTATTGCGCCAGTATAGTCTTCGACCTTCTCAGGTAATTCGATCCCCCTCCCCAAGAAGTGATCAATTTAAGAAGGCCCTAGCTGACAAGGGTGATGATAGATCTGCGGTACGCAGTCTTTATAATATAGGGAAAGGTGACTTATGTATTATCTACATGCCTACACACAGGGATGAGGGTAGAACGAGCAATGCCATTGTTAATAATATTAATGTCATTATAGCAATCATTAATAAAATTAATGCAACTTCTTGTGTGAAGTTGAGGTGCATGGTTAAGCTTCATTTTTATGATAGACATAAGATTAAGCATATTCCAGATAGTAAATATATAACGGTCTTGAGTATGGACGTCAGTATTCCTGAAATTTTTTTAGCTAGCGATATCTTTGTAGGTGATTACTCGGGGGTAGCCTACGATTATATTTATTTTAAAAAACCTATGATTGGCTTCGTTCCAGATTACGAAGTGTATAGGACAGAAAATAGGGGTTTACATATAGATTTAAATGAGATTTATGGCGAGTTGGTTTTTAATGAAAGTGAGCTTTATAGTTTGTTATCTCGTCTACTTGACTTGCCATTAGAAGATAGGCCGATTCCAATCTGCCAGTCATTGTTTTATAGAGATGTTGATTTAGTTGGACAATCTTCAGCATTGGCATGGGCGATAGTAAAGAACTCCTAATTGAGCGATGTATTCTTTAATATATAGAGCTTTTGGATCCCTACTTTCTCTTTTGTTGGTATATTTTATTGCCTTTAAATATACTCAGAATGTGGCAAATGATTTTTTTGTAATGCTAAGTGCGGTTGTATTTTCTTCTTCTTTATTGAAATGGGGTTCTGAAGATTATATTTTTAAATCTTATTCTAAAGGAGTTTCAAGATACTTGATAGACCGTTTTATTGTAAAAGTCTCTTATCATTCTATTCTAATTGCAATATTATTGTTAGTGATTGTGCACCTATTTGGATTGCAGCATTTATATTATGCACATTATCTTGCATTCATAATAACATTGCCAATGTTTGTGTATTCATCTCTTAAGGCTGCGCAATTTCAAGCTGAATCAAAATTCTACTTATCGAGTACAATTTCAACTTACATAGTGCCATTAATTATAATTGCATCAACTCAAATTTTTACTATTAGTAGTCTATCCAATCTTATTGTGGTTTTTCTTGCCTCTTATGTTGTTCAAGCTTTATTTTCGATTAAATATTCAAGAAAAATGAATCGACATGCTAAAGAAACAATGTATTTATTGAAAGATTCTGGTGTATATAGCAGGAGGCATTTGGCATATAACAATATCCTTGGAATTTCATCAATACATTTAATTATACTATTCTCAAGTTATTTCCTTGATCCTGAAAAATTTACAGATTTTGTTATTGTTATAAAAACTTGTCAAGCAGCATTAATTATGGTTGTATTGCTTAATTTTAAATTTATACCTAGTTTTTCAACTTGTATTAGAAATGGAAATTATCTAAGCGCCAATGAGCTGGTTAAAAATTATATTTTGTATGGGCTGTCAGCTTCTCTTTTGGTATCTGTGTCAGCGCTTATAAGTATTAATTTTTTTGCACATTACATAGATCCAGGTGTGTTGTTAATAATTGATCAAATATATCTTCTATGGCCAGGGTATGCAGCAAATTTAGCCTTTGGCAGTATTGGATACGCATTTATTCTTTTATCTCAGGAAAAGATTCCCCTTATGATTGGCACAGCTTCAATGGCTGGACAATTGTTTGTTATTTATGTTTTCTCTAATGATTTCAATGTGCTATTACCTATGCTCGCCCTCATGGTGGCTTTTCCAAAATTCTATTTGTTATTATTTTATTTTAAAAATAAATCAATGCTTTTTTCCAAATTTAAGTCGTGCAGATGACTTTATTTTTGGAAAAATTTATGTTCTATCAGTTGACATATGGTTACCTGATTACCAATCTTCTTATTGCATGGCTTCCTTCTGGAGCGATGGCTTTCTTGGCTGCGAGAGACTCTTGGGTGGTGGTTTTTTTAACTATTCTTTTTCTACGCTCTCAGTGGGGCGCGATATTATTGATTTGTGCTGTTTGTATTGTAGGTCTTCTTGGGATAATTGTTAATCCTGATTTCTTTTCATATTCTGTATTTCTTTATGGAATTCGAAGTTTTATTTTTGTAATATTTGTCTTATATTACATAGAGAATGGTTTTTTAGCTAATTTAAAACGCCCTGTTTTGATTTTTTTTCACATTGTGGTCGCTATTGCCACTATTGAGGTCGTTTTTTCAATTGCTGGGTTATCAGATATCTTTAAATTTTATTATGGGATTGATGGCTATTTTAACGCGAAGGGTATAGTGTCACATATTCAGGGTGGTTTATTTGGGGACAGGCTTACAGCCCCATTTTATTCGGCATCTATTCTTGCAACATTTTTAGTTGGATTTGTTATATATGATCGTTCATTAATTAGAAAATCGCTCTCCATCTTAATTGCCTTTTTAACTTTATCTAAAGTTCTCCCTTTAGTTATGGTCCTTTGGATTTTTAGAAAAAAAATCATAATCATTGTTTCTATTTTGATTCTTTTTGTGTTTTTCGGCTTTGATGCGTTAAATTCATTAATTGATAGCATTAATAACACGACTATTCAGTATCATTTAGCTTCAGTCCGTAATCGGATGATTCCTTTTAGCGGCGATATTGATATTTTCAATATCTTTCCATTGGGGTCTATGTCAATAGCGGGTCATCTGATATTAGGTCTAGATCCAGCCGAAGCGAGGGAGTCTTTATTGCTACCCTTATTTTTCGAGCTGAAGGTCTTTGGATTTTTTTTCCTAATGTACTTAATATATGTTTATGCACGTTTAAACCCTTCGCAAAGGGTTTTTTTAATAATTTTTATTACAATTCAACTGCTATCTTCATTAAGCAACCACCCTGTTGCATTTATTGGCGCGTTAATAATATTCAATACAAGCTTCAATATACAATCTAAATTTAAATCTTTTCCAGGTAATCAACATGACAAGCAAAAATAGTTTTTTAAAAAAGGTATCGATAGTCGGGTCTGTTGGATTACCTGCCAACTATGGAGGTTGGGAAACTCTTGTTGATAATTTAACTATATATTTGAATCGAGAACTTGATTTAACTGTTTTTTGTAGTGGTACTAGATACGAAGATCAATTGTCAGAATATAATGGCGCTCGTCTTGAGTATATAAATCTTAATGCAAATGGAATTCAAAGTATTCCTTATGATATCGTTTCAATCTATAAATCTTTGAAGTTTGCTGACACGATTTTAATTCTAGGAGTGTCGGGCTGTGTTTTTCTACCCTTTGTTAAATTATTTGGAAAAAGTAAAATTATTGTAAATATTGACGGCCTTGAATGGAAAAGGGGAAAGTGGGGTAAGTTTGCAAAATGGTTTTTAAAGTTCTCTGAAAGAGTTGCTGTGAAATTTTCAGATTTGGTTGTCACAGACAATAAAGCCATTCAAGAATATGTATTTAAGGAATATAAAGTTAATAGTGAGCTTATTGCTTATGGTGGGGATCATGCAAATAGAGAGTCTATAAAAGATGGCAATGAAGCTCAATATGTTTTCTTAAATGATAAGTATGCATTCAAAGTATGTAGGATCGAGCCTGAAAACAACTTGGATATCATTTTAGAGGCATTTAGTTTTTGTAACTCTATACCTATTACAATAGTTGGTAATTGGTCCAACAGTGATTATGGGATTAAACTCAAAAATAAATATCAAGTGTATTCGAATATATATTTACTAGATCCTATTTATAATCAAACCGATATAGACACTCTTAGAAGTAATTGCTTTGTTTACATACATGGCCATAGTGCTGGAGGAACCAACCCATCGTTAGTTGAGGCGATGTTTTTAGGGCTGCCTATTATCGCATTTGACGTGAGCTATAATCGTGAAACAACGTTCAATCAATCAATGTACTTTAAAGATAAACAGCAATTAATTAATGCATTGGAAAATCTTAACGAGGCCGAGCTAAAGGATATTTCTTATCGTATGAAATCTATAGCTGACAAAGAATATTCTTGGCGTATTATTGCAGATAAGTATGCGAATATATTTTAAGATGGTGTGTTTTTAATGATAGATGGCTCCGATAATAAATTAGTAGCGATCACAGGATCTTCTGGATTTATAGGAAGTAAATTGATCAAAGTATTACCTAAAAATAATCTTAGACTGCTGGTGAGGTCTGTTGATCATTCAATTGCTAGTGAGCAAGTTAAATGTGATTTAAATAGTCTAAGCATCCCTTCTAATTGTTTGTCAGGTGTTTCAACAGTTTTTCATCTTGCCGGAGTTGCCCATGATTTTCGTGACGCAAGTAAGAATAAACATTTTTATCAGAAAGTAAATACAGATGCTACGGTGCAATTAGCTAAGCTTGCCGTTAAGTCAGGTGTTAAGCGGTTTGTGTTTGTTAGTAGTGTTAAGGCGGGTGGGAGCCCGATTCGTGGAAAATGCTTAAAAGAGGTAGATCAAAGTGAGCCTGAGGGAATTTATGGAATAACTAAACGAGAGGCGGAGCTAAGGTTATTAAAAATAGGTAAAGAGTCTGATATGCAGGTATTTATCATTCGCCCCTCGCTGGTCTATGGTCCAAATGCAAAGGGTAATTTACAATTAATGTTGTCAGCAATTGATCAAGGCTGGTTTCCACCCTTGCCTGAAACTGGTAACCGACGCTCTATGATTCATGTAGATGATTTAGTACGAGCGATTTTACTAGTTGCCGAAGACAAGCGAGCCAATGGAGAAATTTTTATCGCAACAGATGGCACACCTTATTCTTCTCGTGAAATTTATAATGCTATGTGCGATGTGACAGACAAATCAATTCCAAAATGGAGCGTGCCAAAAACTCTGTTCGATATTGCTAGCCTGGTGAGTCCTCGTATTAAATATAAAATTAACAAGTTATTGGGTGATGAGTGTTATTCTTCTGCTAAATTAGAGGCGCTTGGATTTAAAGCTAAAAAATCTTTAAAGGATATGAATGAAACGGATTTTTGACTTGTTACTAGGTGTTGCGATTCTTGTGCTTTTAGTAGTCCCTATGCTATTAATTTCTATCGCTGTTCGTTTATCATCTAAAGGTCCGGCTTTATATTGGTCTGATAGAGTTGGCAAAAATAATAAAATATTCAAGATGCCAAAATTTAGATCAATGAGGATTGACACACCTGCTGTGGCAACCCACCTATTAGATAATCCGGGTGCGTATTTATCACCTATTGGTGGTTTTCTGCGACATTCTAGCTTGGATGAGCTGCCTCAACTATTTTCAGTTTTAAAAGGCGATATGAGCTTTGTAGGGCCTCGCCCTGCACTCTTTAATCAAGATGATTTGATTACTTTACGTACCGAGAAAGGCGTGGATAAATTATTACCCGGCATTACAGGCTGGGCGCAAGTTAATGGCAGGGATGAATTGTCAATTCCTGATAAAGTTGCATTAGATGTAGAGTATTTAAACCGTCAATCCTTTTGGTTTGATATAAAAATATTGTGGATGACTTTCTTAAAGGTTATTAACCGAGATGGTGTAAGTCACTAACAAAGATAATGTTAAATTGGGTTGTTGGCTTTCCAATAGTCAATTAATAATCAACCAGTTGCTATCATTCCAGCTCTGAAGATATCTCATTGCACTAGTCTCTGATTTCCAGCCACCCCTGAGCATGATCTTCTCTAGTGGAATATTATTATCCAATAGGTCAAGTGCGGCGCCAACTCTAAATGAGTGACCTGATAGTTCTCCAATTTGATTCAGACCAGCTTGCTTTTGAAGACTCTTCAAAATATGGTTAATTGATGCAGGTGTAAGTGACAGGTTAGTAGATAGATTTCGTTTGAAGCTTCTAAGGATGTAGCCACTATCTTGATCAATTGCTAATGACCAGCTTAAGATCAGTTCAGACAGCTCGTCAGATATTGGAATTATTTTCCCTTGATTATATTGATCAGTTTTAGAATGTCGAAGCAAGAGCGCATGCTTATGATTTCCAAGGTGTTGCAGGTCTTCAAATTTGAATTGACAAATTTCAGAGCGTCGACGCATGGTTTCATAGCCGAGTTGTAAAAGCAACTCATTCCTGTGGCCGACGATGTCATCAGAACAAACGTTTTTAAGTTTTATTAGGATGTCATAAGTTAGAGGCGTTGCTTGTTTTTGGGGCTTTCCAAATTTTCTCCTAAGTTTTTTGATGGTAAGTATCACTACAGGCTCTTTTGTGGGGTTGGCGCTTTTAGTGAGATTGAATATATTGCTAAGGCTGGCGACTCGCCTTTGAATGGTTGCAACAGTTAGGCTTTCACCCATCTGCAGAATATAGTCTGCAAATTTATCTTCATGAATATTTAGTGGCCTGTGTTGATATTTCTGACACCAGTTGAAATAATGCATATAATCTGATCTATAAGATCTAATTGTATTGGGTGCATAGGCACCCTCTAAAGAATCGAACAGGATATTTATTTTATGCATTTTATATTCCAATTGGTATTCTAAATACCATTATATACTATCTTTATGATTTCATCTAAACAAATTAAAGCTGCACGTGCGCTCCTGGGCTGGAAAGGTCAGGACTTGGCAGATAAGAGTGGCGTTGGTGTTACAACGTTAAGAAGATATGAAACTCAAGACGGTATACCAAATGCTAATGCGTCTGTAATTAAAGCCATTAAAGACTGTCTGGAAGGTGCGGGAATAGTGTTTTCTGGAGACCCTGTTAAAAGCCCAGGTGTGTCATTAAATCAAGAAGGGTAGTTAGACGGTCTTTCGTCTTTTTTGAAGTTCAAGTAATTCTCCAAGTGTTTTAGAAAACTGACGATCATCTGCAGTTCGATAGCGCTGAACCAGATTCAGTTTTTGAGTATCAGGTATTGCAGCATCTTTAATCTGTTGAGTGCGCTGATCTAAATCTTTAAGGATATCTTGAACCTGCAGATCTTTAGCAAGATTATGGGCAAGTTTATCAAAATATTTTTGTAGAGAGGATGACGGTATTTTATGAGCATCTTTTGTAATTTCTACAATGGGTGGCGATATTCTTTCCTTTTGTCCATCTGCCCTTACGCCGACAATTGTAATTTTTATATTACCTGCTTGACCAGTCTCTCTAGAAATAAAATCAATTATTTTAAGTTGTTCATAAGTGCACTTCTTAATAATGTAGTCGGCAATCATAGGCATATTATCTTCTACATAGTTCCAGCCCGAGATGTTGCTAAGATTTTGACGATCAATCTCATCCAGAAGGTTGATTTTCTTTGTAAATGAGGCAGGACTGAATTTCCAGCTTGCGTAAGAAGCGTCGTATACCGCTTGAGTTAGTTCATCATTACTGCTATCAAGGCTTATTAATGATTTTTCAGGATGACCTGCTTCACTAATAGCGAGATCAAACATGGCATTTTCAGTATTTTGGATTCGCATTAACCTGACAGTGCATTCTGCCATCTTGACTATGAGCACCTTCTCGATGGAGGTTTGTGGATCGAAGTCATTGTTGAATGCCTCGACAGTCTCATCGAATAGCTCTTGCTCTCCGGTATTGAGCCACCGCCTTGCAGTAAGGCCGTGAGTGGTTGAATTTCGACTAGAGATGGCCTTGCCTTTATCGGTCTTCGGGCCGCCGCTGTGTTTAGTTTTATTAGTCATGGTGGTAGGTTATAATGCACTATAACTTTATTTTAACTGAATTTTAAAAACATCACATGAATGCAAAAACTACCTTTTTACGAAACGAACTGACTACTGATAAATGCCCTTATCGTCAATAAAAAAAGCTATATTATCTTAAATTAAACAGCCAAAGTTAGGCTAGTCGCAAAAAGCATTATTTAATTATAAG
>Ga0181562_10001568_pt1 | contig 18223 bp, 19 predicted proteins | sample 011ome_26_FD_139344 | JGI IMG/M metagenome (GOLD analysis project Ga0181562, IMG submission 139344) | Coastal salt marsh microbial communities from the Groves Creek Marsh, Skidaway Island, Georgia - 011511BT metaG (megahit assembly) | ecosystem: Environmental > Aquatic > Marine > Intertidal...
CGGCGATCATCCGCGCAAGGTTCGCGCTTCAGAATCCCGTGTTCAACCAGCTTGGCGAGTCGGCTCGAAAGAATGTTGCGGGCGATCCCAAGCTCGCTCAGGAATTCTTCGAAATGATGAAGGCCGTTAAAGCTCGCACGCAGGATCATGAAGGACCAACGTTCCCCCATTACTTCAAGCGCTTGTGGCAGACCACATTTCAGCAGCTCGCTTAGTGGTTCTCTCAATTCGCCCATAGATCAGTCCTCTTCCCGAAACCTATCTAGCGCGGTTTTGCCGATGCCGCAAAAAGATATAAGTTTTTAGTTGCAACTTAAAACCTAATGACATAAGTAGTGATTCGCTACTGGTTTTGATTCGAAACCTGATCGCAGAAAATTGAACACAAATAAAGGAAGCGACGATGACCCTCTCTCTCAATCGTTCAAATCGTCTCGGTATTCTCGCCCTTGCTCTGGCCTATACAGGCGTAACATTTGGCGCGCTCACTTCACCGGCTCCGGCCTTGGCGGCCAATGACGGCCCATATTATGTAGCTGAACTGGCTGCCCCGGCCAGTGAAAGCCGCACTGTGGCTGGTGGCGTTGCCTGGTTCTGCGAGGGCACCACGTGCCGCGCTGCCAAAGGCGATTCAAGCCCGCTGCGGATTTGCCGTGGCTTGCAGCGCGAGTTCGGCGAAGTAGTGAGCTTTACCGCCAAGGGCGAGACCCTGGCCGAAGACAAGCTGGCTCGCTGCAACGGCGAATAAGCAGCTCCCCATCCCCTGCCGGACCCTCTCTCCAAGAACCGGCATTCTCCAAACCCTCGACCTCCCCCAAGGCCGGGGGTTTCTTTTTGCCTGCTAGATCAGCCCGCGGCTGGCCAAATCTTCCTCAAGCAGGGCTGCATCAGCGAAATGATGCGTTTGCCAGCCAAGCGCATTCGCTGACGCGATATTGGCGGGATTGTCATCAATGAACAGCATTGCGCCTGCATCTGTCCCAAAGCGTTGCTCGGCCAAATGGAAGATCGCTGCATCAGGTTTCACCAACCTCTCTTCGCCGGACACAACGATGTCGCGGAAATGATCAAGCACCGGCTCAGTCGGGCGGAATTGCTGCCAAAACTCTGCGCCGAAATTGGTGATCGCGAATAGCGGCACATCGCGCGCTGCCAACCGCCGAATCAAATCTGCCGTCCCAGGCACAGGTCCCGGAATCGTGTCGAGAAACCGGTTGGCATAGGCATCGATCAAATGGGCATGTTGGGGAAATTGCGCCTTACGCTCTGGCACCATCTCTGCCAACGGACGCCCTGCATCATGCTCGAAGTGCCATTCTTCGGTCACAACATTCTCGCAGAACCAGTCCAGCTCTTGCTGATCGTTAATCAACTGCCCGAACAGGTGCCGCAGATCCCATTGCACAATCACCCGACCTACATCGAAGACGACCGCTTCCACCTGTTTTCTCAATTCATTGCTCCCCAAACAGCAACGGCCCGCACTCCGGTTTGGAGGCGGGCCGATGATGTTGCTCGATCACCGTTAGGCAACCGGCCAGCTATCGCAAACTAGCCCTGACGAGCCTTGAAGCGACGATTGGTCTTGTTGATAACATAAGTCCGTCCGCGGCGGCGAATAACACGGCAATCGCGGTGACGGCTTTTCAGCGACTTGAGGCTGTTACGGATCTTCATGGTTCAAAATTCCAAAAGTAAACGCGCCGGAGATGCCCCCGACGCGGCCTGTTCGTTGGGCGCCCGTTAGCGTGCGAACAGATTCGGGTCAAGCTTAACCCCGCAATTGCGAAAGCTTTCGTTCCCACGCCAAAGCATGTTCGATGATAGTATCCAGATTGTCATACTTGGGCGTCCAGGGAATGGTCGCTCGTACGCGCGCGGGGTCGGAAACGAGCGCAGGGACATCTCCTACCCGGCGCGGCAATTGGCGGCGTTCGATTTTGGTCTGTGCAACCCGGTCGACAGCATCAAGCACTTCGAGGACTGAAAAGCCGCCACCATATCCGACATTCATGGTCAAAGAGCGGTCAGGTTCAGCAATCAATGCTTCCAAAGCCAGGACATGTGCCGACGCCAGATCGCTGACGTGGATGTAATCCCTCAAGCCGGTTCCATCCGGGGTCGGATAGTCATCGCCAAAAACAGCCACATGGTCGCGCTTGCCCAGCACTGCTTCGACCGCAACTTTAATCAAGTGGGTGGCGCCTTCGGTTGACTGGCCACTGCGCCCCTGCGGATCGGCTCCGCAAACATTAAAATAGCGTAAAACGCAATGGTTTATCGGATGGGCCTTGCTGACATCGTTGAGGATGCGCTCAGTCATCAATTTACTCATGCCATATGGATTGACCGGCATTAGCGGGTCATCCTCTGTCAGCGGTTTGACCTCGGGCTCGCCATAGACGGTCGCGGTCGAACTAAACAGGATATGGTCAACCCCCTGCTGCAACGCATTCTCGATCAGAGTGCGGCTCTTCGCAGTGTTGTTGTCGTAATATTTAAGCGGGTTTTCGACTGATTCAGGAACGATGATCGAACCAGCAAAATGCATGATCGCCTTGGAACCTTGCTCTGCGACAATGTGTGCGAGCAATTCGGCATCTAAGATATCGCCTTCGTACAGCGGCACACCGCCCGGGATTGCGAAGCGAAATCCGGTTGACAGATCATCAAGGACGGCCACGTTCCAGCCGGCATCGAGCAAAGCGAGCACAGCATGGCTGCCAATGTATCCGGCACCGCCGGTCACTAATACGGGGACTTTGCATGGGACTGTCATTCCATAGCCGTTAGCAACTCCATCACCGGAAGCACTAGCAAATTAACACCTCGCTCAGATTCGCACGCTAGGCGCAACACCAAAGGCTGGCATGAGGATAGTGAGGCAGCTACAAGCTGCAACAAAGGAGAGCACTATGGCTCAAATGGTTCGCAATTCTTTTGTCGTTCTGGCCCTTGCAGGATTGGCTGCGTGCGCGTCGATCCCGGCCCCCAGTCCGGTAGAGGTCACTCGCTTCCATGATGCAGCAGCGCTACCTGTTACGGAAACTCGAACGGTCTTCATCGCGATTGCGCCGGGCGCAGAGGAAAATGCGCCTGAGCTGTCGCCATACAAATCTGCCGTGGCGCAAGAGCTGTCTCGGCTGGGTTACTGTGAAGAAAGCGCCGATCAGGCAATGTTTGTTGCCCAGGTCAGTGCGGACAGTTTTCGAATTGGCGAAGATGGCGGCAAGCGTGGTCCAGTCAGTGTTGGTTTGGGCGGCTCGACCGGATCCTATGGTTCGGGCGTTGGCCTGGGTATCGGCATCAACCTCCGCGGTGGAGGTTCGAACGAACGCATTGGCCACGAAATGCGCGTCATGATCCGTAACAAAGAAACCAATCAAACCATCTGGGAAGGCCGTGCGGAATTCACAGCCTCGCCCAAGTCTGAATTCGTCAGCCCCGCGCAAAGCGCGACGGTCCTCGCTGAAGCGCTCTTCAGCGAATTCCCCGGCAACAATGGTGAAACCGTAAAAGTAAAGGCTTCTGAGTGACCAACATATCTATCGACGCCGCATTCGACAGCGGGAATATCGAAGTCCTTTCGATTGATGGCGCATGCGCGAAGCTTGCGATCCGGCCGGATAATATGAGTGAATTTGCACAGTGGTTTCACTTCCGCATAGCAGGCGCAGCAGGTGAAGCTCTGACGCTCAAGATCACCAATCTCAACAATTCTGCCTACACCGGTGGCTGGCCGGATTACGACGCATGTGTATCGGAAGACCGCGAATATTGGGCGCGGGCTTCGAGCAATTTCGACAAGGACGAAGACAACGGCACGCTAACAATCAGCTATACACCTGCCAGCAATCTAGCGTGGTTTGCCTATTTCGCGCCCTACTCGATGGAGCGGCACCATGATCTGGTAGCGGAAGCAGCTGCGTGCGAAGGCGTAGAATACCTCCGTCTGGGTGCGACACTTGATGGCCAGCCAATTGATTGCCTGACGATGGGTGAAGGGCAAGCCGAAGTTTGGTTGACCGCGCGCCAGCATCCCGGCGAAACGCAAGCCGAATGGTGGATGGAAGGGGCGCTGGAATGTCTGACCGATCCGACCGATCCGGTGGCGCTTGCACTACGAAAACGCTGCCGCTTCCATATTGTACCGAATTGCAATCCCGACGGATCACGCCGCGGTCATTTGCGCACAAACGCGCTGGGCGTAAATCTCAACCGCGAATGGCACGAGCCGACTGCGCAAAGCTCGCCTGAAGTCCTCGCAATCCGCAATCATATGGACGAAACCGGTGTCGATTTCGCGATCGATGTGCATGGCGATGAAGCCATTCCCGCGGTCTTCCTGGCTGGTTACGAAGGCATTCCCAATCTGACCGAGGATCATCTGGAGGGATACAACAGCTATCAAGCGATCCTCGATCGGCGCACGCCCGATTTCCAGACCAAGTTGGGCTATCCCAAGGCTGCACCCGGCAAAGCCAATTTGTCGATGTGCACAACACAAGTCGCGCACCGGTTCAAAGCCACCGCGATGACGCTGGAAATGCCATACAAGGATCTGGCTGACGCGCCTGAACCCGAACAAGGCTGGAGCCCCGAACGCTGCAAACTTCTGGGACGTGAATGCATGGCCGCGCTTCTAGAGTGGTTGGACCGCAAAGGCTGAGCGTTGACTCAAGCCAGCGTGACCGATGAGGCGTTCGACGGCATCTTTGCCTATATGGGCCGCAAAGAACGCAAATTTCGCGACAATCCACTAGGCAATGTTAGAAAGGCGCTTGGCGACCTCTTTTGATAGATCAATCGTCAGACAGGCTTGCGGGGCCAAATGCCCGCGGAAGCAGCTCGGATAGTCGGGTCTCGACCACATCATCTGAACCCGCGCAGTAAACTATCGGATCGGTTGCCCCCAACTCGGCCAACTCGTTCAAGACCTGCCTGCACCGCCCGCAGGGGGTTACAGGCGCATCGGTATCGCCGATGACCGCTATTTCGTCCAAGCCGCCGCGATGACCATCATCCATTGCCTTCACGATTGCGACGGTTTCCGCACATAGCGTCAGGCCATAGCTGGCATTCTCGATATTGGTCCCTGTCACCACGGTGCCATCCGCAAAACGCAGCGCCGCTCCAACGCGAAACTTGGAATAGGGCGAATAGGAATTCTCCAGCGCCCGTTTCGCCGCAGCGATCAGGCTGTCGCGATTATTGTCTTCACTCATAGTGCGCTTTCCTTCACGGCTGGACCACAACCCATTCTACCGGCACATCTGAAATCTCGCTACGGCGCGCGGTATTGGCTGTCCATAGCAACCAGGGGCGCCCGGCATAGCGCGGCTGAAACCGGTCGCGGACCAGCCACAAATCGCGCTCAATCCGGCCAGCCAATCCATAACGGGCTTCGAACTCTTCGGAGATGCGCAGGATCACGGGTTTGCCCGAATGCATTTCAACCTGATTGATGAACGTCAGAAGCTCGCTTTCCAACGCCGCGTCGCTGACGGGTGTCTCGCAGTCGTCGGCTACCCATTCAAACGCAATGGCAGGCGGCAAAAGATCGGGATCGCGCGGTACCATTGTGACAAAGTTGGCCGATTGCCCGTCTGCACCGCTGCAGGGATCAAACCGGTGCACACCGCCGGACAAAAGCCCTGCGCGCCGGGCGGAGGCCAGATTTGCGGCGAATTGTGCGTCCCTTTGGCTCGTTCCCGCACTGGCTTCCAGATAGGCAAAGCTAGCACCCAAAGCCCGTGCCGTATCGAAACCCACATGGCCATGACGCTCACCGACGGAGATGCCTTGTTCGGAAAATGCCGCCTCGTCTGGTGCGAAATGCTGGATATCCCACCAATACCAGATGGCGAAACCCGCTAGTCCCAGAAGGCCAAGCGCGAGAAGCCGGACCCACCATCGATGCTGCAAAGGCTTGCGCTTGCGGTCCATCCTAACCCTTGATGTGCAATACGCAGATCAGCGTGAAGAGCCGTCGCGCAGTTGGAAAATCAGTCTCGATCTTGCCATCAAGCCGCTCCAGCAACAGCTCGGCTGCCTGGTCATGAATTCCGCGGCGCGCCATATCGATCGTCTCGATCTCACTAGGCGTGGCTTTGCGGATCGCTTGGTAATAACTGTCGCAAATCGCAAAGTATTCGCGGATCGGCCGCCGAAAACGCGCCAGACCAAACAGCAGTGTCTCCAGCATCTCCTCCGCCTCGTCACGGATTTCCATCAGCAAGCGACCGTCCTGCACCGACAGCTGCAATCGGAAAGGTCCGGATGCGCCGCGCTGGGCACTGCGGATGGGCTTGAAACTGTTCTCTTCAATGAGATCATAAATCGCCACACGGCGCTCTTGTTCGATATCTGCATTGCGCCAGATAATCGTCTCTTCATCGAGAGCGACATGCGCGATACGGTAGTCGGCAGAGGAATCGGATGGCTTGGCGGTCATGACGGATATCGCCTTCGCAGATGCAGCGCATAAGTTTCAAGCATTTCGACAATCCATCCACGCTATCCACAAGGCTGTGCGCCAATTTTGCAATCAATCTGCATCATTGCCTCTTGCCTTCTAACCCTGCCAGCGCGCAATGAACGTGCATGTCGACCAGCGATATTCTTGAGCGGCCAGGAGCCAATGCAACAAAATCTGCCCGCCTCCCCGCAAACATTGAAGCGGAGGCCGCCTTCCTCGGCGCAGTTCTGATCGACAACCGCGTGATCGAGGAATTGCAAGCTCCATTACGCCCGGACCATTTCTTCGAGCCGCTGCACGAACGGATTTACGAGCGCATTCTCAAGCTGCTTGAGCGCAATGCGACCGCGAGCCCTGTCACACTCAAGCCCTATTTCGAGGCTGACGAGGCACTCAGGGAGCTGGGCGGGACGACCTATCTCGCCGGGCTGACGCAAGACGGATTGGGGTTGCTGGCGGCAGGCGAGTTAGCGCAGCAGATCTATGATCTCGCATTGCTACGCGAACTAGTCAGCGTCGGGCGCGGGCTGGTAGAAGGCGCGCTCGACACCAGCGACGATGTCGCGCCGATGGAGCGCGTGGCAGAAGCAGAAGCCCAGCTATACAAGGTTGCTGAAGGCGCGGCGACGGGCAACGAGGCTTCCAGCTTCCGCAAGGCCGCGATGGAAGCCATCAAGATGGCCGAAGCCGCGATGAATTCGGGCGGCGGCCTGTCAGGCAAGACAACCGGCCTGGAAGTGATCGATCGGAAAACCTCGGGCCTTCACAATTCGGATCTTGTGATCCTCGCTGGTCGGCCGGGCATGGGCAAAACATCGCTGGCGACCAATATCGCTTTCAATTGCGCGGAAGAGCATTTGAAATGGCAAAGCGACGGCGGCGAATTCCAATATGGCGCACCCGTGGCGTTTTTCAGTTTGGAGATGAGCGCGGATCAGCTCGCGACGCGTATTCTGGCCGAGCAGGCAGAGATCAGCTCTGAATCGCTGCGCAGCGGCAAGTTGACGCGTGACGAGTTCCAGAAACTTTCCTTTGCCAGTCAGCGATTGACGGAACTTCCTTTATACATCGACGACACCCCCGCGCTGACAATTGCCGCGCTGCGTACCCGCGCGCGCCGGATGAAGCGCAAACACGATATTGGCCTGATTGTGGTCGACTACCTCCAGCTGCTGCAAGGCTCTGGCCGCGCGAATGACAACCGGGTCAATGAAATCTCTGAAATCAGCCGGGGTTTGAAAACGCTTGCGAAAGAGCTGAGCGTGCCGGTGATTGCACTATCGCAGCTCAGCCGTGCGGTTGAGCAACGTGAGGACAAGCGCCCGCAGCTTTCGGACCTGCGCGAATCCGGTTCAATCGAGCAAGACGCCGATATGGTGTGGTTCATCTATCGCGGTGACTATTACCACCTCTCGTTAAAGCCGGACACGCCCGATGGTAGCTCTTCCGAAGACGCGAAGGAAAAATATCGCCAATGGGAAGAAAAGCATGAGGAGCTGGTAGGCCGAGCCACTTTGATTGTCGCGAAGCAGCGTCACGGCTCAACCGGTAATGTGCCGCTGCATTTCCAGGCCGAGATCACAAAGTTCACTTCGCCCAACATCCGCGATTATTCGGACTGGGGTGAAGGCTAAGCCAGCTTACAATCCAAGATTGAGCCTGCGCGCGACTGTGTAGTCGAGCACTGAGACCAGAAACCACGACAATCGCCAACGGATACGATTGATCAAGCTGCCGCGCTCGCCATGCCATTCCTGAGTGATCGGCACGGAACCCTTGGTCATATGCTCGATAACCTCGCGCATCTTCGCAGCAAGTCCGGCATCTTTCACGCGCACCATCAGCTCGAGGTTGAGACGGATTGAACGCAGGTCAAAGTTCGCGCTGCCGAAATAGGTAACATCATCAACCACCAGTAATTTCATATGCAGTTTGCTGGCGTCGAACTCATAGATCTCGACATTGTCGCGCAGCAGCGCTCCGTAAAGTGCGCGCGATGCGCCAATCGTGGTCGTGTTGTCAGACTTGCCCGCGGTTATCAGCCGCGCCTTCCCTTTGCGCGAGACCATGCGGATCAATCGCCTGATGCTACGCGGAGGAGAGAAATAGGCCATGACCAGATCGAGACGCTCCGCCTGGGCCAGATCCTGCTTCACGATTCTTGCCCACGCACTAGTGATCTTCGATGGGCCACCGAGCAGGAGCTCCACATCGCCCCCGTCTTCATGCCAATCGCGTACTATGCGGCGGATTGCAAAGAATTGGGAGCCTCCATTGCCGACCCATTTTTCCAGTTCGACAAACCATTCGACAAATCGGCCGACGGCCGCTCCTTCAAGCGCGACGCCCAGATCACACCAGCCGTTTTCCTGCGGAGTCGCGAAGTAATGGTCAGAGACATTGAAACCACCAGTGATAACCCGTTCATCATCGGCGATCACGAATTTCTGATGATTGCGAATAAGGTAGCGCACATTCCAGTGCGACTGGAACACGCTAACCTTTCCGCCGGCACGAATGATCGGATCCATGAAACTTTGCGGAGCATCGCTGCCGAAGGCATCGATAATCAGATGCACCTGCACACCGCGCTGCGCGGCCCGGATCAATGCGCCGCGCACTATCGTGCCCGAGTGATCCGCCTGAAACATGTAGAAACACATTTTGAGCGAAGTCGTGGCACTGTCGATCAGCGCAATGAGCCCGTCCAGCCGCTCTTGCCCTGACAACATGAAACGCAAGTCATGGCCTTTGGCTTGTACCGCGAAACCCGGCAGATCGCGGTAATCAACCTCGGGATCAGGATTGGTCAGTGTTCCGCCAGGTTCGGTCATTGCGTTCGCTTTAGCCAAAGGCGGGCCGTTTGTGCAATTTCTTGACTCAATGCGCCGCGCAAACTATCTGGCGCGCTTCCCCGCAAACCTATTTGCATGAGAGGCCTTCATGGCACGCGTTACCGTTGAAGATTGCGTAGACAAGGTTCCGAACCGTTTCGATCTCGTTTTGCTGGCTGCCCAGCGCGCCCGCGAGATTTCCGGCGGTGCAGAAATGACCATTGATCGCGACCGGGACAAGAACCCCGTTGTTGCTCTGCGCGAAATCGCCGAGCAGACCATCAAGCCGAAAGAACTGCATGAAGCGATTGTGACCAATCTGCAGAAGATTTTGCCTGATGACGAAGACGAGGCCGATGATATCGGTTCGTTGAGCCAGTCGGCTGAGGCGATGCGTATCACGGCCTCCGCGCCGACGCGTACCAATTCGATTGCGACCGATTTCGACGGCTGATTTTTCAGCTACTCTGGTTACGAAGAGGCCGCCCCGCAACGGGCGGCCTTTTTGTTTGCGCGAAACCTGCTTATCATTGTTCCCGCGTTCGAAATGCAGGCAGGGGACTGATGAGCGACATTACCGAAGCGTTAGGAACAGCGGCTGAAGGCGGACTGCTCGCTAGAGCTATATCGAGGGAAGGCACGCCAATTGAGAAAGGCCACTTTGCCGAAGGGGTATGCCTCAATTGCGGTACAGAGCTGACCAGCAAGCATTGCCACGAATGTGGCCAGAAGGCGCACTTGCGCCGCACGATAGGAGCATTTTTCCATGACCTGCTGCACGGCGCTCTGCATCTTGACGGCAAGGTCTGGCGCACGCTCCCGCTCTTGATCTTCAAACCGGGCCAATTGACGCGGCGCTATGTTGAAGGCGAAAGAACGTCATTTGTCAGCCCTATGGCTTTGTTTCTTTTCAGCGTGTTCCTGATGTTTGCAGTGTTTCAGGCGCTGGGCATCTCCGCACCGACCGACCTGAGCGGCGATGCTCGTGAAGAAGTCCAGCGTATCGTCGCAAACGAACAGAGCCGAATCGAAGATGAGATCTCAGAGCTGAACGAAAAGCTTGAAGAGCCCGAACTCGGCGATGCTTCGCGTTCCGCCCTCTAGCAGGAAAGGACAGAATTACTCGCCGAGCGGGATCTGCTCGATGCTAGAGGCACCGGAATCGCGCAATGGATCACGTCACGCGGAAATGATGCTGCCGATGACCTCCAGATAGCGGGGCGTGCTCAGATAGATGCCGCAAAAGAGCGGCTCGCTGCGATGCCCGCGGATGCTCCGGAGCGAGCAGACCTCGCAGCTGAAATCGAAGCCGCGGAGCTCGCTATTCAGCAATTCGAACGTTTCGAGGAGGCGACAGCGGAAACGATCAAGATCAATGAAGACGGTACCGCGCAGATGACGATCGAGGAATCGGGCATCGGCTGGATCGATGAAGCCCTGACCAAATGGCGCAGCAACCCGAGCCTGATGCTCTACAAAGTGCAAGCGAATGCATATAAATTCAGCTGGCTACTGATCCCGATATCGATCCCGTTTGTCTGGATTCTGTTCGCATGGAAGCGGCGCTTCAAAGCCTATGATCACGCGATATTCGTAACCTATTCGATCGCATTTGTTTCGCTACTTTTCATCGCGCTGTCGCTGGTTACGGCAGCGGGTATCGGTGGGGGTTGGGTATTCCTCGCACTCGCGATCATTCCTCCGCTTCACCTCTACAAGCATCTGAAATATGCCTACGGATTGACGCGGTTTGGAGCGCTGTTACGACTGGCGCTGCTGCACGTTTTCATACTCATGATCCTGCTGCTGTTCTTCCAGATTCTGCTGCTGCTTGGTGCATTTTGAATTAGAAAAAGGCGCCCGGATTGCTCCGAGCGCCTTTAGATAATTCAATTGAACGGCGGGTAGAGTGCTATGCCCCCTGAGGTGCTGCACCACCTTCGCCACCGAACCTCTTGCCGGCCTTCGGAACTGTAGATCCGGAAGTCGGCGCAACAGGTGTCGGGCCGGAAGGGTGATCGGGACGATCAATCTTGCCCTTCTTCATCAGCTGATCGATCTCTTCACCGGTCAGCGTTTCGTATTCGAGCATAGCTTGCGCAAGCAGGTGCAACTTGTCTTCCTGACTTGTCAGTATTTCAGTCGCCCGCTTTAATCCGCCTTCGACCAATTCCTTGATCTCTGCGTCGATCATCTTGTTGGTCTCTTCGCCGGACATCGTGCGCGCGGCCTGCCCCATACCAAGATAGCCTTCCTGGCTTTGCTCGTACTGGAGCGGACCAAGCTTGTCCGACATTCCCCATTTTGTGACCATATTGCGCGCCAGATCAGTCGCATACTGGATGTCGCCAGAGGCGCCGGACGAAACCTTGTCGTGCCCGAAGATGATTTCTTCAGCCACGCGTCCACCCATGGCAACCGCCAGGTTCGCGTGCATCTTGTCGCGATGGTATGAGTAATTGTCCCGTTCCGGCAGGCGCATCACCATGCCCAGCGCGCGGCCGCGCGGAATAATCGTCGCCTTGTGAATCGGGTCAGATGCCGGCTCATTGATGCTGACCAAAGCATGGCCAGCCTCATGATAGGCCGTCATCTTCTTTTCCTCATCAGTCATGACCATAGAGCGGCGCTCTGTGCCCATCATGACCTTGTCTTTGGCGTCTTCAAACTCCTGCATCGCAACAAGTCGCTTGTTGCGTCGCGCAGCCAATAGAGCCGCTTCATTGACGAGGTTTGCAAGGTCTGCGCCTGAGAAGCCCGGCGTACCGCGCGCAATTGTGCGGGGGTTCACATCGGGAGCCAGCGGTACTTTCTTCATGTGCACGCCGAGAATCTTTTCGCGTCCATCGATGTCCGGAATGGGCACAACAACCTGACGGTCAAAACGGCCCGGACGCAGCAATGCGGGGTCCAGGACATCGGGACGGTTGGTTGCGGCAATGATAATGATGCCTTCATTGGCTTCAAAACCATCCATCTCGACCAGCAGTTGGTTCAGCGTTTGCTCGCGCTCATCGTTCGAGTTGCCAAGGCCATGGCCACGCGAGCGGCCGACCGCATCAATTTCGTCAATGAAGAGGATACATGGCGCGTTCTTCTTCGCCTGCTCGAACATGTCGCGCACGCGGCTCGCGCCGACGCCAACAAACATTTCTACGAAGTCTGAACCTGAAATTGTGTAGAAAGGAACGCCTGCTTCGCCTGCGATCGCGCGGGCCAGCAGGGTCTTACCGGTACCAGGGGAACCGACCAGTAGCGCGCCTTTCGGGATTTGACCGCCAAGCTTGGAGAAACGCTGTGGATCCTTCAGAAATTCGACGATTTCTTCGAGCTCTTCACGCGCTTCATCAATGCCGGCAACATCGTCAAACGTGACCCGCCCCTGCCGCTCTGTCAGCATCTTGGCTTTGGATTTGCCGAAGCCCATGGCTCCGCCGCCGCCGCCTTTTTGCACTTGCCTCAAAGCGAAGATCGCAATGCCAAGGATCAACAGGAAAGGCAGCGAATTGATCAGGATATAAGCGAGAATGCCCATCTCCTGCTTTTCTGCCCCGGAATATTTTACGCCATTGTCATCCAACAGAGCTGTCAAACCGGGATCATTCGCCACGGGAATCGTGCTGAAAGTCTCATTGTTCTTCATCACACCGGTAATGCGATCCGGCGCGACCTGAACTTCCTTGACTGTCCCCTCGGCAACTTTCTCACGAAATTCCGAGTATGCGATTGCCGTTCCCGGCGTTTGGCCAGTGTTGCTGAACATCGAAACAGTCAGCAGAAGCGCCATGAATATGCCGCCCCAGATCATCAAAGTCTTGATCATCGGGTTCGGCCCCTCAGGGCCTTGGCCGCCGTTCGGGTCGCGTGGATCGTTCTGGTCGCTCATCGGACAAAGATTCCTTTCGTGCCGCATAATGTAGGCGCGCACAGGTGAATGGCAAGATAACCGCGCCTCATTGATTTGATACGGTTAGCTGGCAACTTTGGTTGCATAGGCACGCAAGAAAACTTTTACAGCGTTCTCCAGGCGCGCGTGGTCGACCTCTTCGTTGAGATCCATACCGAAACGACGCTCAAGATCGCCCATCCCTTTGACCATCGAAACGAATTGTTCCGCAGCGATGGCGCAATCGTCAATATCAAGCTCTCCTGAACCGACCAGGCTCTCGAGCAAAGCTGTGAAGGCCCCTTTCATCCGGTAGGGCCCGGCATTCAGAAACGCTCTTCCAATTTCGGGATCTCGCTCCGTTTCGGCGGCTACGCGCCGGTCAAACCTGACCAGTTCGGGACGGGCAAGAAACTCGCTCATCCCGGCACCAATCAAGGTCAATCGCTGCGCCAAAGACCCCGCAGAATTCGGGTCTATCGCAAATAGGCCGCGCAGGCGTTCACATTCATGCTCAACAGCCGCACCGAATAGAGAGCGTTTGTCGCCAAAGTGGTTGTAAACCGTAACCTTTGAAACCCCGGCGTCTGCCGCGATCTGTTCGATTGAAGTTGCTTCATACCCGATATCGAAAAAGCTCCGTGCCGCTGCGGCAACCATCGCTTCGCGCTTGGCAAGATCGGCCGGGCGCCCACGCCCCTTCGGCGCAGTAATATCTGCGCGCACGGAACTCGCTGGCTCTTTGTCAGTTGACAAGCTGAACGCCTCCGTTCAATTAAACGTTACCGTTCAATAATGATGTTGTTTCGCACATTCGGCAACCCCACCCAGTCGCAAAGGTTTCTCCCATGCTGTGGATCGCTATCCGCATGCTCACCGGTGACAAGACCAAATTCTATGGTCTTTTGTTCGGTATCGCCTTCTCTACCCTGCTGATCACCCAACAGCTGACGATATTCGTCAATCTTATCGAGCGTGGCGCCAGCGGCGTGTACAATGAACCAAATGCGCAAGTCTGGGTGATGGACCCGGTCAGCCGCACGACCGACGTAAATTACGCCTTGCCTGCCACTGCCTTGGATCAGGTGCGAGCAGTTCCCGGCGTCGAATGGGCAGTTCCGCATCTTCGCTCGGTTGCTTCAGTGCGAACGCGGGAAGGTGAACTTGAACAAGTGGCGATCATCGGCGTGGACGATACTACGCTGATCGGTTTGCCCAAGAGCCTGTTCAAAGGATCGCGAAGTGTTCTTTCAGAACCCGACGCCGTGATTATTGATGATGGCGGCACCATCAACATGTTCGGGGCCGGCTTTGATCCCGTGGACGAGCGGTTGGAGCTCAATGACCAACGCGCGGTCATACTGGGTATGGCCGATACGATCCCGGCCTTCACCAGCACCGCGGTTCTTTATACCAAATATAGTCGGGCGCTGAATTTCGTCCCGGGCACCCGCAACCGTATGAGCTTCGTCCTGGTGGGCATCACCGAAGGCGAGACACCCGAAGCGGTCGCTCAGCGTATCGAGGCCCAGACAGGCCTCAAAGCCGAAACCCGTGAGGAATTTGCCAGAGCGGGTGTCAACTTCATCATTCAGAACACCGGCATCCCTATCAATTTCGGGATCACGGTTATTTTGGGATTCGTGGTGGGTGTAGCGATTGTCGGCCTAACATTCAGCCTGTTCATCCGCGACAATATCAAGCAATTTGGCGCGCTGAAGGCGATCGGTGTGTCCAATGCCAAGATCCGGCGGATGGTTGTAGCGCAAGCGTCACTGGTTGGTTTCATTGGCTACGCTTTGGGCGTGCTCGGCACAGTCTGGTTCATGTGGTCCTTCAGCGGAAACCCGTTCTTCAAAGGTTTCTATATTCCCTGGCAAATTCCGTTGATCAGCATGGTAGCGGTCGTGATTATCCTTGCGATCACAGGCTGGCTCAGCCTGCGCAGCGTCCTCAAAACAGAACCAGCGGCGGTGTTCAGATGATGATTGATACCAGAGCCATCGGGGGCTGTGACCCGAATGCCGCGATCTGCGCGCGCAATATCTCGCGCGATTTCCAAACCGGTCAGCAAACGCAACGCGTGTTGCACAATATCGATGTCGATATCGAACCAGGCAAGATGACTTACCTTGTCGGCGAGAGCGGTTCGGGCAAGACCACGCTGATCTCGATCATGTGCGGCATTCTCTATCCGACCGAAGGCGATGTTCGCGTGTTCGGAACTGAGATTTACGATCTGGAGGACACCAAACTCGTCAACTTCAGGCTCGACAATATCGGCTTCATTTTCCAGCAATACAATCTGATCCCATCGATCGATGCCGCATCCAACGCGGCTGTTCCGTTGATTGCACGTGGCGAGGATCGCCATAAAGCGCGTGAAAAAGCGGTCGCGATGCTGGAAAAACTGAACATTGGCGATCAGGCGGGAAAGCTTCCCAACCAGCTCTCTGGCGGGCAACAACAGCGCGTCGCGATTGCCCGTGCGCTTGTGCACGAACCGCGTCTGGTTGTGTGCGATGAACCGACCGCTGCGCTTGATGCCACATCAGGGCGGCGCGTCATGGACTTGCTGCGCGAAGTGGCGGTCTCAGAAGACCGGGCCTGCATCATCGTCACACATGACAACCGAATTTTTGACCTCGCTGACCGCATCCTCGTTCTGGAGGACGGACGCATAACCCATGACGGCACAGAGATGCCGAAGGACCACTGATATGGCTATCCTCCCAGAAAATATCAGCTTCTCTCGGAAGGCGCTTCCAATAATTGCCGTGATTGGCTTGATCATCGCGGTGTTCTTCATCTGGAGCAATCTGCCGGATCGAGACTTGGCCGAGCCGGAAGAAACTCCCCTGAAAGCAAGCGGCGAGCTGGCAGATTCGCCGCGCGTTGCTGGAGCTGGCGTAGTCGAGCCTTCGAGCGAGATCATCGATATCGGCACCGCACTATCGGGACTAGTCACAGACCTGCGCGTGGTGCCGGGTGACTTTGTTGACATGGGCGAGCCTCTTTTCGTGGTAGACCAACGGGCGGCGCGCGCGCGCCTCAGCGAAGCGAATGCCGCCATCGCTGAAGCGCGTGCTGCCATCGCTGAAGCGCAGACCGCGCGCGATACCGCTCAGCAGCAGCTCAACCTTTATACCGCAATCGAAGACCCAGCAGCCGTCAGTCGTACAGAAGTGATCCGCGCAGAGGGCTCGGCTGCATCTGCCGCGTCACGCCTGCAGCTTTCGCAAGCCCGCCTCGCGGCGGCGCAGGCTGCTGCCGGCAGTGCACGCACAGAGCTAGAGCGCCTGACTGTGCGCGCGCCGATTGCGGGCGAGATACTGGCAGTCAATATCCGGCCAGGCGAATTCGTTTCGACGATGGGCGGGAACAGCGAGCCCTTTATTCGCATGGGTGAAACCCGTCCGCTGCACATCCGCATCGACATCGACGAGGATGAAGCGACACGCGTCGCTCAAGGAAAACCAGCAATTGTTTCGCCAAGAGGCGCCGCCGAACAACGTTTCGAAGCCACTTTTGTAAGAGCAGAGCCACTTGTCGTTCCCAAGAAATCACTGACCAATTCAGCGGCCGAACGGGTTGATGTGCGGGTAATGCAGATGATCTTTGCCCTACCCGCTGAGGCTCGCGAGGTCTTCCGTGTCGGCCAGCAAGTCGATGCCTTCATTCCGGCGGCGGAAGCGAAAGAGCAATGATGCCTCGTTCAACATCCTTTTTGGCTGCTGCTTCGCTTGCGCTTGCGGGCTGCGTTGCAGGTCCACCTCCTGAAATCGCGACCCCGGCACCCGAACTGCCGGAAGAATTCATCTATTCGCCAGAAACAGAAGAAGCGGCCAGCATGGCGCAATTGTTGCCTGCGTATGACCCGGCTTTTGCTGTGTTCGCTGAACTCGCGCTTCAAGACGCGCCTAGTCTAGCCGAGGCCGTGGCACGCGTTGATGCCGCCCGCGCCAATGCAAGCGGAGCCGGAGCCGCCCGTCTTCCGTCTGTCGGCGCATCTGCATCGGTCACAGCGAACCGAACCAATCCTGCACAATTCGGGGTCGATTTACCCGGTGGTGCGGCGTTTGACACTGAGCGAACATCGTATGCAGGAAACCTGACGGCTAGCTGGGAGATCGATATCTTTGGGCGCCTGAAGGCGAGCGAGCGCGCTGCCCTTGCGCGGCTTGATGCAGCCAGCGCCAACTCGGAAGCTGTTCGAATTACCTTACTCGCCGAGATTGCCGGCGCTGTCATCGACTGGCGAACCAACGATGCACGCACGCGGGCACTGGCGCAGGACCTTTATGCAGCCGAACGGTTGGCTGAACTTGCGACTAAGCGCGAGGAAGCTGGACTTGCCCCGGGCTTCGATCGCGTTCGTGCAGAGGCAGCGGCGAGCCAGTCACGCTCGCGCATCGCTGCGCTGTCGGGCGAAAGGGCACGAATTCTTGGTAGATTAGTGGCATTGACTGCTCATTCGCCGCTGACCGTTGGCAGCCAGCTTCTCGAAGAACCAGAGGATGATCGGGTGTCGGCAGCCCCTGTTGCGCTTCCTTCGCTTCTGCTGACCCACCGACCCGACGTGCGTGTTGCCGAAGCTGAGCTTGCCGCCGCGGACGCTGACCTTGCCGCTGCAGCAAGATTGCGCTTTCCTCGGCTCACTTTATCGGGTGCGCTGGGCCTGTTGGCCTTCGATTTCAGCAAGCTGTTCGACGACGGTAGCGATGTCTATACAGCCGCAGGTAGTCTGATCGCACCATTGCTCGATTTCGGACGCATCGAAGCGCAAATCGATGGCGCGGCTGCCGGTAAACGCGCCGCGTTTGCGGCCTATCGCGGTGCAGTATTCAATGCCTTGGGCGAGACCGAATCTGCCTATGGCGCAGTGACAGGAAGCGATGCTCAAGTGGATTCCGCTGCGCGCGAGAATGCAGAGCTGGAGCGAGCCTTTGTCCTGGCAGAGACACGTTACCGCGCAGGTCTCGCCGATTTCCTCACCGTGCTGGAAGCACGCCGTGCTGCCGATGC
>Ga0181562_10001577_pt1 | contig 18171 bp, 2 predicted proteins | sample 011ome_26_FD_139344 | JGI IMG/M metagenome (GOLD analysis project Ga0181562, IMG submission 139344) | Coastal salt marsh microbial communities from the Groves Creek Marsh, Skidaway Island, Georgia - 011511BT metaG (megahit assembly) | ecosystem: Environmental > Aquatic > Marine > Intertidal zone...
CTGTCGCCTTGTGCAGCGGACCCTTCAGAGCCACACCGGACTCGTTAACTGCCGAGGCCAGCCCTGTCGACAAACTGTCGAGATCCGTTGCCGCAGCAATGATCGAGTTCGTCGAGACAATTGCAGCGGTCACAGAGGTATCCACTACACTGGAGCCCAATACGGCCGCAGCGCTCGACAAAAAGTTATCAATCGTTGTGGTATCAGTCAGATCATAGACGTAGTTGGCTGCGAGCGTTCCATCAGAAATTTGAGTAGCAATCGTCTGCATCTGGATAGCTAGCTGTCCAGCAATGCTTCCGAGATTAGTCAAATCACCGCCCGATGATTGAACCAACAATGTCGCTACATACTGCCCTTGCTTGAGAACGTTCAAAGCCGTGGCGTCACCGGCAGCCGCTAGAGCAACTGGGTCGTAATCCGATAAGTCAGTGACGCCGGTCAAACCGAGCGCTGTCTTCACTGATGTTTCTGCCGCGGCGACAGTCGTACCATCTGAAGTATCGCCGTCAAGGTTAGGATCGATCAAGGCAGAAATCAGTGTACTCAAGGGTGTTGCGACGGTGAACTCTTCTGGGGCGATCAAATTACCACCGAACGAAGGGTTACCAGTAATACCGACATCTTGGCCACCGCTAATCTGGTAAGGACCACTACCTCCAAGGTCGCTAAGACTAAATGTACCCTCTGACCCATCAACAGAGCTCGTTGTCAGTGCGGCAGTCTCAGATCCATCGAGACGAGTTACTGTTCCTCCAACAATATAACCATCCACGGCCCGCCCGGTAATGACACCGGCACCACCCTGGCCACCACCTCCACATCCAGCAAGAGGCAACAACAAGAATAATCCGGTTTTTCCCGAATGTTTTTCGGTAAATCCTTTCAAAGCAGCGGAAATGTCGCCGAGCACTTTGTCAGACGCAACCTTAACCCGTACTGCTTTTTCTGATTGCTTCGCCTGCTCATAACCAGCTGGATCTACAAGCAGAACGTTTTCAAATTTCTTGTTTGTTGTAGACGCAGCCACACCCGTCGCAGAGATCATAACTAACCCTTATAAATTAATAAAATGCTCGCATTATGCCCATCAGAATACCTAAAGTTCTAGCTATGTACAATTTTTGATTATTTATCATTTCATACAAACGAGAACTACCGAACTTACGTTAAATAATATCAGCGTACGATCCGTCAACATCACCAAGAACTACCGCCGTCAAATCCACAGTTCCGCTTGCTACAGTAAGGTTCGATTCGCCAGCAGAGTCTACCGCCAACAACTTCGCGGTCGACGAGAGGCCAACGATCATTTTCAAAACCTCAACTGCATCAGTAATGTTCACAACACCACTCTGGTCGACATCGGCGGCTACCGCTGCCGACCCACTAACAGACTCGATCCCGACGATATGCTTCAAGATCGCGACCGCATCGGAAATATTCACCCCCGAACTTGCGCTCGAGCTACTTAGGCTCGCAGACAGCTCGATTGTTGACCCAACGTAAGCCCCAAGATCGACTTGTCCCGCAGAACTCGATGTCACCGAACTCGTCGTCTCTCCAACCGTCACGGTCATTGCCTGATCAACAATGCTCGGCGTTGCTCCGTCACCGTCTTGAGCCCAGAAGGTGAGGTTCGCGGTCGCGCCGCCTGTACCGTCGTTGTCGAGAATATTGACCGACACGGTCGAAATAGCACCCGCATATTTCGTGTTGTTTGTCCCCTCGGCCACCGCAAACGTGAGCGTCCCGGCGTGGGTCGATGTCTCCACATCCGAGTCATCCTGAGCGTTAACGACGATTGTTTTCTGTACCGTCGCACTGGACCCCGTGTGTTCAAAGGTCAGCGTGCTCGGTGTCACGTCGAGACCGCCGGCGGTAGAAATATCCACCGTGAGCGGGACACCGGCGACGAGATCATTCGCAGTAATCGTGTAGGTCGCTGTCCGACTCTCGTCCGACTCAGACAGCGCCGTACCAGAACTGAAGACGGCCGAGCTCAGGTTAAAGCTCGCCTTCTGTTCGGCCACGGCCAGTGTCCCGATACCCTTCGACAGGTTGTCGAAGGCAGACGCAGATGAACTGTTGGTAATAAAAGACAAGGTCAAGTCCTCAACATCGGACTGACCCTCGTCGACCGCAACAATACGGACCGTCTTGGGATTACTCGATGTGTTCGTTGATGCAAGTGTGAATAAATTAGAATCCAGCTGGACGGTATAATCACCATTACCATCGGCGGTATAATACTCGAGATCGGCCACCAAATCACCGTCAGAGTCCCTCGCCTGCAAGGTCACTGACACACTGGCACCGGATGCGAGGGTACCCTCGACGTAAAAACCAACGTCCTGATAACTGTCGGAAGCCCCCTCCGTCACCGAGCCAATCGAGCTCGATGAGCTCAGCGGGTCACTCCCCTTGACGGCAACAATATCGGCATCGACCGATGTCAACGACATCGAGATCGTACCACCGGTATCGACACGGCTATTGAACGCTAAGGTCGAGCCTGCATCAGACACCGCGGTGGTCGCGCCAGAACCATCCACCGCGTACAAATAAAGAGACTGCGGTGTGCTGGTATCGCCGGTCGTTCCCGCGGTGTAGGTCGCGGAGGCCCACTGTGCCAGTGTAATTGTTTGGTAGGCATTCCCAATCGCCGAGGACACCGGGTTGACAACTGTTCCATCGACCGTCAGGTACCCACCGTCTGCCTTACCGTCTGCGTTGTTACCGTCGCTATCTCCGTCCGCCCGTCCGGCACTCTCAGTATCGACCAACAACACCTTGATCTGGGAAATCGTGTCATCACCATCCGCGTCCGACAGGTCGATCAGGTCCGCAAGATTCACCGAGGTATTGATCTTCACCGACTGGTTCACACCAGAATCGACCGTCGTACCACGAGCCGCAGAGGCCTTCGATCCGATCGTGATCACGGGCTCTGAGTTCAGTACCGCAGAACCGGTCAGGTTCACGGTGTAGGCTTCACGGTCATCGTCGGCGGTATTGAAGTTCGTCTCCTCACCCGACGACGCGGCGATTTTCAGGAAATAGGTCGCACCGGCCGAGCCCACAAACTCCAAGTCCGTCGAGGTACTCTGGGCACCGAACGTCTTCGAGACTTGCTGGCCGTTGTAGACAACCGTCTGCCCCTCAGCGGTCTGCACGGTCGCCGTGTAGACGTTTGATGAGGCGGTCGACGTGGCTGACGCGAGCGCGACTGAGACGGTACCCGCCTCGGCAACGGTAAACAGATAATAGTCGACGTCTGACCCGTCCGGACTGGAGGTTGAACCGAGCACGCCCTCGACATCCACGCCCTTCGTCAACGGGGTCGCCTTATTAATCGCGTCGTTATCCTCAGACTCGACCGCCGGCGCCGCGTTGGCGACCACCGTATAGTCCATCGAGCCACTGTACTGGGACGGACTGACCTTCAGGAACACCGAGCCATCCGTGTCTTCCACACGCGCACTGATCGTGGTCGCCGCGGTGACATCCTGAGAGCCGCCAGACAACAGCGACGTCCCCTGTGAGTTGACGAGGTCAATCGTCCACTCCTTGCCGACTCCGGGCACCGACGGCGTGAACAGGATACTCACGAGCGAGTCGACCCCGATATCGTTACCGTCAACCTTGAAGTAGTCAACGTCGGTCGAGGTCAACCCCCCCGATAGCGCCGTACCCAGCTCAAGCAGATCCGCGTTGGTTCGAGTGTTATTATTTGCTGATTCAGTGGTAGCCATTTTCTGTCCTTACATTAAGCAGTTTTATCTTCAGCATCTTTAAACACTGTCACACGATATCCGCCTGGATGATCTGGATATTGAAGTTATCAATATCGTCCTCACCCAGCCCCTCGAAGACCACCGAGCTGGTCTCGCCATCCACGTTCGCTCCCAGGTTCAGGATCACGTTGTCACCAGACGCAGTCATCGCGTCCCTGACATCCTGGACCGTCTCGAAGTCGTTCAGACCGTACTCGATCATCAGAACATCACCGGTATCACCGTCGTCATCATCCTTGGTCGCGTCGACCGAGAAGTCCTTGACCACATCGTTCCCGTTACCGATATTGTTCCCGCTCTCGTCCAGGATCTCCTCAAAGCAGAACTCATCGATTCCAGCGCCGCCTTCCATCGAATCATTCTTATCCGTCCCGTGGAGGTGATCGGCGAACATCGAGCCTGACATATCGATGACCTCAGCAAACCCAGCTTCCTCGGTGAAGGTGTATTCCGTGGTCTTCTCCATAGCCAAGTCAATCACACCATCCGAGAACTCGATCTGCTCGACACCGATGAGGGTATCCGTTTCATCAGAAGAGCCGTCCCCGTCAGAATCATAGTCAACCTGATAGACGTTCTCGATGTGCTCTGGCTGGATAATCAGGTGCGTTGTACTACCTGAATCCGTGACCTCGTAAGCCATCACCATCGTACCCACCGGGTCGTTGGTCGAATCGCTATCAAAGAAGGCCTTGTGAGCGGTCACCGAATCGAACTGCTTCGGTACGTTATTAACCGCGTCTGTCGCATCCGCCGCGAGGTACTTCTTGCCGTTCACGGTTGCGATGTAAATGTTCTCGCCACCGTCTGTGGTGAGGTCCGTCGCAACGTTATTGATGGTCTGGGAGCCGTACTCTGAGTCCGCCACCTCGACCAGGTACTTGAGCGCCGGGGCAGCCGTAAATATGTCCGGCACACCGTCGGTGTCCAGATCCACAAAGGTCTCGGCACCGGTCGTACCATCGACCGCTGTGATCAGGGCATAGCCCGCCTGAGATACCGTGAAGTCAGCAGACGCGTCGCTCGACGCGTTCACCGTCCCATCAAATACCGCTGTATCTTTCAGCTCACGGCCCTTCGAATCGACACCACTGTTCTGACCACCAATCAGGAAGTCATCGCCTGCGCCACCGATCAGGGTATCCGCACCGTCACCCGCGTTGATGGTGTCGTCACCGGCACCACCATCGATCATGTCGGTCTGTTTGACCGCGGCCGTCGACGTCAGATCGTCTCCAGTACCGGCACCAATCGTGTTGTACTTATCCGCGTTACCGTCGCCGTCGGTATCGACCTCAATCGTCGTTGTTTCGGTCGCCGTGAACGCGTCGTCGTACTGGATACCCTCGACGTTCTTGACCAATACATCGATCGTCGCGTTGGAGCTATCATCCAGGTCCGCGTCATAGGTGTAAGTATAGAAGTCGTTACTATCGGCAGTCTCTGAGACAGACCAGTTTGCCTGATTACCAGCCAGGATCACGACATCGTCGCCATCACCGCCGTCGACAGAGTCCCCGTCGTCAGAGCCAGGGATGATGGTATCGTCCCCCGCCCCTGCGGCGATCGTATCGGCGCCATTACCGCCCTCGATGAAGTTGGCCTTGGCCAACAGCGCGGCCGCGTCATCCCCACCGTTGGTAAACGAGCTGGAGTCATTAATGGTGTCGCCAGCGAACGTGCCGCTGATGTCAGCGAACTCCTTCACCCCGTCCTTGTCCTCATCAAACTGACGGACCTCGACACTGAGCCCAGCGAAGCTATCTGAGAACTCGAGGAACTCGACCCCGCTGAGGTAATCGACCACATCGTCCGAGGTATCGCTCGTTGTTCCGGCGTTGTCTGTCACCTTCCACACCGGCAACGCGGTGTACCCGGTCCCGATGTCTCCCACATCGGCATCTGCGTAGACGTTCACGACACCGCTGGTGCTCTCGAACGCGGTCGCCAGGTCGTTGGCGTCGAAACCGGCGGCCGTCATATCGATCGAGCTTGATATCGCGAGGTTGTACCCCGACTCGACCGTAAAGTTGTCGGCACTGCTATCGAACCGGGCCACATCGCGCGGCACGAACCCGAACAGGTCGCGGGCACCATCGGCGCCACCGATCAGGATATCTGAACCGGCACCCCCCTTGAGGAGATCGCCCCCGGCACCGCCGAACAAGATGTCGGCACCACCGGCGCCATCCATTTCGTCACTCATGTCGGTGCCACCAAGCACGTCATCGCCCGAGGTACCAAACGCCTGGCCGCTGTCTGGCAGCCCGTCGCCATCGAAGTCCTGGAACCCAGACGATGCCACGAAGCTGACCCTCTGGTCCGCGAACTCAAGTGCCTCGATACCATACAACGTATCGGTACCGTCAGTGTTTTCACTATCCGCTGGGTTGGCGTGTTCTACCTCGACATAACCCCGAGCCGAGAATGTGGTACTGGTCTCGTAACCACTACCGTCCGACTTTGGAGCATAGAAGGTAACCGTGTACTCGCTGAAGTCGCCCATGAACCGAGCGACGTCCTCGCCAACGGCGCCACCGAGCCCGAGTCCGTTCTCGCCTCCGTAAATCGTATCGTTTCCGGCACCACCAGAGATCACGTCCGGCCCGTCCTTACCCCTCAGGGTATCCGCACCGGCCCCACCCTCGATGAAGTCAGCGGTCGAGGTTCCCTCGATCGTATCCGCGAAGACCGAGCCGAAGAAATCATAGCCCTCGACCGTGTCCTGGTCGCCTGGCGCAAACCGAGAGACCTTCTCGTAGCCGACGCGAACATTCTGGTCCATGAACTGCAAGTTCTCGATACCATACAAGGTATCGGTACCGTCACCGTTCGGATCGGTATCGGTCACCCTGATGAACGCGACTCCGTCATCGTCGGTATCAGACTCAATCTCGTAGCGGCTGTACTCGCCCATAAAGCCAGCGGTATCACCGATCTCGAACCCGGAGAACTCGTCAGTACCGTTTTCACCGCCATACAAGGTATCGTCACCGGCACCACCAACGAGGTAGTCACCGCCACCGTAGCCCTTGATGATGTCGTTACCTTGGTTACCCCAGAGGTCGTCATTACCGAAGATATCTGCGTTCGCCTCGATGGTCTCGTCGGCGGAGGTTCCCGACACATAGCGACGGACCTCTGTCCCGTTCTGCTCGTCGATGAATACTTCCTGCGTCAATGGCATGAAGAAATCGCTGAAATTCAAAAACTCAACGTTCACAAGAATATCGGTACCGTTGCCACCCAGATCGCTCGGCAAATCGTCCGCCACCACGTAGTAGGTTTTCTCGGTATCAATCGTGATCGTCGAGGCCCGGCTCGATCCAAAGGTCGTATCGAGCAGGCTCTGCAGGGAACTCAGACCCTCACTGTCCGCCGCGTTGTACGACGTGATCGTGTACCGCTCCTGGCTGCCACTGAACGAGACCTCGTCCTTCGGTGTCCAACCATACTGCTCGACACCATCGGCACCGCCATCGATAAAGTCATTACCCTTACCGCCGCTGATCCGGTCTCCACCGGCACCTGCGAAGATAATATCGTCTCCGTCCTTACCGAAGATCTCGCTGTCGCCGGCGACCTGCTCCGTAGAGCCCCAGTCACCGACCAGATCATCGTCACTGGAGGTACCCTTGACCTCGATCCAGTCCAATGACCCGTCGTTGTCCCAGTCCCATGAATTCACCCGGAGACCCAGCTCTCGATGACTCTCACTGAACTGAATCTCTTCGATGTTAACCAGAACATCGGTCCCGTAACCCCCGAGAGCGGCGCCCAGAGCATCATCAACCACGTACGCAGTCGTCAGGGTCATACCGGTGGTGTCTGTCGTTGAGTCGACCGTCACACCCTCGTAACCCGACAAGACCGTATCGGCAACCGTACCGTAGACCAACCAGTTCCCGGACGAATCGGTCTCGATCTCGCCATTTGAATCGACAACTACCTTGACCTGCTGAACCGTGAAACGCTCCTCAACGCCACGATACTCGGCGACATCGATGTCTCTCCACGGATCACCAGAGGTCCCGTCTTCTTGGCCGTTCAAGACATCAGAGCCTGTACCGCCGCGTAGCCGATCACCACCGGCCCCACCGATCACGGAGTCGTCCCCACCGCCACCATTGAGGTTGTCGTTACCACTACCGCCGACGATGGCCGTCGATCCGGTATCATCAAAGGCGGTGCCCTCGACGTGTGTCTCTGACACCATCTGACCAGAGTAGAAATCGAAGTACTCCCAGGTATTGGTCTTCGGCGCCATATCCACGGTCTGATCCATGAACGAGATCCGCTCAACACCGACCAGGAGATTCACACCGGCCGAGCCAGACACTGACGCCGGGAGGGTATCAGAGACCAACATCGCGCTGACTGGACTAGCAGTTCCGTAGTCGCCGGTGGTCGGCTGGAGGTTGACCTGACTGCTATCGAGTGCAGCCTCGCCAGTATAATTGGACACCAACCAACGCCCATCCGAATCAGTCAACGGTGTCCCGTCATCATTGAGGTAGGTCGTGACAGACAGGACCTCGGCCCTCGAGAATGGGAGATCCCAGAACGAGACGGTGTCTTCACCGCCCCAGCCCCACTGGTCAACCTCGCCGTTAGCGCCGGCGTTCACGAAGTCATTACCACCGCCTGGGTTAATGTCGTCCTGCGCCCCGTATGGATTTTCGGCGGTCGCGACGAGGTTGACGTCAGACACGATGATATCGTCACCATCTCCCGACTCAATCCAGCTACGGACATCACCGCCACCAATTTCTTTGGCAATAAACTTGTCAGAGAAACTTGTTCCCCTGAAGTTCTCACTGGACCACTCGGGATTATATGTATCTTCCCAGTAATCATACTGAGACTTGACACTGACCGACGGTAAATTCCACGGATCACCAGTCCCGAACCGCAGCTCATCAATACCGTACAAGGTATCAACACCGAGCCCTCCAGCAGAATCGGCACGCTTGTCGGACACGACAATCTGCTGAATGGTCGCGGTCGTATCAAACGCTTCGCCTGTCCCGAACTCATCCCAGAGGGTACTCGCGAGTGTAGACTCGATATCGCCATACGCAACGTCGTTCACCTGAACATCGAAGAACTTCTGATCATCAGTAAACTGCGCGAAGTCCCTGACCCAGTTATAGTCCGATGACTCCTTCTTACCAACGATTAGGTCATCGCCTGCGTCTGGTAAAAACGTGTAGTCCACTCTTGAGTTCGTCGCATAACCCACCAATTGGTCATCAACACCGGTACCAGTGACCGAAGACTGACCACCATCAACGTTACCCTGTCCATCAGTCCAGAGATTCTCACTGACCGTGATCGCTACGTTGACATTCTTGTCATCAAACTGGATTCGCTCGATACCAACAAGGATATCAGTGCCGTAGCCACCGGACTCAAAGGGTAAAGAGTCCGTCACCGTCACATACCGATATAATGGAGCGCTATCGGTGCCCACGATGTCGCGCGCATCAAAATCACCAACCGCTAAGCCAACGGCAGCCAAGTCACCCGCCGCAGCCTCGACAAAGTCAATGCTGACCCGGCCAGAGTCAATTCCCTTGTAGACCGCTTGGTCACCTGAGAATGAACCACCAAACATTGACGCCCAGAAGTCTCCTGGGGCATCACCACGCCCAACAAAGACGTCGTTACCCGGCGTTGCACCGAAGGTATCGTTACCACTCGACCCTTTGAAAATATCGTCGTTTCCGTAACCGGCGAATTCGAAGTCATAACGGTCTACAAATACATTCGTTGATACCTCGGTCTCACCTAATCTTGCAGAAATCGTATCGTTATCCGTGATCAGACGCTCTCCGTTCTGACCGTAATCATCAAACGTCGCCGAAAGCACTTGGTCGTCGCCACTGAGTGTAATGTACGAGGCCGCATCCTCAGAGTTCTCTGGGCCATAAATCGATGCCAGAGTCGTTGTCGTTCCCTCGACCACATAGTCTGAGCCACTAGCAACTACCGCCATTAAATTGCCGTTGTTTGCGTTCAACAGCTCGCCGCTAGACCCAATCGACGCGACCGATGACAGAGTTGTCGGAGACCCGTTTTGGTCCATACTCTCCATCATCAGCTTGACGATGTCTGTCACAGTTGCGGAGGCATTACTCGGATCGCTCCAGTAAGGGTTGCTCACATCGATCGTTAAGGAGAATGGTCCCTCGAACTGAACTGTCTCAACGTTCTTGATGTACTTGATTCCCTGTCCACCGACATTGCCAGGCAAGGTATCGACAATTTTGAGGTATCCAGCCTTATCACCGGTCAGCTCGACAGAGACGTCGTAACGCATCCAGAGCCCTGGCAGGAACAGTGTATCGCTCCCGTTGCCGCCATCGATCTGGTCCGTGCCCACGCCCATCTCGAAGAAATTATCGCCCTTGAGGAACGGCGCATACTTCGCGCTCAATACGGAGCCGTCGACCGTGTCGTCAAACGGCGTACCAAACATGAACAGTTGGCCCTCGTTTTGGCCATAGTCCATCCGTTCGATTTGTGGTGCGAAGTAGACTTGCTCGTAGTTCGTCTCCATGCCGTAAGCGGCATCGCCATTGTAGAACAAATCGTGAACATACATCTCATAGAACGACTCACCACCGGTATTGGCACCAGAGACAGACGAACTGCCCGAGGAACCGCCGAAGAACGCAGCACTCTCAACACCGTAAAAAGTATCGGTACCAGTTCCGCCAACGTCTTCAGGGATCAAATGGGTAATCGTCACGGACCCATCAGTGGCGTAACTCGATGTATCGACGGTGTAGTTCTCAAACTTACCAGCGTACAACGCGATCGACTTATCAAGTCCCGATCCACGCATGTCAACAAAGTCATCACCCTCGGAGGTAGCCACCGCACCGTAGACCACGTCTGCCTTATTAACCGCAGAACTCAAACCACCGTACTGCTTTGGCTCAAAGCTCGTGTAGTCGCCCCAACGGATCGCGTCATCGAACGCCGTATCCTCAAACACAACATATGGCGTCGCGCTTGAATAGCCTCCCCAAACGGTATAGTCGAGCGCCGGCGTCAAGCTCGAGACCACGCTTGAGATCCCAGCATAAGCATCAGCAATTGAGGTATACCCGATAGCCTGAAACTGTGAAATTTTATCCGCCGGAATCCAGCCATCTTGTGGATCTGTCGCTTGCGGGTTTGTGAGGTACTCAGTGTATTCCCAGTCGGAATAGTAGTGGGCCTCCTCAACGGTATTTCCTTGCCAATCGGTATAGCTCCACGATGACTTCTGCATCAACAGCGCGACACCGGTATCGTCGTCGATACCCCAGAAAACATCATCCGAATCATCACCTACGGTGTTAGCGCCCGCGGTCTGGTAGATCGTTAGGTTTGCCTCAGTCCAGCCATAGATCTGGTTAGCTTCAGCGCTCACCTCCATCAACTGAAACTCTAAAGTCCCACCGTCTGTTCCGTAGTAGGAATCTTCTGGTAGCCATCCCCAGTCACCTTGCTGGGTGTACCCAAACGCGAGTCGTTCGACACCGATTAAGACATCGACACCCTCACCGCCTTGGTCACCCGCCAGCGAGTCAATCACAATATCGGCTGAGTGGTAACCGGTAGCGTCGTGGTTGGCAGCCTCAGTGATACTCGACAGCGCAGTTTGTAGCTCCACGCCACGCGCACTGATTTCAAGATCTGAATCAGAGGTGAACAGTGCGACTTTGCCGTTAGCTGCTTTTGTGACCTGACCGTTAGTATCAAGCTCAACAAAGACATCTCGGATCAGCTTGTAACGCTCTGCCGGCCCAGTGAAGAACGCGGTATCCATGTCATCGCCCCAAGAACTGGAGGACTCGTTAGTACCACCGATGAAGACATCGTTACCCTTACCTAGAAGAACCCGGTCAGCCCCGGCGCCACCCCAGACAATGTCGTTACCCGCCTCAGCGAATATTTGATCATTTGACTGACTCGAACGTCTTGAATAACCAATCGTATCGTCGAGCAGTGTCCCGAAGTAATCACCATTTAGGACCGTCGTCACCAGATGGCCCCACTCGTTTGCACCAGTGGCACCAATACCAACGTACGTGCCCCACTCCTCCCAAGAATTTCCTCGGAAGTCGACCTTCAGCCGCTCAAATCCGTCCTCGAAGTTAATCTCTTCAACGTTCAGTAGATAGTCAGTACCATCACCGCCCGCAGCATCAGGCAGCTGGTCTGCTACCCGAATTACAGCCGTGTAATCACCTCGCTCATCAGACGACAAGCCGGCATAACCGGCTGTGTCTACGAAAGTGTAATCGCCAGCCGCAGTCAGTGCTGGACGACCACCAGCCGCCTCCATCTCGATATAACCAGTCGTTATCTCATAACGAATCGCGGCACCATCGTATTCGACACGGTCCAGACCGGCCGAACCGTAATCCATACCCGTGCTTTCTGCTGAGCCTTTTGGTGGTGCATACGATGCGGCTGTGCCGCCACCGGTCAATACCATCCCAGACGCATCAAGAGCGTTTACCTCAAAGTATGTGACCTCTTTACCACTCTCGAGCTTGTTCTGCCATTGGGCCTCGACCGCGTAGGTCTTCGATCCAATTGTGTACACATCAAACACACCATCCTTGAACGAGTTGGGGTTAAAGATTTGTTGACGCGACGCTTCTAAGGTAGAAGTGGAATCCGAATAAAGCGCTACCAAGAAATCTTGCTCAGAGCCACCATCAACGAAATCGTCTCCCCGACCTGGCCTGACAACATCAGTCCCCTGGCCAGCAAGGATGATGTCGTTTCCAGCACCGCCCTCGATAAAACTGTCATGAACCCGAACCGCTGTTTGGTTACTTTGCGAAGAGCCAGCCTGTGTTTGTCCGACAAAGTCTTCGTAGACGGTCTTCCAAACGCCTGCACCTGCATCAGCGACCTCACCCCAGAGCCACTCACCTTCGGTATCGTAGGCTGCAAACACATCATCTGAGGAGTCGTTGTTCGTATCCACGCCACTGACTTGATAGATCGCAAAATTACCGTCGACAGTAAATGATTCTGTCTGACCGCTTGAGTTCTTAAACTCCTCGGTCAGAGTGGTGACCGTAGCGACCGGTGTATCGCCATCCGTAGGCTGCCATCCCCAATCGAAACCACCCTCGGACCCGTCATCGTGACCCAAGAACTGGTCCTGATCGAAGCTGATCTGCCAGCCACTGGAAACCTGAACTACACGGTCGAAGACGCCGTAGCCGTCCCAAGCAACATACACATCATCCGACGGATCAGCCGTTGTACCAGCATCGCTCTGCAGGTAGATATCAAAAACACCTGCCTCATACCCGTCGTCGTATGTAACCGCCACCTGGGTCGCGACAGCGGTGTCGTTTGTGCCCGGCTGCCATCCGTAAACATCTCCGGCGCCCACCGCTGGTGCGTTGTCTGGGTCGTAGTTGTCGCCAAAGTCTTCAACATACACACCACCCTCGTTCTTTACCTGGATCACGAAGAAATCAAACTCGTCGTCCGGATTCTGCCAGAACCCTACCAGCATGTTATCTGATGGGTCACTGTCATTTGAACCAGCCAAGGAACCGTCGGCGTTCAACTCGTAGATATCGAACGCGACCGGAACATCTCCGCCAGTCGCCACATCATACCGTTGGAAAATTTGAGGGGTTTGCCCGCTGGGTGCTGGTAACTGCACCTGTTGCCCGGTGGCAGTTGCGGTATCGTCAGCACCCGGACGCCATGACCAAATATCAAACCCACCAAACCCGGGGGACCCAGCCGCAGGCTCATCAAAGAAATTGGCGCCCATATTCTCGCCAGTATTAAAGTCTTGGAATCCGGCAAAACCGCCAGCGTCTGTCGAAAGCTTGCCTTTCCTCAGGTCGATCACATCGGCAAACTGTGTTCCATGCGCACGCACTTCGCCTGCGCCGTTCATTCCACCGTATGCATCAACGTTGACTTCGACCTGAAAATCGACCGCCTCACCCTCCTCGCCCGGAGCGAACCCAAAGAACGCCTGCTCGATATCAAAGAGTAGGTCGGTACCCGTCCCACCGTAACTGTCCGGCAACGTATCGGTGACCTGGAAGAAGGTCTCACCTTCCTCTAACACTTTAACTTTCTGAGTGGTTCCAGCCTTGAACACTTCACCAATCGTATCTTCACCTTTGGTCTCAACCTTAATCACGAAGATCGCATTGTCCGCGTCATCGCTGATCGTCATCGGCTTACCAATAAATGTTTTCTTTTCAACAACGTAGCGCTCGATCGCGCCCGCATATTCAGCCGTGTCGTTGTTGTAAAACATATCCCAAGAGTTCTGGGTACTCGAACCGTTGGCGCCACCATCAAGGATGTCGTTACCCGCGCCACCAATCAGTCGGTCGCCGCCAGCCCCGGACATCAGAACGTCGTCGCCCTCATAGCCCCACATCTCATCACGCTGGTCTCCGGTGATGTTGAATGATTCGGCGTTCCAGCGAATGACATCATTCGAGAAAGTACCTTCCCAGCGTACCTCGTCGGGCATCCAACCTTGCTGTGCCGTAACGGCCAAGTTCAGATCGGCGTCATTGAAACGAAGCTTTTCTACGTTGACCAAGACGTCGACGCCGGTCCCCTTCGTGTTAACTACCGCATTACCGTTACTATCAAGCGAACCATCAATGACTACTGTGTATGTACTTGAGGAATCAAGCGACGGAACTGCGGAATTGAAGCTGTAGCTGGTGTTCGACAGAACGGTAAGCAGCTCGGCGTCATCGCCGTCATACTGATTAATGACGAATCTATCGCGGTCACCATAATATTCGACCGTGTCGAACGACGGCTGCTCATGATGATGATCTTCACCGCCGTCATTCATATTATAGTCATTATAGTTTTGGCTCGGATCCGGTGCGGTATTATCCATCCCATCAAAGAAGTCATCACCCCGGCCTAGGTTGACGGTATCACCACCATCGCCACCAAGTACGTAATCGTTTCCTTTGCCGGCCCGGACAAACACACCACTATCCAAACCCTGCGCATCTAGATCGATCACATCACTAAAGCTAGTTCCCTCTACAAATCCCTGATCGTAGAAAACACCGAGCCTGACATCTTGATCTTTGAAGTAAATCGTATCGATGTTGGTAAACACGTCGATACCCTCTTTACCGGCCGTCTTGTCTTGGATGACGTAGTAGGTACCAGAGCTCCCAACCAATGAGTCGATGGTTGTTGTGTCGAAATCGTTGGCGGTCAAAAACGCCATCAGATCAGCGCGATCATTGTCGACCGAATTGTCATCTGCCACAGACACATCATAAGCACCGAGACCAGCGACAAGGCTATAAGTCGCTGGTGCCACTGACATACTGCCACCCATTCCTGAGTGTGCCGTGCAGTAATACACCAACCCCTCGGGCGCATCATCTGGAACGACAAACGTGACTTTTCCGTCGGTTCCCTGAGTTCCGGTAGTCGTCCAGCCATTGGTATACGCCGATCCTTCAGCGGTCCCAATCGCGAATGGATGGGTCGCCGTGGAGGAATCAGACAGATCAAAAACATAGGTCTTTCCAGCCGTTAACGAAAGACTGCCGTTCTGGACGCCATTTACCGTGTAAACATTTCCACCGCTGTCACCGGCGACAACCTTAACAACAACATTTACAACCGCCGGTGAGAAAAGCACACCATCTGAAATGGCGTCTATACTGGCCTTGTAACGACTCGACGGGGCGTCGATCTCAAGAGTATTCATGTTCCGCCAGGGATCGCTCACAGACGAGCCTTGCCCGGCGCCATCAACAAAATCATTGCCTTTGCCGGGACGAATCAGATCACCGCCAGCCGTGCTATCGCTAATAACGGACGCGTTTGCGACACTATAGTCGCCAATCAGAATGTCGTTTCCGCCACGACCCTCGATCACATTGGTCCCAGCGATACCATAGACGACATCGGCAAACTCGGTACCACCATAAAAAGATTCCGTAATCTGAGACCCGTCCCAGTTCATGAAGGTAAAGGTATCTTCTGTCACCTTGAGGCGGATCTCACCGCCCTGCTCGAAACGGATCATCTCGATATTCGTCAGGGTATCCGTACCATCATTGAATTCGTCTGTGTTCGAGCTATGAACAACTTCGATAGATCCGTCCGACTGCTCGGTAATAGTGTAGTCATCTTCAGAACCTCGGAACATTGCGACGTCCATGTTCCGCCAGCTATCTTGGCTCACGCCATCGGCGCCTCCGTCGATGGTGTCGTTGCCAGACCCACCTTGGATTTCGTCGCCACCAACACCGCCAGACAGCGTATCGTTCCCTTCACCGCCATAGATCACGTCGTCGCCGTAACCACCGGTAACAAAATCATTACCACCGAGCGCGTCAATAAACTGGCTCTGTGTTGCCGAGGCATCACCCACCGGAGCATCAGCGGTACCGTCAGCATTCTCAGTCAATCCTGATACTTCGGAAGAACCCCCGAGCTCAGTCAAATCGTCTTTCCCGTAGAAATCTTGGAATGTTTGCTCAATCCCAGCACCAGCTGCAGCCGCCACGTTCGCGGTAACGGTTAGCTCGTTGTCAGTGATCGCGTAGAATGCATCTCCCGAAGCCACTTCGAGCCGATACAAGGAAAACGTCATTCCTGGAGGCGCTTGCTCTTTAATGATCTGCTCAAACTCGGTACCGCGTAGTGCGATCTTCTCCCAGCTTGCTCCTGACTCCTCAGCGATCAACTCGAGCGCGCCCATCCCGGCGTCTACCTCGGTGCTCGAGATGAATGCCATTGCAACACCACCGCCGGCATCAAAACCAAACTCATCAATCGCCGCTTCAGACACGGCAAACGTCATCGTGGTACCACTCACGGCGCTAATCACAACGACGCCGCCAGCCGTTTTTAGTGGCTCAAAGATATCCTTGTACTGCTTACCGGCTTCGATGTCCGACGCCAACATCTGGATCTTATTATCAAAGCCACCACCATCGCCGACCACAAAATCATCAACCAAATAGGTAACATTACCGCTCAGCGGTGTCCCCACTGCAGACCCATCCCATGCCAGTCCGTTATTCCAATCGATGAACAGGTTCATTCGGCCATAGATAACGGGATCGCCCGTAACTGCCTCCTGGGCGACCAAAGGGAACGCTGCCTCGACTCCAGGAAAACCAGTGGTCTCGTCGACGGCACTTGCGCTATACCTTACGACTGGCTGACTAAAATCAAACGATACATCTTGCCAGCCAGTCTGTGTCAGCAGGGCCTCGGCGTGAACGTTGTGAACATCGTGGTCAGCATTAGTGTCCACGATCTCTAGCCGAACAGCTCGAGGATTACCTTGAGCATCAGTCGGACCCCACGGGGTTGTGCCATCGTCCATATATTCAGGCACATAGATTCGCGTGGTCACTACTGTCTCACCGTCAGGACTGATCGGCAACGGCTTCGAAAGTGTAGCGTACTCCGCCGAGCCGATCGTTTCTGACCCATCACCAATCGCAATACCTGCATAATGATAGGCTCCCGAACCTTCGGTCACCTGAATAAAGATACCGTTTTCGATGTCGTTGTTGGTTCCCGAGTAGGCTCCCTCAAAATGCATCGCTTCGCTAATATATCGGTCCTCGGCACGCAATTCCCAGCTCGATGGAGGGGGAGCGGCTGCTCCCTCGTTTGTAACGATAATTCCATCATCGGTTGCATAAATCGGTAACACACTCGGACCACTAGCTCCCCCAGACGCACCACCAGTCGTGTTACCGACAGACGCGGGATAGAAACCACTGAAGTCAAACATCAACTCGATGATTTCACCATTACCGTTGTCAGCACCAAACTGGACCTCAAAACCAGTCGACGCTAATTGTCCGATGATTTCACCGACCGGGCCGTAGGCCGGTGGCGTCGAGGCCACTGCTGTATTAATCGCGGCCACAATGGCATCGGAAAAGGCTTGCGCTTGACTCTCGGCATCAGCGGGTGGGTTAGAGCCTGCGTAATGGACGCTCACCAAAATTGGTGTGTCGAGACTGACTACATCCGAGCTCAACGCCGAACCACCTTCGATTAGAGATGCACCAGCATCTATATCGCCGAGATTCACATCAGTTGTTGGGTTGCCTAAGAACTGCAGACATATTCTTCTCCTAAGAGTGGGTACTCTGGCTTTTGAGGTTGTTTAAACAATTGAATCCATAAAATTGGCGGCGGGGCACACCTGAAGATCGAGAACCGCTATAGCTGAATGGCGCCCGCTCGATCAGATCACTGATTAATTTCTTTTTTTTAATTCCCGCACATCGGTGGGAATTACCAATTAGCCCGAAACTCATTTTCAGATCCATTGATTCTTATAATTACCAGACTACCCATA
>Ga0181562_10001597_pt1 | contig 18052 bp, 16 predicted proteins | sample 011ome_26_FD_139344 | JGI IMG/M metagenome (GOLD analysis project Ga0181562, IMG submission 139344) | Coastal salt marsh microbial communities from the Groves Creek Marsh, Skidaway Island, Georgia - 011511BT metaG (megahit assembly) | ecosystem: Environmental > Aquatic > Marine > Intertidal...
CCCCTCGTCTACTACTCCTATGACCGTAACCTCGCTGGGAACATCAACGTCAGGTGGTAAAGTAAAGAGTAGCTCGTAGTCCTCGCCTCCATTGAGCGCAAACTGAAGCGCTTGCTCCTTGCCCACGGCGGCGATCAAGGCCGACGAGAGGGGAATAGCGGCTGACTGAATAGCAAGACGAACGCCGCTGGCATTAGCCACGTGAGCCGCATCTCGGAGCAGTCCGTCTGAAAGATCAATACAGCTCGATGCGAGGGTACGTATCCGACACCCCAAGTCGAGTCGAGCTGTTGGATGAGTAAACCGAGAGACCAGATAATCCTGATCGTCAAAGTCGATCTCTAATCCGCGATACTTGCCTTGCATGACTTGAAGTCCAAATGCCGCGTCGCCAAGGTAACCACTCACACACACTCGGTCACCGACATTAGCCCCCGTTCGCAGTAACTTTTGATGTGGAGGACAAAACCCCATGACCGTCAGTGTCAGCGATAACGGACCTCGCGTGGTATCACCACCCACCAGAGGCAAGCGGTATTCATGACAGGCGCGCGCGAGACCCTGAGACAGGCCATGCAACCATAAATCATCCACCGTAGGCATTGTCAGCGCGAGAGTCATACCCAGCGGATCTGCGCCCATGGCCGCTAGGTCACTGGCAGCAGACGCCACCGCTTTGTAGCCCAGATCTTCGGGAAATAAATCGTCAGTAAAATGGGTATCCAAAACCGAGCTGTCGGTGGAAACAATCAATTCCGAATTGGGGGGAACCGTTAGTGCAGCGCCGTCGTCACCTACCGAAAGGTCAACAAACTCTCCCGAGCCTAGCGAGGAAAAGTAGCGAGTGATGACATCGAACTCACCCACAACCGCGACTTCAGTGCTCAGCCAGTTCTTGCGCGCGGAGCTTCAGTCCGACCTGATCCAGCACACCGTTCACATAGCGATACGAGTCCGTTGCACCAAATTTTTTGGCCAGTGCAACCGTTTCATTCAGCGTGACCTTAGCGGGCACATCGATTCGATCGAGTAACTCAAAAGTACCGAGGCGGAGCAGATTACGTTCGATACAGTCGAGCACATCAAGCTCGCGATCGAGAAACGGGGCGAAAATACCATCAAGCTCGTCAGCACGACGGGTAATACCGCCCAACATTTCATTGAAGTATTCCGTATCGACGTTGGTGAAATCGTTATCAGTGCGAAACTCTGCCTCAATCGATGAAGCTGTCGCACCGGTCATTGACCATTGATACAGTGCCTGGATACAAAAATGGCGAGCCCGCCGACGTTGCGCGGCGAGCACATTGATTGATGTCATTAGTTTTTCAACGCACCCAGTAGGCTAACCATCTCAAGCGCACTCATTGCCGCTTCAGCGCCTTTGTTGCCCGCTTTTGTGCCTGAGCGCTCGATCGCTTGCTCTATCGAATCAACGGTCAGCACGCCAAACGCGATAGGAATCCCAGAGTCCAGCGAGACCTGCGCAATACCTTTTGTACACTCGCCAGCGACGTGCTCAAAATGTGGTGTGCCGCCGCGGATTACCGCACCAAGTGCAATAATGGCATCGCAATCACCGCGCTTCGCCACTGCCTGACACACCATAGGTATCTCAAAGGCACCTGGTGCTCTGACGATGTGTAGTTGGTCCTCACTGACACCGTGACGCTTGAGGGTATCGATCGCGCCCTCTAGCAAGTGATCCACAACAAAACTGTTCCACCGACCAACGACCAGGGTAAACCGTCCAGAAACCCCACTGAGCTGACCCTCAGTCGTGGCAATTGTATTTGACGCCATTCTTTCTCTCCTCACTGCCCAGAGGCTATAGCCCCGGCTCCACGAACTCGACGACTTCAAGTCCGAAGCCCTCAAGCGCATTGTACTTCACGGGTGCACCCATAAGTCGAATTTTACCGACACCCAAATCACGCAAAATTTGTGCGCCCATCCCTACCTGCGAGTAACCGACACTCCGCTGTTGCGAATCATCGGGCAAATTGGTGCCCAGCACAGCGTCCACCTGAGCTAATAAATCCGCATCCGTTTCTTCTTTGTTGATTAGGACAACCACACCGCTACCTTCACTTGCAACGTGGCTCAGACTGTCCTGAATTGACCAGGAGGTTAGCTCAGCAGAGGTTACCGACAAGAGATCACGCATTGATGCAGTCGTGTGCACACGCACCAACGTGGGTATATCCGAGGCGATATCACCGAGGCTCAGGGCCATGTGAACATGGCCTTGCGTACTCTCCTGGTACACCGACAGCATGAAGTCGCCATGCCGCGTGCTGATGATCCCGCTACGAATCAAGTCAACGGTTCGGTAATGATTCAAGCGATAGTCAACAAGGTCGGTTACTCGCCCAACGGTCAAATCATGCTTATCGGCAAAGTCGACTAGGGCGGCTGCGTCAGCAAGATCACCATTCGGATCCAATACCTCTGCAAATACCGCAGCGGGGGTTAAACCTGCCAAGTTAGCCAAGTCGACGCCGGCTTCTGCAGCCCCTGTTCTTATCAGTACGCCTCCGGACAAGGTCGCGACGGGAAAGATATGACCCGGCTGTACCAGGTCGGATGGCTTGGCATCTGGTGCAACTGCGACCTGAACAGTTCGCGCACGGTCCGCTGCAGAGATGCCCGTGTCGATACCGGTACTCGCCTCGATGGAGAGTTTGACCGCACCCGAAGTTGCAGGATCGACCATAGGCGGAAGATTGAGCTGCTCGCACCGTTCCTCTGTCAGAGCCAGGCTAACCAGACCGCGGGCCTGGCGTGCCATAAACGTTACGTGGTCGGCCTCGCAAAATTCAGCTGCCATAGCGATCACACCGGTTTGCCCACCGTCACTTTGATCAAGCACGAGTAAGACCATTTCACCGTGACGAAATTCGCTGATCAGCTGATCTGCTGAAACGGGCGGCACTGAATCAATCATTGTGATACCCCGCTTTCTTGAGCGTGTCTAAGGTGATGCCATCTGACGAAGGAACAACACCCGACTGGAGCAACCGCTCCAAGTATCGCGCGATGATATCGACCTCAAGATTGACCGCGGTGCCAACGGCATAATCGCTGAATACCGTTTCCTCCCACGTCTGGGGAATAATATTGAGTTCAAAGCGGTTACCCGATACGGCGTTGACCGTGAGACTGGTCCCGTCAACACAAATACTGCCCTTGGGCGCGATATAACGCGCGAGATCTGCCGGTGCGTCAATCGATACACGCCAAGATCTCGCATCTCGGCTCAACGCAGCGACAGTGCCAAGACCATCGACGTGACCACTCACTAGGTGGCCGCCCAGCGCTGTTGTCGGTGTCAGAGACTTTTCAAGATTAACCGCGCTACCGACTGAAATCTGCTTGAGCGATGTCAGTGACAGCGTTTCATTCGACACATCAGCCCAATAACCGTCCCCGGGCAGTTCAGTCACCGTTAGACAGACGCCGTTTGTTGCAATGCTATCGCCGAGTTGGACATCGGCCAATGGCAACTTGCCAGTCTTAATCCTCAACTTGAGATCGCCGTCAGACTGCTCAAGAGCAGCCACTTCACCAACGGCTTGTATGATTCCGGTAAACATTTCTTTTCCTTAGGAAACTGTTATTCGCAAGGGACCTTTGTCAGTCCCTCACGACCTGGCGCATGATAATACGCAAATCATCTCCAATCAGGTCGTGTGCAGTAATTGAATAGCGATTTGCTTGTCCAAGTGAGTTAAACACGGCGTAGTTCACCGGCCTGGCGTCAGCGCCCAATAGAGTAGGCGCCATATAGAGTAGCCATTGGTCAATCAGGCTTGCTTGTTCAAGCGCGCCAACCAAAGTCGGCCCCGCTTCCACCAAAATCTCGTTAGCGCCCTGCTCCCCCAGAGCCATCAATACCTCTCTCACATCCAAACCGGCGCCCTCAGTCGGAACCACCACATGGTTTACCTCGCTTGGCATAGACGTATCCAGTGTTACACCCGCTTTGGAGAATAGGGTCGTAGGGGTGCCCGCGGACACCACGTTCGCTGATGCAGAGGTAGACGCGCTCGTGTCGATAACCGCTCTCGGCGTTGGGCAAATCATCGCTCGCGTCCAATCATCTGAATCCAGGCGGTTGTCGCAGGGCCTTAGGGTCAGTGAACAGTCATCAGCTTTGACCGTACCGCTTCCGGTCAAAATGACGTCCGAGCAGGCGCGCCACGCCTGCACATCGGCTCGCGCCTTTTCACCCGTAATCCACTGGCTCTCTCCGGAGGCCATCGCAGTGCGACCATCGGCGGACATCGCCATTTTTACGGTGACACGTCCGTAACCGCGCTTGAGACGAAGAAAAAAGCCAGCGAGATCCTCTGCAGCCTCGGTGGAACAGACGCCCAGCGCCACATCAATACCCGCCGAGCGCAGCTGATCGACTCCTTTCCCAGCAACGCGTTCATCTGGATCAATACAGGCAATCACCACACGAGATACGCCCGCGTCGATAAGGGCCTGAGTACACGGTGGCGTGCGTCCTGTGTGTGCACAGGGCTCAAGTGTTACATAAACAGTACTACCCATCGCGTCTGCGACCTGAGACAGCGCGTGTACCTCAGCGTGCGCCTGACCCGTGGGATGTGTAAAACCGGTTGCCAGAACCTCATCGTCTTTGACAATGGCACACCCAACTGCAGGATTGGGCGACGACCAGACGCGGGCGCGTCGACCAGCCTTGATGGCAAGACCCATCCAATGCGCATCAGAGTAGTTCACGATTCTTTAGGTCTGTGGATCGGCTTCGAGTGATGCAATGGCATCCCGGAACTCCGAGAGATCCTCAAAGCTTCGGTAGACGGAGGCAAACCGCACGTAAGCTACCTGGTCGAGTCGCTTTAGCGCTTCCATGACGAGCTCACCCAACACACGGGAATCCAGTTCACGCTCGCCGGTGGCACGCAATCGATTTTTAATTTGCACGAGCTCGCTCTCTACGGCCTCTACAGCAACAGGCCGCTTTTCCAGCGCACGTTGCAACCCCGAACGCAACTTGTCTTCGTCAAAAGGCTCTCGACTTCCGTCTTGCTTGATCACCCGCGGCATGACCAGCTCAGCCGCCTCATAAGTCGTGAAACGCTCTCGGCACGCCACACACTCGCGACGGCGGCGTACCTGACCACCCTCAGCCACCAGTCGGGAATCAATTACCTTGGTATCATCGGCACCGCAAAAGGGGCAAAACATTCGAAGCTACCCTATCAATTAATGTCCGCGTACCTTACCACTATCAATCAGCGTAAACCGGAAAACGCGCGCACAGCGCTTTGACACTGTCGCGGACTGTGTCAATCACAGCTTCCGGATTATCAGACTCCAATCCTTCGAGCACATCACAAATCCAGTTGGTTAACTGACGTGTCTCCTCATCAGCAAAACCGCGGGTAGTGATGGCCGGCGTCCCCAATCTCAAGCCTGAGGTGACAAAAGGCGATCGAGGGTCATTTGGGACCGCATTTTTGTTGACGGTGATGTAGGCACGACCCAAGGCGGCGTCTGCATCCTTGCCTGTGTACTCCTTGTCTCGAAGATCAAGCAGCATGAGGTGGTTATCCGTACCACCCGACACCAGATTAAACCCACGAGCCACGAAGGTCTCTGCCATCACTTTGGCGTTCTGTACTACCTGCTTTTGGTAGTCGATAAACGCAGGATCCATCGCCTCTTTAAACGCCACAGCTTTTGCTGCGATAGCGTGCATCAGGGGTCCGCCCTGCGCCCCTGGGAAAATGGCGGAATTCAGTTTTTTGTGGAGCTCTTCATTTTCGCGCGCCAGTATGAGGCCCGAGCGCGGACCGCGAAGGGTCTTATGCGTAGTGGTTGTCACAACATCCGCGTGGGGGATGGGGTTGGGGTAAACACCCGCAGCCACCAAGCCGGCAACGTGCGCCATATCAACCAGCAAATAGGCGCCTACAGCATCCGCAATTTCGCGAAACTTACCCCAGTCCATGAGACGACTGTAGGCGCTGAAGCCGCCGATAATCAGTTTTGGCTTATGCTCGAGCGCGATCGACATGAGCTCGTCATAATCGATTTCACCCGTCGTATTATCGATGCCGTATTGAACCGCGTTGTAGATCTTACCGGAGAAGTTAACGCCTGCACCGTGCGTCAAGTGTCCGCCGTCTGCGAGACTCATACCCATCACCGTGTCGCCTGGCTGCAGGAGTGCATGAAAAACCGCGATGTTGGCACTCGACCCCGAGTGTGGCTGCACATTGGCATAGGCCGCACCGAATAGCGCTTTGGCGCGCTCAATAGCAAGAACCTCGGCACGATCAACGAACTCACAACCACCATAATATCGCTTACCGGGATACCCCTCTGCATACTTGTTGGTCAGGACACTGCCTTGCGCCTCCAACACACGGGGACTGGCATAGTTCTCGGAGGCGATGAGCTCAATATGCTCTTCCTGGCGCTGAGTCTCCAAACTCATTGCATCCCACAATTCAGTGTCGAATGACGCAATGGTCTGTGACGCTGAGTAGCCGTGCCCTGTCGGGGTTTTTGTTGCCTGATTCATGAAGAGGTTCTCCACCAAAATAATGTTAGTGATACGGGTCAAACGGTGAAGCGGTGCATGATAGCGCAGCTGTCATCCCGCTGCAGGGGAAACACTCTACCTCTGCCACTTTAATGCGCGAAATGTTGTATTTTTTCGCTTTCACACGACCTGTCACAATTCATTCACAAAAATGAAACATCTTCACGATTCACTTCACGATTCGGAAGAAGAGATAGTAATTGTGCGAATCAGTATTTTCGGAAGTGGGTATGTGGGCCTCGTACAAGCGGCCGTATTTGCCGATGTGGGTCACCGTGTTATCTGCATGGATATCGATGCAGCGCGCGTAGAACGTCTGAAGCGTGGTGAAGTGCCTTTTTTCGAGCCCGGGCTGAGCGAACTGATCCTGAGAGGCATGCAAGACGGCCTCCTGGCCTTCACTAGCGACACAAAAACGGCAGTTCAGAGCAGCGACTTCCTGTTCATCTGCGTGGGTACCCCGTCAGGTGATGATGGCAGTGCAGATTTGCAGTACGTTATGAGCGTTGCCGACGGGATTGCTCAACACATGAACGGTCGGAAAGTGATCGTCAACAAGTCAACGGTTCCAGTCGGCACAGTAGATGCTGTAACAGGCCGTATTAATGAGGGCTTGGAGAAACTCGAAAAAAGCTATCCGTTTGAGGTCTGCTCCAATCCCGAATTTCTCAAAGAAGGCTCTGCGGTCGCTGATGCAAAACGCCCCGACCGAATCATTATTGGTGCCAAGTCGACCGATACCATCGAAGAGTTTCGGCGCATGTACGCAGCTTTCAACCGAAACCGCGACAAATTGATGTTCATGGACCCCCGTAGTGCCGAGCTGACAAAATATGCCGCCAACGCAATGTTAGCCACGAAAATCAGTTTCATGAACGAAGTAGCTAATATCGCCGAGACTGTGGGTGCTGACATTGAACTCGTTCGCCAAGGCATCGGCTCGGACCCCCGAATTGGTTACCAATTCATCTACCCCGGTGCTGGCTATGGCGGCTCCTGTTTCCCGAAAGACGTGCGCGCGCTCAAGCATCTGGCACATGCCGAAGGTTGCCAGGCATCCATTCTCACCGCCGTTCACGACACTAATCAGCGTCAAAAGAACAAACTGGCCGAGCGGGTTATGGGGCGCCTTGGCGCTAATCTCACGGGAAAAACAATCGCCGTCTGGGGATTGGCGTTCAAACCGAACACCGATGACATGCGCGAGGCGCCCAGCCGGTTTTTACTCGAGAATATCTGGTCTTGCGGCGGCAAGGTAAGGGCATTCGACCCGGAGGCTATGGACGTGTGCAAAGCCATCTATGGCGAGCGAGAGGACATGACCTATGTCGCCAGCAAGGATGAAGCGCTCGAGGGGGCTGATTGCCTGGTGGTCTGTACCGAATGGAAGACGTTCTGGTCACCAGATTTCGAGGCTATCAAAGCGGCTCTCACTGAGCCGGTTATCGTTGACGGACGTAATCTTTACGATCCAAATTACTTGGCTAAGATGGGCATTGAATACTACGGGATTGGCCGAGGGCTATCGGTAAAACAGCATTGAACAAACATACCTTAGGCTGGCGAGAATGGGTGGAGCTACCCGAGCTTGCTATTGGACCCATCAAGGCGAAAGTCGATACCGGCGCCCGAACCAGTGCGCTGCACGCGGTCGATCTCGATGTATTCGATCGCGATGGCTCAACATGGGTCTCCTTTGCTTATCAGCACGAAGACGGGTCCGTGGGCGCTCTCAATGAAGCGCCCGTACTCGAGTTTCGCGATGTCACCAACTCGGGGGGGCAAAGCGAGTCTCGCCCCGTCATTCAAACCCCACTCAAACTCGGCACCGTGTACAAGCTTGTTGAACTGACCTTGACCCAGCGCGACAACATGGCTTATCGAATGTTACTGGGCCGCACCACCTTATCTGCCGACTTTGTTGTCGCACCCTCTGAAAGTTTCGTACAGGGTGGCGACAACACACAACCTGGTACCAGTGAATGAAAATAGCGATTCTCTCGCGAAACCCCGACCTCTACAGCACTAGCCGATTGCGAGAGGAGGCCAAGAAAAAAGAACACGAGTGCCGTGTCATCGACACGCTCAAGTGCTCTATCGATATCACTACGGCCAATCCCGCTATTTGGTACAAGGGCGAAAAACTGGACCGTCAGGATGCCATCGTTCCGCGTATCGGTGCGTCCATTACCGACTACGGCACTGCCGTCATTCGCCAGTTTGAAATGATGGACACCTATTGTCTGGTTGGTTCGATTCCCCTCGGGCGTTCGCGTTCAAAATTACGTGCGCTGCAGCTCCTTGCGCGAAAAGGGCTAGGTATGCCCGCAACCGGTTTTGCGCACGACGTTCACAACACGCGTCAGCTAATTCAACTGGTGGGTGGCGCTCCTGTTGTCGTCAAACTACTCGAAGGTACCCAGGGGCGTGGTGTGGTGTTGGCCGAGACGGTCAAAGCAGCCGAATCCGTGATCGATGCCTTTACAGAGCTGAAGGCAGACTTTCTGGTTCAGGAATTCATCAAGGAAGCTGGGGGTAGCGATCTCCGCTGCTTTGTTATTGGTAAACGTGTCGTGGCGGCCATGGAACGCGTTTCTTTACCCGGTGAATTTCGGTCTAACCTCCACCGTGGTGGCAGCGCACAACTGACTAAACTCACGCCCGCAGAGCGCCGTACCGCGGTCAAAGCTGCGCAGACCATGGGTCTGGAAGTTGCAGGGGTCGATCTCATCCGCTCGAGCCGCGGCCCACTGGTACTTGAAGTGAACTCATCACCTGGCTTGAGAGGCATTGAAGAAGCAACCGGCGTCAATGTCGCTGGAAAGATCATTAGATACATTGAAGAAAACGTGGGCTCAGCCAAGTCACGACGAAAAGACAAAGGCTAATCGCACCCGGTGAGCCTCGACAGATCAAAACAAGTCAAAATGCTCGACTGAGAATCCGAGAGCCACGCCCAATAGCAGGAGCGGGAGAACTTGCTTCCAGCCAAGCGACCTTGTGGAATAGTCGGCAGAGGCAACAAGCTCATCGCCAGAGAAGACCTCAAAAATAAAGCCTCGTTTCGCCCAGCCAAAACGGGTAGCTAGGGTCTCTGCCCCTACTTGAATGTTTTGCTCACAAATGAATTTCCAACTGCTTCGACTGAAAACAACCTCACCGTCTACCCAGATCGTCATTCGAGAAGTCCAGCTCGAGTTGTGAGCCACAATGTGGTGCCCGTTATAAACAACCGGTAAAAAGATGCCCGACCATAACGACACTGTTGGTTCGCTCGGTAAATTCTCTCGTGTCATGCGATACCCTCTTTTTGGCTAATTTTAGCCATTACCTGACCGTACTTTGGTTGTCTCCACGACACCGTGGAGCCACGACCCCTTTTTCGCAAAACTGGCAAGCGCTTGCAACGACAGACACACGCCACAGGTTGGTTTCACATCCACATGCCGCCGCGGTTAGCAGCAAAAACCACGCTTAACGGGCGAAGACAGTCTCCCTAACACCCTGGCTAAGAGGTAAACTGATAGCGAACTCAACGGCGGCAAAGTTCGACGCCACAACGACTAGTATCCCTCGAGGTTTTTTAGACAATGAGCGACAACAAACATGGGAAGTCAGGACAATATGTCTACTCCATGAACCGCGTGAGCAAAGTGGTTCCTCCCAAGCGTGAAATCTTGAAAGATATCTCGCTCTCGTTCTTCCCCGGAGCAAAGATTGGCGTGCTCGGCTTGAATGGCTCGGGCAAATCAACGCTACTCAAAATCATGGCGGGCATCGATACCGACATACAGGGTGAAGCGCGACCACAAGCCGGTATCAAAATCGGCTATTTGGCTCAGGAGCCACAACTCAATACGGACAAAGATGTCAGAGGTAATGTCGAGGAAGGATTGTCAGAGGCAATAGACGCGCTTGCTGGTCTGGATAGGATTTATGCCGCTTACGCCGAACCCGATGCGGACTTCGATGCGCTGGCAAAAGAGCAGGCAAGGCTCGAAGATATTATTCAAGCAACGGATGCGCACAACATTGAGACACGGCTCAATGTGGCCGCCGACGCCCTCCGCCTCCCACCGTGGGATGCCGATGTCAGCAACCTCTCAGGTGGTGAACAGCGACGCGTTGCGCTGGCTCGTCTCTTGTTAAGCGAACCTGATATGCTCCTGCTGGATGAGCCCACAAACCATCTCGATGCTGAGTCTGTCGGCTGGTTAGAGCGGTTTCTCGAGGGCTTCACCGGAACAGTGGTTGCCATTACCCACGATCGCTACTTTCTCGACAACGCCGCGGGCTGGATTCTTGAGCTGGATCGCGGTCGCGGCATCCCGTACGAGGGTAACTACTCCACCTGGCTAGAGGCCAAAGACCAGCGCCTCGCGCAAGAGCAACGGCAGGAGGCCTCGAGACAGAAAGCGATCAAAGCTGAACTCGAGTGGGTCCGCTCAAATCCTAAGGGCCGACAAGCCAAAAATAAGGCGCGACTCGCGCGCTTTGATGAACTGAATTCACACGATTTCCAAACGCGTAACGAGACCAACGAAATCTACATTCCTCCCGGCCCCAGGCTCGGTGACAACGTCATCGATGTACAGGGTCTAAAAAAGGTATTTGGGGATCGCCTGTTATTCGACGATGTGTCGTTCACTGTTCCAAAAGGAGCCATCGTCGGCATCATCGGTGCTAATGGTATGGGTAAGTCGACCCTATTCCGCCTGCTTATGGGGCATGAACAACCCGATGGCGGCAGCGTTACCGTGGGAGAGACTGTGCAACTTGGGTACGTCGATCAGTCTCGTGATGACTTAGACGGATCGAAAACAGTGTGGGAAGAGGTTTCCGACGGGTTGGACATTATTCGCATCGGGACATACGAAGTGCCCTCGCGGTCTTATATTGGGCGCTTTAACTTTAAAGGCTCAGACCAGCAGAAATTCGTCAAGGACCTATCAGGTGGAGAACGTAACCGCTTGCATTTGGCGAAGCTGCTGAAACAGGGCGCTAACGTACTGCTACTCGACGAACCGACCAACGACCTCGACGTTGAAACGCTGCGAGCCCTCGAGGATGCGGTACAGGCATTCCCAGGTTCCGCGATGGTGATCTCTCACGACCGCTGGTTCCTCGACCGAATTGCCACCCACATTCTCGCCTACGAAGACGACGGAACGGTTGTTTTTCATGAGGGCAACTACAGCGAGTATGAAGAGGATCGTCGCGCGCGCTTGGGCCGCGAGGCCGACGTACCCAGCAGAGTCAAGCACCGCAAGCTGATGTGAGCAATGTCGGTGGGTAAAGGCTAGTTGCGCTCAATCGAAGAGCGCAATGGCTTCATCGAGTCGAGACACGGGCTGAACCGTAATACCAGGAATACTCGTTCTGGGCGCGTTTCCTTTGGGAACGATGGCACGCTTAAACCCATGTTTGGCCGCCTCCGCGATACGCTCCTGACCGCTGGCAACGGGGCGTATCTCCCCGGTCAGACCCACCTCACCGAAGACCACAAGGTCCTTAGGCAGGATCTTATTGCGCAAGCTCGAGACAACGGCGAGCAACAGAGAAAGGTCGCCGCTCGTCTCAGCAATACGGACACCACCCACCACATTGGCAAAAACGTCTTGATCACCCACCTGTAATCCCACATGACGATGCAATACGGCCAACAGCATAGCCAGTCGATTCTGCTCAAAACCCACAGCAACACGCCGTGGGTTACCGAGGTTACTCGCATCGACGAGAGCCTGAATTTCAACCAACAGAGGACGAGTGCCCTCCCAGACGACCACAACCACCGTGCCTGGCGCTGGCGTATCGGCCCGCTCCAGGAAAATGGCCGACGGATTCAACACTTCCTTGAGCCCGGCATCTGTCATCGCAAACACGCCCAATTCGTTAACCGCACCAAATCGATTCTTCTGACCGCGAAGCGTCCGATAACGGGAATCCTGCTCGCCCTCCAAAAGTACGGAGCAATCAATCATATGCTCCAGAACTTTAGGACCCGCTAAACTGCCATCCTTCGTTACATGGCCAACGAGAATCAGTACAGTCCCCGTCTGCTTGGCATAGCGAGTCAGCAAGGCCGCGCAGTCTCTGACTTGGGCAACACTGCCAGGCGCCGATGTCAGTGCATCGCTGTGCACCACCTGAATAGAATCCACCACCATGATCTTCGGTTTATGCTCATTCGCGGCGGCGAGAATCGCGTCCACGTCGGTTTCCGCCATGAGCTGCAACGAATCGGTTGCAAGGCCCAAGCGCTGGGCACGCATTGCTACTTGCTGGGGAGATTCTTCCCCGGTGACGTACAGCGCCGAGGCTCTCGCTGCTAGGGCGCAGAGCGTTTGTAACAACAGTGTGCTTTTCCCTGCCCCCGGATGGCCGCCAATTAAAATGGCTGATCCCGGGACGAAACCACCGCCCAGTACACGATCGAGCTCGGCAAAGCCCGAGCTGAATCGCGGTAAATCAACTAGATCAATCTCGGATAATTTTTGAACGCGGGCGGTTGCGCCAGCAAAGCCGCCTCGTACTTTCTGTACCGATCCCGAGTTACCTCCGGGAATCCGAACCTCTGACAACGTATTCCATGCGTTACACGCCGAACACTGGCCCTGCCATTTTCGATAATCCGCACCGCAGTCGTTGCATACGAACGCTGACTTAGTTTTTGCCATAGATCACTCCGACAGGGGTGCCTCACCACCTCGAAACCGCTATGCTACCAGACCGACCGCCACCGCTTGTATCCATGTCCAACCCGCGATTCATTCCAGAGCGTTATTGCACCTTCTCTCCGCAGCTGGCGGCGACCGTTGGATTAGAAGAGGCTGTTCTGTTGCAGGGCTTGAGTAACCAGCTCGCCTCCGAAACCAGTACGATTTCAATCGCAGCACTGACAAAGGAATTTCCGTTTTGGGATCACGTGAGAATTGGTCAGCTGCTTCAGCGAATTGTCGACTTGGGTATTCTTTCCGCCCGACCTAGCCACGATCCGCTGGTTTGGCGGGTGAGCGACAAAATAACCGAACCGCTCGCTCAAAAAGCACCTGTGCAGGCGTGGGCGCCGAGCCAGCATCTCATTGATTTACTCAACTTAAATCATGGTCTGACTCGGGATTACATATTGCAGCAACTCCAGAGCTTTGAGCCCTCGGGTGACAGAAAGACCTTAGATACGCGCTTTCGTCACCACGTACTGTCTCACTGGCGTCAGCAGCAAAAGCATCCGGCCTTCGCGATTAAAGAGCCGACACGCTTTGATAATGCATGGGAGCCTAGTCTCGATGCCAAAGAAATTTTAGCTCGTACAGAGATGACGACGGACTTCATAGAGTCTATTCGCCCTGAGTTCATCCTTTACTGGAAAGAGAGAGGCGGAGCTCCTAAGGACGTCAACAGCAAATTCATCCAGTTTGCACGGCAGCGGTGGACACGACACGAGAATAGTCTTCAGCACAGCACCGTGCCCGAGCGTCTGCAACCCAATTGGACACCCAATGCCGCGGTGTATGAGACGCTTCAGTTATCTGGCATATCCACAGACTTTGCCGAGACTGTACTGCGAGAGTTTGTTGTTTATTGGGTAGACAGTAATGAAGTCCATACCTCATGGAACGCGAAGTTCTTACAACATGTAAAATACCAATGGCAGCGCCATCAGGAGCAGACGAGTGGCAGATCACAAACAGGCAGCGGAGCTGGCCCAACAGATCGCACAAAAGACCGAAGTATCTCCGACGACCTCAGCGACACCAGCTGGGCAGGATGATCGTGCTGATCGCGATGACGGCAGCCTAATTGAAGCGATCAATCAGGTCTTCGCGCTATTCCGACTGAACTACCACAATCAGTATTACGCAGCGTGGTCAGATGCACAGCAGTTAGGTCAAGTAAAACGACTTTGGCTAGAAGCACTCAGCGAGTTCTCGGGTGAGCTTATACTCATGGGCGCACGGCGAGCCATTGAGGGTAGCGACTATCTACCCACGTTAAATCGCATGCTCAGTAGTTGTTCAGACGCATTGAGCGACCTGGGTCTGCCCTCGGCAGCCACTGCGTATGAAGAAGCTTGCCTAGCACCAAGCCCCAAAGCAGAAGCCGCCTGGTCCCACCCCATTGTTTACCTGGCGGGTAGAGATGCAAGCTGGTATCTGCTGGCTAACCAAGCTCGCGCCGAAGCGTGGCCAATTTTCCAGGGCCACTACAACCGCTGGCTAAAACGAGCCCTGCGTGGTGAAACTCTGACGATTCCGGAGCGCAAACAACTCGAAGCACCAACCGAGCCAGTCAGCATGGACCTCAAAGACCGAAAAACAGCGCTTTCAGCGCTTCGCAAGGAAATGGGGCTCTAACTAGAACCCCTCATCGGATAGGTATTGCTCAAGAGACTGGCGCTCTGACTGCAGCGCACTAATCAAATCCTGAGCTTGTGACATATCCCCAGCAGCCATCGCTGTCTGGAGCAACTTAGCTATGTTTGACAGGGGCATAGCCTGTGCGTTGCTACAGGTGCCCTTGAGACGATGAGCCAGCGCGCGAATGGGCTCCGGATCACTACCCGACGCAAGTTCCGCCAAGGCCTCGATATCACTCTGTATCTCCGCACGGAACTTCTCGAGGATCATCTGCACTAGCGCCGCATCGTCTCCCAACATTTTGCCGAGAGCCGGCAAATCGATGGGGGGCAGGTCACTAGCCTCCATAGTTTTCATAGTCGCTCCTGGCTAGGTTTTCGAATCTTGTAAACTGCCCTCGGAAGGACAGCCTGCAGGTCCCAATGGGGCCATTTCGCTGCTTACCTATAATAATTTCTGCGACACCCTGGTCTGGCGAGTCCTCGTTGTAGACCTCGTCACGGTAAATGAACATGATGACATCGGCATCTTGCTCGATCGCACCTGACTCTCTCAAGTCCGAGTTAACGGGACGCTTATTGGGTCGCTGCTCCAGCGCACGGTTGAGCTGAGACAGCGCAACCACAGGCACCTTAAACTCCTTAGCAAGCGCTTTTAGGCTTCGTGAAATCTCCGAGATTTCAGCCGTTCTTCCTTCATTCGAACCGGCAACACGCATCAACTGAAGGTAGTCGATCATAATCATACCGAGATCGCCCTGCTCACGGACCAAGCGTCGGACCCGGGAACGAAGTTCTGTGGGGGTCAGGGCGGGCGTATCATCGATAAAAATTTGCGTGTCTTTCAGTTTTTCTGTGGCGCTCGCTAGTTTTGGCCAATCATCCTGCTCAAGCTTACCCGTTCGAACCCGCGATTGGTCAATTCTGCCCAGTGAAGACAGCATTCGAATCACTAGCTGCTCGGCTGGCATCTCCATTGAAAAAACCATGATCGGCCGGTCACTCGCGAGTGCCGCATTTTCCACAAGATTCATAGCGAACGAGGTCTTACCCATAGAGGGTCGACCGGCAACAATGACTAAGTCGGACGATTGCAAACCCGAGGTCATGCGGTCCAGATCGATGAATCCGGTGGTGAGCCCGGTAATATCTCCACCTGTATTGTAAAGCTCCTCGATGCGCTCAAGCGCTCCGCTCAATAACGGAGCCATCGCTTGCGGACCACCCGCTTTTTGACCGCCCTCGGAGATCTGCATAATGAGGCGTTCCGCCTCGTCGACCAACTCCTCGGAGCTTCTGCCTTCGGGGTTGAAACCCGCTGACGCAATATCTTGTGCGGCGTTAATGAGCTGTCTGAGCACTGAACGCTCTCGAACAGCCTTGGCATACGCTCTTACATTGGACGCCGTAGGGGTCTGCTCCGCGAGCTCAGCGATGTAAGTGTGACCACCCGCGGCGTCCAGCTCACCCGTGGCGAGGAGCCGGTCGGCCACTGTAATGACATCAACCGGTTCGCCTCGGTCGACCAAGAGCGCGATCTGGCGAAAAATGGCACGGTGCTCGGGACGGTAGAAATCGCCGGCAGCAACGACCTCGGCCACGCCATCCCAACTATCAGAGGAAATGAGAAGTGCACCCAGGACTGAGCGCTCTGCCTCAATCGACTGCGGTTGCAGCTTTATTTTTGCGACATCCCAATCGGGATTTGGTGCTGTCTCCATCTCAACTCTTTATTGACTTGGTTTTTTAGCTGTCCGGGCCAAAAAGGCCCGATCAGCACAGCATGCCACAGTTCGGATCTGTGGCGTAAGACATGTCGCAGAGAGGAGTTACTCGGCAACTACCGATACGTTGATGGTAGTCATTACCTCAGCGTGAAGCTGGATCATGATCTCGTACTCGCCCAGCTCACGAATCACGCCATCGGGCAAGCGCACTTCTGCTTTGTCAGTCTCACAACCTGCAGCTGTCAACGCCTCCGCAATGTCACGTGTACCGACAGAACCGAAGAGCTTCCCTTCTTCTCCTGCCGTTGCAGCGATTTGCACACCTTCCAGCGCCTGAATCGCCTCTCCGCGCTTTTGTGCTGCGTCGAGCGTAGCCGCGGCAGCAGCCTCAAGCTCTGCGCGTCGCGCCTCAAACTTTTCAATATTCTCCTGAGTCGCAGGAACGGCTTTACCCTGCGGAATGAGGAAGTTACGGCCGTAGCCGGGCTTCACATCAACACGGTCACCCAGCACGCCCAGGCTACCTACGTTATCGAGCAGAATTACTTCCATCCTTATTTCCCTCTCGCATTGGCGCTCCGCGCCACGTTTTTCAATCTTCTGAACCCTACGCTAGCCGACCTATCAAACGACATCCGGCAGCGATGGCCTAAACTCCACAATCATCTACTGTCAGCTGGTCTTTGCCCTACGACCGAAGTCAAAAAAGGCATCCAGTAACACCGCAACGAGCACGCCCACTTTTAGCAAGTCAACAAATGCCCACAGCATATAGCTCACAGCCAGAAACCCAATTCCTAGCTGCCGGTCCCGCGCAACCTGGTGCAACAGCGCAAAACCACAAATCGTGACAGGAATCCCTGCCAAGGCAGCCCAGGCTGCCAGCTCCTTTCCACCCAATGCGCCAGCGACGGTTATCGAGACCAACACGACTGCCCAAACTACCGGCAACCGCAGCGCCCTGAACTCATCGCCAAAGGCCCCCGGCTTGTACAACGCCGCCTGCCAATACCGCCCCAATAACAAACTGAGGCAGGCAAGGAGCGAGTTACCCACTGCCATGAGCCCCGCCACTTGCGGCACTGACGGCCGCAGAAGCTCAATCACTGCTGCATCGTCGGCACTTGCTTCAAGTGCTTCAATCCACGTATCGAAGACAGTTAACAACGCGTCCAAGAACGCGGAGTTAAACATCAGCAACGCCACACCACCCAGGGCTGACACCGGCACCACCGTTAACAGCGCCAGTGACAGGCTGTAGGTCTGTGCCAATACGGCTGCACCCACAAACACTGAGAGCAACAAAAGCCCTGTGCCGTAATCCCCACTTACCCAGCCCAGCAAAAGCGCAGGAAGCAGCGACCACAGCGCGACCCAAGCGCCATC
>Ga0181562_10001613_pt1 | contig 17974 bp, 21 predicted proteins | sample 011ome_26_FD_139344 | JGI IMG/M metagenome (GOLD analysis project Ga0181562, IMG submission 139344) | Coastal salt marsh microbial communities from the Groves Creek Marsh, Skidaway Island, Georgia - 011511BT metaG (megahit assembly) | ecosystem: Environmental > Aquatic > Marine > Intertidal...
ATATAAGACTTAGTATGCATACTAATGGCGGCGCACGAAGTAAAAGATGGTGGCATGATCTTGCATACTTAAATATAGATGTAACATTCGGCATTGATGGTCTTGCAGATACACATCATTTATATAGAGTATCTACAGATTGGCACAAGATTATTGAAAATGCAAAATCTTTTATCGACAATGGCGGTAATGCAGAGTGGGCCATGTTAGTCTTTAAACATAACGAACATCAAATTGAAGAATGTCGTACTATTGCAAACGAAATGAAATTTAATAATTTTACAGTAAAGCATACTAGTAGATTTAAAAATGACAAATGGGCAGTGCTAGATGATAATGGCAAACCTACTCATTATTTAGAGCCTACTAGTAAAAGTAAAAACATGATACCATTAGTTGAACAAGCACAACAGGCAGTTTCTCCTACAATTGTATGTAAAGCTAAGAAACAATCACAGATATACGTAGGTGCAAACGGAACAGTAAGTCCGTGTTGTTGGTTAGATTTTGGTTGGATATTACCCTCTCAAGAATCAAGAATTGATTATATGGAGCAGATTGAAGTGTTTCCTAATTTAAACAAACAAAGTTTAAAGGATATATTTGAATCTAATTATTTTACACATATTGAAAATACTTGGACAGATAAGCCTCTACAAGAATGTAGTAAGCAATGCGGTATTTTCGATAAACTAGGAGCACAATTTGAAAGTTGAAATTGAAGATGTAATGTTTTGGATGGATGCTATTCGCAACAGTGATGATAGATATCGTACATTAGAATCGTTCTGGAAAGGTCAACTTCGCAGCAAGGTCTGGCTCGCGGAACGACTAGAAGAAATGTGCGGCACTTGGCACAAGTCTGCAAAGATTGAAATTTACGGCGGCTGGAACGGAGTATTGTCTAGTATTTTGTTTAACACAGGTATTCCTATTAAACACATTACCAGTGTAGATATTGATCCTACATGCCAAGAACTTGCAAGTACAGTAAACAAGCGTCAAGAAATGGAAGGACGTTTTACAGCAGTAACCGCAGATATGAGCGATTATGATGGTAACGGTGATATTGTTATTAACACCAGTTGCGAACATCTTACTAACGGTGCATATGAGTGTTGGTTAAATCTAGTACCAGACGAAGCATTAATTATACTACAAAGTAATAACTACTTTGAGTTAGAAGAACATATTAATTGTGCAGCAGATTTGGATGACTTTAAACGTATGTCTAGACTTAACGTAATTTGGGCAGGCGAGTATCCTACAGAGAAATATACAAGATTTATGATTATAGGCAAAAAGAAATGAAATGGTACGATAGTGAAGACACACGATTAGGAAAGTTTCAACGTGATTTAGAATCTAAGTCAAGTTGTACCTTTTGTGTACTTCCTTGGATACACTTAGCAACTAGACCAAATGGCGATATGCGTTTATGCTGCACAGCAAATGCTAGTGGTGCAGGTGAAGATCACGAAGTAGGACTTGTTAAAATGGAAGATGGTCGTCCTGCTAACTTTGCACGTAATACTCCCCTAGAAGCATTTAATAATGATTATATGAAAAGTGTGCGTACAACTATGCTACGTGGAGAGATACCTGCAAGTTGTAAAGGATGTTTTGACGAAGAAGCACAAGGCGTTGTTAGCAAACGTATTTGGGAAACTGCTACGTGGATGAATGACGAAGGCGTTGATATACAAGAACTAATCTCCCAAACTGAACAAGATGGTACTGTACCCGAACGTTTGCAGTATTTAGATTTACGTTTAGGACATACTTGTAATATTAAATGCGTAATGTGTAGTCCACACGACAGTTCAAAGTGGGTAGGTGATTGGCAGAAACTTATTCCTGTACTGCAAGACCCTGATGTTAAGAAACAAATGCGCTGGGACAAAAAAGAGTTTAATAATAAATGGCACGAGCGCAAAGAGTTCTGGGATGAACTATATGCACAGATTCCTAACCTAAAGCAAGTATATTTTGCCGGTGGCGAACCTTTAATGATTCGTGAACATAAAACGTTCTTAGAGGAAATTGTACGCCAAGGATACGAGCAAAATATATTATTACGTTATAACTCAAACGGTATATTAGTTGATCAAGAACTAATTGCACTTTGGAGCAAGTTTAAGAAAGTTAAGTTTGCTATTTCAATTGACAGTTATGAAGAACGTGACGAGTATATTCGTTTTCCTACAAAGTTTACAGATGTAGAAAGTACATTACGATTACTAGACGACACTCCTGATAATATACATATCAGTATAGCAACAGCAGTACAAATATTCAATATAAAAACTATACCGGATTTTATCAAGTGGAAAGTTACTAGCAACTTCAAAAAAGTAAACGTAGGGTTAATTGATGGCAATATGATGGGCGGCGGACTAGTAAATGCACATCTAGTACATATACCTACATTCTTAAACATTACTATGTTGCCCGCAGAAGATAAACAAGACGTACACAACCGTTTTGCAGAATTAAAGCAATGGCTATGGGACAACTACACACAAGACGATGACTTTTGGCTACACAATCCTAAGGGATGGCGTCAATGGCAAGGGTTATTAAACTATATGGATTCAAAAGACAGCACACATCTGCTGCCTGGCTTTAAAGAATATGTAAACAAACTAGATAACATTAGAGGTTTGTGTGCAGCAAACTTTTTTCCAGAATTAGGACATTTACTTTGAAAGAAATAATTAGAATAGATACAATGGAGTCAAAAAATAGACTTAGAATAGAGTTTATGATTGGTAATTATTGTAACTACAAATGTTGGTACTGTGGCCCGTATGCAAATGGCGGTGATACTCGTTGGCACAACGACTATAACGAGTTAGTTAAAAACTTTAAGCATTTATTAGACTTTTATGTTAGTAACGGAAGAAATAAATTTGAAGTTAATTTATTAGGCGGTGAACCAACATTATGGCCAGATGTTGCAAAATTTGCTAGAGAACTAAAAGCTAATTATAATGTTAAAATAACTGTTAGCTCAAACGCCAGCCGAACACTACGATGGTGGGAAAAGAATGTAACAGCATTTGATAAAGTATTGTTTAGTTATCATCATAAAGAAGTAACAGACATTAATCAATACATTGATGTATTAGACTTAGTATACAGTAAAGGTATTCCTATTAATGCACTAGTTTTGATAGATCCTACGGCATACGAAGAATGTGTTGAAGCAATTGAAATAATGAAACAACGTAGCAAGCATTCGTGGTTTATTTCTGCAATGGAAGTTCATCCTCCCCAATATACTGGAAATCAACGAGATATTTTTAAGGATCATACTAAACGTAGACCCCCAATATGGAGAGTTTTCAAAGACGAGCACGAAAACATTCTTAAAGGTAAGACTAAAGTTACATATGATGATGGATCTAAAGAAAAAGTTAATAGAAATTTCTTTTCTGTAAATGACTTGAACGAATTCGAAGGCTGGATGTGTAATATAGGTATTGAAAATATTAATATTCAAAAAGACGGAACAATTACAGGTACTTGTGGTAACTTGTTATACGGTGAAGAAAAATTCTATAATTTATACGATAAAGACTTTACTGAAACATTTAATCCAGAGCTTGTGCCAACTGTATGTACAAAAAACAAATGTTGGTGTCAACCTGAAATGTTAATGACTAAGTGGAAACTTTAGTTAAAGGAATATCAGCAGCGCATGTACACCATTTACGTGTGCATGTAATCCATTCTTCGGGTGCTTCGAAACTACCATCGTAAATATTACCTAAGCTCCTACCAACTCTGCATGTAGCTCGATGTACTTCTCCATCCCAATTAATCATTAAACTTTCTATACCAGCAGCACACCGCCACCCTTCGTATCCATTAAGTTTTTCTTTAATAATGTCGTTGGCATGTTTTAATTCGTGTTCGTCAATAACACAGTTAGGTAACGCAGTAGCATTAGTCTTTAATATCCAATCTAAGTCTTTTGTATCATAACGCATATCATCAAACCAATCACGGTCTTCTGCTTCAGTCCATCGTATACGTCTAATTACATATGGAATATTATGACCGTGAAATCGTGCAACAGCCAACCGTACACGATCCATATGTTGATGATGTGCCATAACATTTACTTGAAATGGTATTCTATCCATATTTTCATTGTGTTGTGCAAAAAACATAATATTATCCATTGCACGTTCCCAATGTTCGTTATCAAAATGCAAACTAAACACATAGTGATCTACAGGTGCTTCTGCATACCATTCTGCTTTACGCAAACCGTTAGTAGTTACATTAATCCAATCTAATCTTTGTCTTGCATGTTTAATTAATTCTTCAAAGTCTGGATGTATACATGGTTCGCCACCTGTAAAACTTACTCTAACAGGCTTATCTAATTCAGCAAGCGCATCTACAGTATCTAATAATACTTTAATATTAGTATGCGGACTATAGTTATCATGGATAGCTGCTGGACAGTATGCACAATCTAAGTTACAGCGTTTTCCTAAATTCCATTCTACCTTAATTGAATCTTGATGTGGCCATTTTGACGTAACTTTATACATACTGTTTAAATTCCGGATTTACTGTAAGGAAGTCTTGATTACGTGTTTTATCTAATGCAAGATTAAAATTTATACAATCTTGCCAGTGTGTATCGTGCATACATTTTGCAGTTAAGAAGTTAATATTATCTTGTATCTGTTGCAGTGTTACAGTTTTAAGCAATTCGTTTTCTTGTATAACAGCATAGTCAAGAATTTTAATTTTCATATCTTCTAAATCACTAACAACCTTTGCTTTTAGTTCAGGCGGTAGTGTTTGCGCACTTAGTGCCATAGGATAGTTTACACGATGTGAATAAAATACAATGCCTAAGTCATTTAAGAAGTAATCAATTACATCACAAATTTGCAAGATGTTATTTGCTTGTACAGTAAACGCACCAACAACACGACTTACATTAGGAAATGCTTTGAATACTTTTATGTTTTCTTCTATTTCGCTAAACTTACCATTGCCTCTAATGTACTCGTATACATCATGTAAACCGTCTATACTTACATTTACCGCGATTGATTTAAACTTAGGCCAATAGTCGTGTATTGTTCTTCCGCCTTTAATACCTAGCGTAGTACCGTTTGTAGCGTACTTTAGCTCTATGGTATCTCCGTAAGGTGCAAGTTTATCAAGTATCTTGTAGTGATACGGATCCATTAATGGCTCGCCACCTGCAAACTCTACACGTCTAAAGTGCGGCAGTAGTTTTTCAAAACTTGTCCACCAGTTGTCTGAGTTATCAAACGGACCAATATATTGTCCTGGCTTAGTAGTAAGTGTGTCTACAATAGGAATAAGAATATTATTTTCCTTTTCGTAGAATGGTTTCACTTCGTTCCAGTCCTTCCAGCTAGTGCTGTCTAGTGGATTGCACATACGGCACTTTAAGTTGCACAAGTTGTTAAGTTTGATCTCCATTGTAGGAAGTTCAAACGGCATGTTATAATCGTCGTCTAAAGCGTCTAATGCATCAGGGTATAAGTTGACCCTAGCTTCTGGTATTACCCCTGCTGTATGACGCTGTCGTAAGCTCTGTACACCCTGATCTTCAAGGTCAAAGCACGGTTTGCATACATCTGGTCGCTCGTTGTTCAATACTTGACGACGAACTTCCTTCATGTTGTCGCCATTCCATATTTCTTCTAGAGTTTCGTTTTGAATAAACCCAATAGGCTGGCTGCGGCAACATACTTTGACAGCGCCGTCTTCTCTAGTAGCTAATCCAGTAAATGGATGCATACAAAATGTACAACTATTTGATTTGTTCAATTGCCCATTCTCTTTCTTTACACCAAAAACATTCTCTGCATATAGGAACATATTGGCCTGGAGTATATGTTTGATAAGTTATATGTTCAAACTCGCCTTCGCAACTGCGAGTAATATTTAATAAGTCTTCTATATTGTTTTCGTAATATTGTTTTACGATCCAGTCTTTAGTAGTATACACGAAAGGATGACAAATGTCAATACCCATATGTTTCATATGTAACGGTAATACTCCTTTGTTGCGTTCGGGTAGACCGCCGGGAACATCTTCTGGATTTTTAGTAACAGCAGCAAACCAAGCATCTAATTTATGCGTGTGAATTATAAATTCATTGTGTGCTCTAAGTATAATTCTATTACCGGGTTTTTCTGCACCATACTCGTCTGTAATAAGAGGGCTTACAGGTTCCTCGAGTTCTGGAGGAATAAACCCTTCGATGTGCTCTATATGATTAGTAAAGTGATTGCGAAACCATGCAACTACGCCTTGTGCAACATAACGCTGCCAAGGGCGAGTCTTCCACATACGTACTTGCGTAGTAAAATAAATGTCAGCATCAGTTTCTTTAAGTATTAGATATGCAAGCAATGCACTATCTGCACCGCCACTTAAACTAATACCTATACGCGACCAATCCTTATTAACTTCTAATGCCATCGTTCGTACTTTTCTAAATTTTCAAAGAATTTGTCAGCGTGTATTTCCCATACAGTTTGATCAGTGTGTCTATAATGCACATCTTTGATTTTTTCAACAATACCTAATTTAGCAAGTGTAGGAAAATAATAACTGTGTACTAGTCGTTGACTTGCTTCTTTACTGGCATTTGATGTAGCAAACATGCGACCACGTCCTGCAACCCATTCGATACATTTGGGTAGTAAAAACTGATCTGTTAGATTTTGATGTTCTGCTATAAGACGTTTAGGAGTAATTAGTCCTTTATCTTTGCGAGCTTCGGCAAACGTACACACACGAGTAAGTATGCGATATCCTTCAGGCATAACATCGTTAAACGAATGTGCTGCTACACTACCTATGGCACGGTTGTTTTCGTAGAGTATCCACACCATCCATTCTTGTTCATTATTAAAACAATCAATCATTGCTTTTTGACTAGAATTATTAACGAACCCTCTACGAGATGCTTCGTTATAAAAATCAGTTAAATCAAGTTCCGGTGACCACTCTACTAAATTATACATAGATTTGTTTAGCAGCCTCCATTACATCATCTCTAAAGTTTGTTCTAAAACTTTCAAATGCAAGAAGTTGTATTTCATTGTGAGGTGTTGGTTGATCAACATCAATACCAGCAGCAGTCATTTTAGGAAATAAATCTGCTTGTCTTTCTTCGCTTATATGACTCATTACACTTCTTAAAGAAATATATGGTTCATCCTCAAAGTATGTAAAAAAATAATTCATACTTTTTAATTGTCCGTCAACAACAAAATAACTGCTAGGATGTAAACTATATTTGTATAGTCCTATATCATAGTGTGCTTGAAGAATGTTTAACATTTGTTTGTCCCAGTCAGGTACTACAGCACTGTAGTCTGTTCCTGTACAGCCTGCTAGTTCCCACATATCAGGACCGTCAATTTTTAGGTATATTTTCTTTTCGTTAAAGTCAATATCAAATTCAGGTATTAGATCACTAAACCCTTGATCGTCCATATACACTAAGCCTTCGACTTCTCTGTTAAACTTTTCCTCCATTAATGCAGGATCAACTACTTGATTGTGACCTTTATGATAGTCAGTATCATTGTAATACCATTGACAAAATGTTTTTCGATCTTTACTAATAAGGCTTGTGTAGATAAGATTATTTCTACACAGTCCTTTCCCAGGTACATTATTATAATAATACTCGTAATTGTCTTTCATACTTGTACTTACCTGATAAGTACTTACATGATACGAGGAATTGGCGGAAAGCCCTATATTAACTTAGATCCATACTTGCCTGTGAGCAAGTTTAAACTCTTGCATCCTGAAATAGCAAGGGGATTCGCTTGCGCTAGAGATTACGCCAAAGAAGGTACGTGGATGGCACCTGGCTTTGAATGGAAAGATTCTAGTTATATTATGAACTGGAAGCCAATCTATCAGGCGTGGAATGATTATCAGGCACTGCCAGAAGATCATCCTATTAAAGTAGAAGGTAATAAAATACTACCAACAGACTTTGGTGATTATAAACAACGTAACATTTTTACTCGTTATCTTAAAACTACACTAGGTGCAAACGATCCTTACGTTTATTACTTCTTATGGAATGAAGGCGATTGGAATGAACGTAATGCAGAACGTCAAAAAACAGAAGAGTCAAAGTTCTTCCCAGGAGTAGTTGATTGGGTTGAAGGATTACAAACAGACGGAATCATTGATCGTATAGGTAGAGTTATATTTTTTCATTGTGATCACAATGGTAGAGCATTTGAACATAGAGATTTAGATGCAAACAATGGCGTACATGATGATAAGCAATACAGTCCGCATAACAATGAATTTATACACATACGTTATCGTACTAAACGTGGATTCTATATATGGGATCCTGAAAGCGAAAACAAGCATTATCTAAATTGTAATGCAGCGTTTTGGAATGATCAAGATTGGCATGGCGGCGAAAATAGTACAGAAGTAGAGTACGGTCTACGTATTGATTGTAAATTTTCAGAATCGTTTAAGAAAGCACTTGAGATAGAGCACCTGCCCCATTACTAATATCAATACATGTAGGCAGTATACTTCTACCTTCAATTACATCGTCAATTGCACTAATTAGTTGTTCGTCAAGTATACTAGGTATACCTCCTTTTCCGTATTTAGAAATCCTAATTAATGCACTATTTTTTAATTCGTTGTGTACATGTTCTAAGAATAACTTTTCAGCCAAATAAGTAGGGCTATCAAAATTCTTAATTATGCTCCAATTAAATTTTGTAAGTAAACTACTAAAACTTATATTAATTTTTGCATTACTTTTTTCTAATAAAATTCCTTGAAAGAAATTTAAGTGACCGACATTTAATAACACATCTGCTGTTTTAGTTAACTCAACTAATTCTTGTTGTTTTGCTTCTATTGATAAATCCCAGTTGTGCTTTCTACTTATAGGTATAACATCATACAGTGAACTATAATGCGTTAATAACATATTACCAATATTGTTTGATGCTCCTGTTAAGATAATTTTCATTTTACCCCCAGATGTTAAATAGATACTTTGGCGTTAGTCCTGCATTTGCACCAGCGTGCCAACTCTTTCTATCTGGCCATTGATATACATTTCCTTGTTGTTCGTTGTATAAACAAGTACTATCAATGATAAAGATATGCCCAGGCCTAGGAATATCTATATGACAATGAAATCGTTTTAAATCACCTTTTGCATTTAATGTGTTTTCGTCGTCGGTTATGTCCCAGTGCCATGGAGCAACATCACCAGGATATATTTTACTAATCCAGCAGTTTATATAACTGTCCATTCCGACAAACTCCATAAACGTGTCAACTACATCAGCTGAAAATTGTTTACCTGGAAAATGCATTTCCCAACTAGCATTACCACCTTCGGCTTTGAATTTATATCCAGCATCTCTAATTGGTTTTGCAACTTCGTCAACGCCTTCTACTTCGTGTCCGACATCGTGTCGCGGCCCGACATATGCAGGAGTTGCTTGGTCTACACTTTTAATAACATCGTTCCAACAAATAATATTATTACAATTTCCGATAAAGTTAAGCATTTAAAAAATCTCCTGGCCATTCGCCTATGTTGTTTGTTATTGTATAGTCGTATGCATATTTAATATCAAGTATATTGTCTTTTATAGGAAACCTACTTTTATTGTTTATTACGCCTTCTAATACTTCGCTAGTAATCTTATCTTCAATTAATAGACAAGCGTATAAATCCATTACACATACTTTATCATTTTTTAAATAAAAGGTGTGCGGATAGATGTTTAGTTTAAAAATATTTGAGTTTTCTAAATCTTCTAATATTTCTTTTATTTGAATAATCCAATCTTTAGGTAAAGGTTTGTTATAATGCAACATATGATTTAAATTAGTATCATACCATTTAAATGTTATTTTCTTTTGTACAGGGTCAACATCTATTATTTCGGGAGAATAAGATTTGCCTTCTAGTAATTTAATTCCTCTAACTTCTAAATCAAACCAGTATTGGTCTTTGTAAGACATTACAAAAACGGTATTATCATAGCTACCATCATACAACGGAGTAGCTTGACACGCATATCCGTTTGCAAATTTAAAGAATGGTTTTAAATTAGTTTCTGACATGTGTAAACTCGAATTCTTTAGGCACAACCTGCTGCAATATTTCGATATCGTCTGTTGGTATGTTAAACTCTACAACATTGTCATTAACTGTAAATGAATTTAATCTACTATTCTTGTTAGCTCTATTAAGCCAAGGACTTAATGTACTATCAAATTTATATCTACTATGTTCGCCTTTGACTATAATTTGTACCTTACTACTATCTAAAATTTTAGCATTATTTAACAGTTGTCTAACAACTAATTGATAACGAGGATTATCGCCAAAGTTTACAGCACTATGCAAAATACTAGTATCCATATTATACCAATATCCTAATTTAGTAGAATGTAACTCTAAAGTATCTAAATCTACTAAGAAGTGCTTTCCTCGATCTAATGATAAATGCCACCTATCATCTATATCAGCGTGTGCAGTGTAACAACGTTCTATGTCTAACTTTATCACTCTTGCTTCGCCGTGATTACTAACAGCAAGTGTAGTAAGCAGTTTTTCCCATATTGTATTTTTATACTCTTCCTTAATTCTCCATCCGTCATAGAAGAATGATCCAGATGGCTCGTTTAGTGTAGTTTTAAAATCATTAGTTTTGAATGATTGTGCTGCTTCTTCTATGAGAGCAAGATCTACAATATGTTTAGTTCGCGTAATCATATTAATATTTATTCGTTAAGTGCGTATATAAATATTAATATGAAGAAATCGATTCGTCCTTTTTGGTCTAATTACTATAAAACTTTATCGTATACCCAAGAGTATTTTAGAGATAAAGAGCAGCTCTCTGCTTGGAAACGCATAGGACATAATATCGATAATACTACAATTGGCATATGCCCTATTAAGGACGAAACACACATAATTGATACTGTATCAAAACATTTTGTAGACCTAGAACATATAGGAGTATGTTTTCATTGCCTAACACCTGGGCACTATCTGCCACCACATCAAGACAAATACGGATACTATTCAAAAGCGCACAATGTTTTAGACTTAAATCTTATAAAGCGTTACGTAATATTTGCTGAAGATTGGGAACAAGGTCATCTTTTAACAGTAGGTAGTACAGTTTATTCTAATTGGAAAGCTGGCGACATAGTAGGATGGTCAGGAACAACCTTACATAGTGCAGTTAATGTTGGAAATAAAAATAGATACACTATACAAGTTACTGGAGTTGTAGATGTATAATGGCCCGTTATTATTAGAACATATTTCAAGTTATAAAATAATTGATGTTAATAATATAGAATACTTGTTAGAAGAAGGCATAAGTGATAAAGATTTTAAATATAGTGATCCGTCATTTTATACTTCGCCGATACAATCTTTTAAGGATTATTTAACAATACTAGATCACAACGAAACGCCATTTATGATATTTAACGATACACTTGAGTGTCCTCAAATGGATAGTATTCGTTACAATAATGATACTATTGATTTGCTTAATAAGGTAGGACTAACTGTTTATCTAACTGAAAATATTCTTAAATATACAGGATCACGAACTAAATTAAATAGAAATAATCTCAAGCAAGATTTAATATTGTTAGAAAATAACGAAGGATTATTAAAAGGAAAATTTTCAAATGGGTCAAGATCATTTCAATTAGATAGTGTACAGGATTTAATTGAAAATAATAAACTGACTAATGTAACAGTATGCTCCCCAGAATTAAATTTAGAAAAGTTTTCATCAAGATATACTAATATAAAATTCAAATATTACGATATTGATACACAAGATAGAATTATTAAAATAACAAGAAATCAAGGAACTTTTAGAAAAAATAAATTAAAATATAAATTTATTAATACTAACTGGCGATATGAACCATATAGGCATATAATTGCTTCGTACTTAATAAATTTTGATTCTAAAATTAGTTGGCACTATAAAATGTCACCTAAGAATTTTAAAAATGCAATATGGTTTAATATTAATAATTGGGATACTAAATTAAGAAAATCAATAATTACAGGACAAAAGAAATTAGACGAAATGTCTCCCTTACAAATAGACACAATAAAATGTAATCCTTCAACTGTATACGGAAAGATAACTGACAGATTAGAAATTCCTAGTGTAAGCCTTGTTCCTAATTATATTAAGCGTGAGATGTTTACTGATGTATTTTGTGCAGTAGTATGTGAATCAGGTTTTTTAGATCCTACTAGTTATTTTAGTGAAAAAATTATAATACCTATATGGAATTCAACACCGTTTGTTATTGTTGGACCACCTAACACATTAAAGTTATTAAAAAGTAAAGGGTTTAAGACATTTGAAAAATTTTGGGACGAAAGCTATGATGACGAAATTGATCATGAACAACGTTTAAAAAAAATATTTAAAACTTTAGATTACATTAATTCGCTAGATTACAATACACTTGAGTCTATATTAAAGTCAATGCAGCCTATTTTATGGCATAACAAAGAAATAGTTAAAGGACTAGCAAATGAACACAGATCAGTTTGAATGGTTAGAAACATATATGATAGATGAAGTTCCGCATACTGATATATGGGATAACTTTGCTACAACTAAAAAATTAGCGTTAGAAGATCAATATCGTAAGCTCGGTATGCCAAAGGAATGTTCTAAGCATTATATGGCGCTTAATCCTAAAATCGACGATGAATTAAAAAGGTATCTAACACCGTTTGAAAATAAAATCCATCATTATAACTTTTTAAAGCTAACTCCAGGATATAATCTTTGGATGCATTACGATAGCTATTCTACCTTTGTACGGTATAATAATATTACAGAACAGCAAGCAGAAAATATAAACAGAACTGTTGTTATGCTTACGCCTTGGGATAAAGGTCAAGTAATGCAAATTGACCAAGAGGCTAACACACAATGGAGTGTAGGTGATATATATAGTTGGAGTGCATATACATGGCACGGAGTTAGTAATTTTAGTTTTACAGATTTTATAGTTATGCAAATTACGTGGTTAGATAATGAGTAAGTATCAATATGACAATAAGCATTTACCGTTTGGTCACTCAGCCGCAGTAAATGATGCCAATGTATTAAATGCCATGCAGAATATCAGCTTAGATCAATTTTCTAATATTGATATTAATAAAGAGTTTTGTCAAACATATTTAGACTGGATTAAACAACATCCTCACAATACAACAGGATTAGATAATTTTAAATATGCTGTGTATTCACATGGTACAAGCGAAGCATTTGATAAATTTTATATGAAAAATCTTAATAGAAGATTTAGGATTTTTAGATCAGAATATTTGTATCATCAGTTAGCTTGGCGAAATAGTAAATTAAATTGGGACTATATTGAAGACGGAAAGTTAGATGGCAATGATGCTGTAATTATAAGTTATCCGTTTGCTGATACAGGTAACAAACACGAACAAATGGATTTTATCTTACATAATTGTAGTGCATTAAACATACCTGTACTAATAGATTGTGCATACTATACAATAAGTTCGGAACTAGATTTTGATTTTAATCATAAGTGTATAACTGATATTACATTTAGTTTAAGTAAAACATTTCCAGTAGCACACGCACGTATTGGTATGCGGTTAACAAAAGAAGATGACGATGATACTTTGTTTGTTTATGAAAAGGCAAATTATCAAAATAGACTTGGAGCAATACTAGGATTAGAATTGATTAATAATTTTAGTTCGGATTATATAGTAAACAAATATAGAACAACACAAATAAAGTTTTGTAAAATTACAAACACTAAGCCTAGTGCAACTGTTCTTTTTGGTATAGGCGGCGATGAATGGATTGATTATAATCGTGGCAGTAATACTAATAGGCTTAGTTTTCATAATTATTTAAATAAGGGAGTTTTAGATGGCAGTACAATCAAACAATGACTGGGATCCGTTAGAAGAAATCTTTGTAGGCACTGCCAAAGGCGCAGTGCTTCCTACTATGGACCCTAGTGTTCGTAGTTTTTCGTACGCAACCTACAGTGAAGAAGAACTAAAGGGATTAGAAGGTCCACATGATAAACAAATCATGGAAGAAGCAGAAGAAGATTTAGAAATTTTATCTGATACACTAACTAAGATAGGTATTAAAGTGCATCGTCCTACTCCTACAGATCACAGTGTAGAATTTAGTTCGCCTGACTGGACAACAACAGGATGGTATAGTTTTTGTCCAAGAGATTTATTGTTGCCACTTGATAATATGATTATCGAATGTAGTAGTCCTATGCGGGCAAGACAATACGAAACTCGTGTATATTACGACTACTTATATCAGCAAATGAAAGAAGGTGTACAATGGATCAAAAGTCCTGCTCCTATTCTTAAAGACGACCTATATCAGTTTGATGACCTAAGTGTTCCTACAGTAAAGAACAATGAAATTGTATGGGAGGCTCCAAACATTGTAAGACTTGGCAAGGACTTATTATATCAAGTAAGTAACACAGGATCGTTATTAGGATACGAATGGTTAAAGACTATTGTAGAGCCAAGAGGATATAAGTTACACCTAGCAGAAGACTTTTACTTCTTTGCGCACTTTGATAGCACAGTTATTCCTTTACGCCCTGGATTAGTTATGTTTAATGCAGAACGTTGTACACCAGATCATTATCCAAAGATATTCGAATCATGGGATAAGATTTTTGTAGGTATGGAAGATCTTGTTGCACCAAATGCCAATTTACCAAACGGTGTAAGTCCTTGTAGTCCGTGGATTGGTATGAACTTGTTAAGCATTAATGAAAATTGTGTAGTAATTGACAAAGACCAAGAACCACTAATGCGTATATTAGACAAGTATGGCATTGAAAGTGTAGCGTGTCCTGCACGTCAAGCTCGTAGTATGAGCGGCGGCTTTCACTGTAATACATTAGATGTAAAACGCAAAGGTGGCTTGGAGAGTTACTTTGACTAAGATTGCAATCTTCGGCGACAGTTTTGCAGCAAATCCGTACTTAGAGTTTAGTCCTACTACTGAGGGATTTCTTAAAGAAGTATATGCTGTTTGTGATAGACCTTACTCTAAAAAAGAAGTATTACTGTTAGCTGAAAATTGGGGCAAAAAATATAAAGCCTGGATGAGATATCTAGATGCAGATGTATTTGGACATTCAGGCAGCGACTTGTATTACAGCTATAACCAGTTTATTCAACATCATAGTAATTACGAAAAATGTATCTTTGTTATAACAAGTCCTCTCCGTTATAGTACAAACGTTAATGGATGGATACATTGTGCATCACATGAAGATGCTGTAGAAAAAATTGACTTTGCTAATAGTACAGAGCAAAAACAACTTTTAAAAACTATGTCTAGCTTTTTTAAAGATCTATATTATAAAGATTTAGATCGAATCGAACTACTTAATAAAGCAATAATAGACAGCATACAGAAAATTAGACCGGATACTCTTTTTATAAATGCATTTCCAGACTTAAAACGTGTATATGATTTAGAATTAGAGGCATGGATTATTACACATGACGAAAGTCAAGATTATACAAAATACTTTGATTTACGCCATTGTCACATGACTAATGAAAATAATAAAATATTAGCCAATTACATAACTAATAATATTAATAAGACAGGATATTTAGAATGCTCTAATATACAATGGCAAATTCCTACTATAGAAGATAAAGATTATTATCTGCCTCAGACTCAACATATTTTTGAGTTGTTATTATAATTTATTTTGCCAAATTTTAATAGTGCGATCTAACCCTTCATCTAAAGAAACATTAGGTTCCCATCCAGTTGCACTAGTTAGCAATCTATGATTACTATTAAGCCAATAAATCTCTCCAGGGCGGATTGGCTTAGTATCCCAATTAATCTTTCCACTCCATTTTAGTTTATCTGCAATCATGCTAACATAGTCTTTAATCTTAATAGGATTGTCAGGACCAATAGTAAAAATATAACCGTTGTTAACTAGAGTAGGATTAGTAATAATAGTAGTCCATGCATTTAATAAATCTTCTATAAAAATAAAGTTTCTATATGGTTCTGCGTATCCTAGACATATTTTTTCAGGGTTTTTAATCATTTGTGTAATGATTTGTTCAGTTACAAAAAAGTCATTATCTGTTCTACCATATGCATTAGTTTGTCTAATTGCAGTAAATGGTAAACCTAAACTTCGGTGAGCATATTCTAAATACTTTTCACATGCATATTTTGCAACAGCATAAGGAGCATTAGGGTTTGGTGTAGTATTTTCATCAAATGCAATGAATTTTTTAGGAATACCAGAGTCTCTAACTTCGTCTGATATAGGTTGCCATCCGTAAACTTCCATAGTACTAGCGAACACAAAGTTTTTTAAATTACGGACTTTGCTAGCTGCTTCAATTAGGTTTACAGTTCCTACGTAGTTGATTTCACTAAATGATGTTTGCTCGTAAAAGCTATTTTCTACTTCTGTACGTGCAGCTAGGTGTACAATAATATCAGGAGAAAATTCAAGGACTTCTTCTTCTACAGCATCAAAGCGTAGCAGATCATTTTTTAAATGATAAACAATATGATCATTTTCTAATATTGGTGATAAATGTTGACCAATAAATCCGCTTGCACCTGTTAGTAATATCTTCATAAAAAATCCTCCGCTATATTATATAGCGAAGGATTAATAAACTTATATTAGTATTGGATTATGCTATGTCAGTCCAGCCGCCTACAGTTTTATAAACTTGTAATGCTTCTGTGCCACCGCCGTCACTATCAGTAACAAACACAACCATGCCAGCTTCTGGAGTTGCAATCAATGCATCACGCTCTGTAGTAGTTGCAAATGCAGTCGGCTTAAATACAGGCATTTCAAACGTACCTCTAGCGTTTAGAGAGCCATAAGTAGCATAGTTACCATCAAAGTCGTGTACTGTAAACAATAGTTTTGCAGGCAATGCATTAGTGCCAGATACTGTATCTATTAGTGTAGTAATAAGAGTTTTTGTTTCTATATTAGTACCATTGTATGCTTGCATTGAAAGTGAACTTGGGAAGTCACCTGGTTGTACTGCTAAAGGTACATCTCTTGTACCACGGCCGCCGAGTATACTCAAATAAGCCATGTTATCTGGATTATTATCAATACCGTATCTGTATTGTACTACGTTCGGTGCATCTAGTACAATTTCATCTCCAGCTACTGAACTAATATTCTTACCAGAAAGTGTTAGTGTTCCGTTACTAAGTTCTGAATTATTTGCATCAACTAGTACAGTTGACGAGTCATTTGAAAATACACTACCAGTTAAGTCGCCTTCAATGTTTGATGCAAATAGTGAATCTGTACTAGCGTTATAAACTATGCTACTATCACTACCATTAAAGATGTTATTGTTTAAGACTATTGATTCGGCTGTAAGAGTTTGATCTATTGTTACACCGCTAGCATATACATGTTGCCATTTGCGGTTTTCTGTACCTAATGAGTAAGTTTCAGTTTGTGCTGGGCGTAAACTTGAATTAATAACGCCGCCTACTGTAATTTGGTCTGCATCTGCATCGCCAAGGCCAATATTTCCTGTAGCACTAATAGTACCGTCTATGTTAATATTACCAACCCCGGTAATATTGTTATTGTTTAGATCTAAATCACCACCTAGCTGGGGAGTGGTGTCATTTACTAAATCAAACGTTTCAGCATCAACTGGACCAACTAAAACTCCGCCTACAGTTGCACCATCACCTACAAATATTTGTTTAGTGTCAGTGGCAAAGAGTAGTTCGCCTTGTAGCGGTGTTATTAGTAATCGTTCGGCATCGGTGCCACGTCTTAATCTTAAAGCCATTTAAATACTCCCGG
>Ga0181562_10001625_pt1 | contig 17905 bp, 14 predicted proteins | sample 011ome_26_FD_139344 | JGI IMG/M metagenome (GOLD analysis project Ga0181562, IMG submission 139344) | Coastal salt marsh microbial communities from the Groves Creek Marsh, Skidaway Island, Georgia - 011511BT metaG (megahit assembly) | ecosystem: Environmental > Aquatic > Marine > Intertidal...
GCATCAGCATCAGCATCAGCATCAGCATCAGCATCAGCATCGTGAATTCGCGCGCGACGGTGGCGTGACGACATCGACGCCGCTCGCGCCCGAACGGTTTCGATACGCGCCGATGGACGTCGCACAACCACCATCGTTGCGCGACATCGCGAACGCGAACGCACATGGGTATTTACCGTCGTCACAAGTGTCGCAGAAGGAACGCGCGACGCGACGCGAATCGCATCGCGACGAATGGGTCGCGACGGGATCGACGCCGACGATGGCGCTCTGTGATGCGAGCGCGCCGGGCACGGCGACGCTGGAGCAGCGACATGGTGTGGCGGTGGCGATGACGGCACATGGTGAGGCGATGCGGGCGCGGTCGTCGCAAGAGCACACGATTGTTGGGGAAGGATTCGCGTCGGCGGAGCGTCGACGCGCCGAGCGCGCGGACGCGTTAGATGTCAAGTATACCGCGCTCGCGGATGATGTGTCGCGCGTGAAGAGCATGTTGACGGATATTATGACGACGCAGGCGAATATATTAGCCATGCTTGCGGCGTCGGCGACGGCAACGGCGACGCAGACGATGACGCCGCGCGTCGATCGAAACCGAGACGATTCGGCTCGCGCGCGAGCGAGAGACGTCAGCCGTCCATTCGACGACGACGACGACGACGACGACGATGACCACGATGACGAACATATGGCACGCACCACCACCACCGCCACCATGACCGATATGACGAATACGCACACGCTCAAACGCGTGAAAGGCCAATCCAATCGCCGCCGCGCGCGTCGCTCAACCGACGGCGCGAACCGCGCGCCGAGCCGAGACACACCCAAATCCAAATCCAAAGACGACGACAACCACCGCTCCATCGACGACGACGGCACCACCACCACCGAAGACACGACGCACGCATCACCCACAGACGATATCACCACACGCGGTGACGCCATGGACGACACGCAGCTCCGCGCCGCCGTGCTCCGTCGAATGCTCCATTTCCAGCGCCGAAGCGCGCGTCGCGCGCGCGAGTAATCACCCCGACGACGACGACGACACAGCACCAGCAACAGCAACGACAACAACACACCAATACGTGCGCGCGCACACGCCGCGCGTACACAGCGTCGGGGATACCCCGCCCGCATGTCACATGTCACACGTCACACGTCGCACGTCGACCGTCACTGTGCGACGCTTGGCTGCCCCAGGACCGGGACCGACACAGCACCATGTCCCGCGGCGTGCTCGACGTCCGTCGCGACGGCGCCGCCGCGAAGGCGTCGCGCGAGACGCAAATACGCGCGGCGTGCGCGCTCGTCGTCGTCACGCTCGCGTTCGCCGCGGCGTGCGTCGTCGCGCACGACGCGTCGCTGCGCGGACACCACCTCGCGGCGCGCTTGGCGTTTCCCGCGCTCGGCGCGTGCTGGTTGGCGGCGTGCGTGCCGCTGGGCGTGTGCGTGGCGTATCCGGAGGATTTACGAAGAGGGGTGAATCCACTCAGGGTGAGGGATTTCGTGGAGGTGGTGAGGGCGACGTACGCGGCGGCGGGGCGCGGGCGCGGGAAGGTGCGCGGGAAGGATTTGTGAGCGCGCGACTGTCGCGCGTGGTCGAGCGCGCAAAGGTTTGATTGAATGGTGTGATAGCGCCGTAGCGTACGTATAGCTTACGTATATAATACATGTACGTGTGTGTGTGTGTGTGTGTGCGTGTGTGCGTGTGCGTGTGTGAGAGAGAGCGTGGTCCGTTTCGACGAAGCCCTTTGCTCGACTGGCGCGTCAGACTCCGCCGGGACTACGTCGTCGTCTTTAAGCGCAGATTGTACACGTCCTCGAGCACGCGCACGAGACTAGCGCAACGCTCGCCTTCGCGAACGATGCCGTACGCGCCATCGTGCGAGCTCAAGTCGACGATCGTGCTTCCGAGTCTTTGAGCTTCGATGCGGCCGCCGTCAAAGACGCATTCGCACCCGTCCCACAACGGCGCGAACTCATCCACCGCCGTCGTGCTCGTCTCCCCTGACTTGTTCGCACTCGTGAGTGCGATCGCACCTTGATGCGCGCGACACACCGCACGCACGAAATCGCTATTTGGAACGCGAATACCAATCAAATCTACCCCCGGGTTTAAGCTTTCGCTCGCTCCGCGCGCCCCCGCGCGACGCTTCGTCAACACCGTCACCGGCCCAGGCAATATCGCCTCCAACAACCCACGCGGGAGGTGCTCAACTTCACCATACGTCCCCACATCGCGCACATCCCCAACCGCAATCGCCAAAGGCTGCGCCGCATTTCTACTTTTAATCCTATACAACGCCTCGACGCCGCGCGCCGACCGCGCGCACGCCGCGAACCCATAAATCGTATCCGTCGGCACCGCGATCACCTTACCCTCCGCGAGCGCGCGCACCGCCAACCGCACCGCGTCGTCATCGCGCACATCCACCACCCTCGACGACGACCACGCGCGAACATCGCGCCGCGAACGCGCCACATTCCACACCACGCCATCGCCCGGGGTCCCATCGACGTAATTCCGCGCGCTCACGCCGCTTCGCCTCGCGCCTCGCGCCCACGCGCAGCGTCGCGACACCGATGCCGTCCTCGACGTCGTCGCGCGCGCGAACGCCATGACGACGACGACGTCGCCGCGGCCGGCGCCAACCAATGCCGAGCAATCGCCATCGCATCCGCCATCTAAACCCTATACCCTAACGTCGACCGCCGTTAGGGTTTACACGACACAGAGCTCAACTCGTCGTACTGGAGCGCTCTGGAGCGCTATGTATGCTGACGCGGATGACGTTTCTCGGTGTCGCGGGACAATGTCGGGGTACGACGCCGTCAGTCCACCGCGCGCGACGCGACGAGAGACGACGAGAGACGACGACAGACGACGACACGCGCGACATGTTCAAAAAACTTTCCGACACCTTTTACGGCGCGCGAACCGAACGCGCGGGGGCGACGAACGGCGCCAAGAGCGGCGCGAATTCGACGGCGAATCCAGGGGTGAAATCCTCGTCAGCACCCGCGCCCGATGGTGATGCGACGCCGAACGCGCGCCGGAAGTCATTCAGCGATCGATTCATGATGTCCTGGACGGACGAGGACGTGACGTTTCTCGGTGAGGACCCGTACGGGGACTGCGCTGGGAACGTGTTCGCGACCGTGGCGGCGGATGAGCAACGACGACGGGCGAGCGTGGATGAGACGCGACGCGCGAGCGCGGACGGAGGGTCGCGTCGGACGAGCGAGAATGGGGATGATTTTGAAAAGGCGAGCGCGTTCTGGCGCATTGGACCGTTGTGATGCGTTTTGTGGGTCTCGTGTGATGGATGATGGATGTCATCGCGAGGTGTTGAGATGTATTGTTTGTACCGTTCGCGCGCGCGAGGGGACCGAAACGGTTCCGCGCCGGCGTTGTAATACCACGTTTGTGTTAAAAGAGTCTTCATTGTGCGCCACGACGATGATCGCGAGGTAAGACGCGGGAGAGGTGAGGGTGTGGGTCATTATGCGTCGTCGTCTTTCATTCGTCGTCGTCGTGAGCGTCGTCGTCGCCGCGTTCGCGACGGGCGCCGAGGGCGATGACTTGAGAAGTGGTTTACGCGCGGAACTACGCGACTTAGCGGGCGAAGGAAGTCACGCCCCGACGTTACATACGGTGTTTAGCACCGAGTGTAATGCGTATTTTGATTGGCAATCGCTTGGGTTGTATAATTCATGGCGTCGCGTCGGACAGAAGGGTAAGTTTACGCGATTGATGGCGTGCGACGCGTCCCCTGCGCCGGGGCGCGACGTCGTTCCGGACACGCACGTGCATCCGAATTATGCCAAGCATCCCGTGAGTGGTGATGAGTATAGTGCGTATAACAAGCCGGCAAGTATTGATCATTGGTTGAAGCACGCCACGGTGACGGCGGACTACATCATCGTGTTGGACGCGGATATGATTTTTCGTACGGCGATGACGGCGGAGCTCTTGGGCGTCAAGCTTGGCTCGCCCGTGAGCGCGAGATATTCGTATTTGAAAGGAACACTTCCCGAGAATTACATGGGTGTGAAGAAACGTGTGCCAAACGTCGAGAAGACTCAGCAAGTGGGTGGATTTACGGTTATGCACCGCTCAGATTTAACGCGCCTAGCGCCGAGGTGGCTGTATTGGACCGAGCAGGTGCGCTCGGACCCCGATTCGTGGGCAAACACTGGTGACATATACAACGATAACGGTAAGGCTGGTGCACCGTGGATTTCGGAGATGTACGGGTACGTCTTCGCCGCGGCTGAAGTTGGGATTCACTTCCAAGTGCACGACGATTTCATGCTCTACCCAGGGTACATGCCTCCGCAAGAGCCGTTTCCCATCGTTCTGCATTACGGTTTAACCTTCAACGTCATGGACTGGGCTTTTTCCAAGGCATGGTATCACAATTTTGACGCGACAACGTGCCCAGGGCGCCTGTTCGAGCGTCCACCAGAATTCAGCGAGCTCAAATCTTTCGGCAGAGACAGGCGCCGCGACGAAGTCGCGTTGCACTGTGCGTGGGGACTCTACAACGCCACGCGCGATTGGAACGTAGATAAATGCGGAATTGCGAACCCAGAAGATCCGCCACGGACGCGTTATAAATGCAACTCTAACAGACAAGGCGTATTGAATTGTGAACCGTTGTCGATGATCGATGACACGTTGCGCGGAGGAGACGACGTCGCGTGCAAAGATGGAATTGATGCCTGTTGCGATTGGGCCGCCAGTGGCGAGTGTACAAAGAATCCGGGGTTCATGCTCGATTCGTGCCCGCAGTCATGTAACCAATGCCCAGATAGGCGATGCAGCGGGCGATGCTGTCCCCCGCGCGAAGTCGGCGACAAGACTCTGGAATCCAAAACAGTCGGTCCCGTCGTGCACAACCTCGAAGAAGAATTTGCGGAACGTCACGTCGGCAGCGCCGCACGCGAAGAACCCAAACGCGCTGATGTCATAGTGCACAATCTTGAAGAACAGATTGATGCACGCACCGCTAGCGAAGACATCCCCAAACCAGAACTGGCGGTGCAACAACACGAGGAGCCACGTGGTCATTTCGAGGAGGCGCTCGGCGAGCGACCGCGCGTGATTGAATCAAATCCAAAATTTGAGGACGTTGCATACGAGTTGGACTCATCATCGCCCTCGTCTATATCTTGGGGTGCGGCGTTGCTCATCATCGCCATATTCATAGTGGTACTTCGGATTCGCGTCGTATTGAGACGCCACGCGAGACGTCGGCGCGTTTCACAAAACATTCGGCTTTAGAAACATCAGAATACTGTACATTTTTAATAATAGACGCGCTAGACATGCTAGACATAGACTAAACCAGTCGCGTCTTCACATATTTTCCAAAGTCGCGCTTGCTCGGCATCGCCCGGCACCGACGCGCGCTGCCTCGGTCGACTGGACACAAAGTACGCGCCGTTGAATTGCGCGTCGTTGCGTTCGTAGTCGCCCACCATGATATTAAACTGGTCGTTCGCCTCATACGTTTCTATCCCACACGCGCCCCACCCGGCGAGTAACATTTTCGTATTCACAGTCCCGGGATCGCACGAAAATATAGATAAATCACTCGTCGTCATCGCATCATACGAGTCGTCCGATAGTCTATCAAACAACTCGTACGAAAACGCCTTGACGCACGCCTTGCTCAACGAATACGAGCCGTGCGAAGAAAACCGTGGCTGTTGCGATATGTTCTCAAAATCAATCCTCGGCGACGCAGAAATCGATGCGACATTTAATATCCTCGACTTGACCCCGCTCGCGCGCGCGTTCGACGTCAACGTCGGGAGCAACGCGCCCGTCAACGCGTACGGCGCCAATACGTTCACCGCGAATGTCATCTCAAACCCATCGCACGTCTCCTCCCTCTCCCTCATGAACACCCCAGCGTTGTTAAAGAGCATATCAATCGACGTCCCGTGCGCGGTGCTGAGCACGTCATCCGCCAACGCGGCGACGCCCGCGAGCGACGCGAGGTCGTGCGTGGCACCGAACACTTGAGCTCCACCGACCGCGAACGACTGCACCTGCTTCACCGCCTGCGCCACGCGCGCGGCGTCGCGACCGTGACATATCACGCTGACGCCACTCGACGCCAGTCGTCGCGCCGTGTGCAGACCGATGCCGTCCGTCGCGCCGGTCACGAGCGCGGTGTGCGCCACCGATGGCATTGGTTACAAAAGCGCCGCGTCACACACTGCCGCGCGACGATCGATGGCGACGCCGCGACGCGTGGCGACGCTCAGCGCGCATTTCACCACGCACGCGCCGGTTGTGAATGACGACTACGTGGCGCAGTTGCGCGTCGCGCGCGAGGAGACGCTCAAGTTGCTCGACGAGACGAACTGTAATCCAATCTTGGTGCGGTTGGCGTGGCACGACGCGGGAACGTACGACGCGGCACTGGCGCACGATTGGCCCAAGTGTCAAGGCGCGAATGGAAGCATTCGTTTTGATGCTGAATTGGGACACGGTGCCAACGCCGGTCTGAGCAAGGCGATCGGGTACATCAAGCGAATCAAGGCGAAGGCGCCGGCGGTGTCGTTCGCGGATGCGATGCAGCTCGCGGCGGCGGTGGCCATCGAACACGCGGGCGGGCCGAAAATACCGATGCGGTATGGAAGAATTGATGTCGTACAAGAGACGGAGTGCGCGGTAGAGGGGAATTTGCCCGATGCGGAGGCGCCGTATGGGACGGGGGCGGCGACGGCGGCGGAGCACTTGCGCGACGTGTTTTATCGAATGGGTTTCAACGATAGAGAAATCGTAGCGTTGAGTGGAGCTCACACGATTGGGCGCGCGTTTAAAGAACGCTCTGGGGTGACGTCGTTCGGATACGGCGCGAAGAATGGCACGAAATATACTGGGTGTCCGTTTATGAATGCGCGGAAGGACGGCGCGGAGGGCGAAATCGGCATGCCAGGCGGCGCGTCGTGGACGAGACAATGGTTGAAGTTTGACAATTCATACTTCAACCGCGAGTACATCACCGACAAGGACAATTTACTGTGGCTAAGTACGGACGCTGCGTTGCACACCGACCCGGAATTCTCGCCGCATTTTATGCGTTACGCGTTAGACTGCAACGCCTTCTTTTACGATTTCGCCGCCGCGTTCGCAAAACTTTCTGAGTGCGGCGCGCGTTTCGTCGGCGCTGGTGTAACAATTTAATACGGTTTATTTTTTGTGTGTGGAATATTCTTAATCCTTATTACAACTCTAAAATTCTTATTCTGTGTGTGTGTGTTTTGTCGCTCATCAAAGTGCTCCGCGCGGTATGCTTTTTGCGACAAGTCGTCTCCGTTCAACTGTTTTCTACGTAAAATCTCAAAGTTGAAGGGAAAATTTCCAGATCCCGGTATCGGCGTTATACTCAATGAGTTCGGCGCCAGCCTTCTCGGTCTGCTTTTTGATTTTTTCTTCGTATTTCGCCTTTGCAGCATCACCTGATTTCTTGGGCAAAATGCCGTAGAGCGTGACTTCGGCACGCTTCTTCAAACCTTGGCCCTCCTCTGGGGGAGTAATACCTTGGTCCTCAGGATAGAGGCACAAGCACGCTTGCTCGAACAGCACAATCTTGTTCAGATCCAAGCCACGCACGTCCACCGGCTCGAGCCACTTCACGCGCCCGAACGTTTCATTCGAGACGGAAAAGTTGTCGATGGCAGCGAGCGCGTCTTGGCCGTTGCGTTCGAGCATGCGTTCCATTTGCTCAAGCGTCGGGCTCATGCTATAGCCCTCAGCCGTGAGCTTCGGCAGAACCTCACTGCGTATACTCGATACATTCGCAGGTGCTTGCTCACCGTCATCCGGAAAGTGCACTTGCCGACGTTCGGGGCTACGATCCGCGTGCGTCGGCGAAACGGCGAGCGCGACGGATGGCGCCGGCGAAGCAGAAGCGCCTTCGGGGCGGATGAACAGCGCGCGAGGATTTTCACGGGGCTTAAACAACCAACCACCACTCGATGGCGTGGCCACGGAGACCGCACTGCCGGGACGCGCCGCAGACACGGGCGTACCGATGCTCTGCGCCGCGCCACCCGGCGAGGGGAGCGCAGCGCTTCCTCGTGGCTTTGCTTCGCGAGACAATCCGCCGCGACTCGTGAGCCAGGGCGATCTCGGCGTGAGAGAGCGGACCGGAAATGCAGTCGCCGCATTACCCGCGGCCGGACTTTGCATCGTACCGAGTAGAGATCTCTTCGCGGGCGCGATCTCAGTCGTCGCGAGTTGTAGTTGCGGCGGCACGAGCGGCGAGCCGTAGGGCGTCATCGCAGTTGTCGGCTGCGTCCCAGAAAGCGCAAGCGCTCCGGCGTTGGGTTGAAACGTAGATAGCGCCCCGCCAGTCGATGCACCGCCGAACAAACCAGTGGAAGGCGCCGATCCCGGTATTGATCCACCGAACAAACCACCACCGGTGGATGGAGCGGCACCAAAGAGGCCACCCGCCGGTTGAGACGCCGGCGCAGATGCGCCGAACAGACCTCCACCAGTGCTCGGCGCGGGTGCGCCGAACAAACCACCACCCGGCGGTTTGGGAGCGCCAAACAGACCACCACCGGCAGCGGGAGCAGACGCTCCAAACAACCCACCGCCAGCGGCGGGAGCAGAAGCTCCGAACAACCCGCCGCCAGCGGCGGGCGCCGCGCCAAACAGGCCTCCTCCCGCAGAAGAGGCGGGAGCAGACGCGCCAAACAACCCACCACCAGCCGCTGGAGTGGCACCAAACGCACTTGGTGTGCTCTGTGCGCCACCGAATCCACCGAATGCAGGAGTCGCGGCTGGCGCGCTCGCGCCAAACAAACCGCCTCCCGTCGCCGGCGCGCTCGCGCCAAACAATCCTCCACCCGTCGCCGGAGTGCTCGCGCCGAACGCGCCTCCACCTAAGGTAGACTGCGTAGGCGACGCCCCAAAAAGACCACCACTGGCGGCTGGTGTACTAGGGGCGCCGAATAACCCACCCGCGGGTTTACTCGCGCCGAAAGCGCTCGGCGTGGCGCCGAACGCGGATGGAGTCGCCGGCGCGCTTGCACCGAACAAACCGCCACCCGCCGCCGGTGATGGCGCACCGAACGCGGACGTCGCCGGCGCGCTCGCACCGAACAAGCCTCCGCCTGCGGATGGTGCGCTCGCACCAAACCCAGTTTGCGGTGCGCCAAACGGACTCGCCGCTGGAGCGGCCCCAAACGCGCCACCTCCACCAAACGCAGACGTCGCCGGTGTGCTTGCGCCGAATGCACCTGGCGTCGGTGCCGCCCCAAACGCACCTGGCGTAGACGGCGCAGCGCCGAACGCTCCAGGTGTCGACGGTGCGGCACCAAACGCTGACGGCGCCGGTGCGCTCGCGCCAAATCCACCCGCCTGCGCGCCAAATCCACCAGGTGTTGCCGCCCCGAACGCCGATGGAGCAGCCCCGAACGCCGATGGCGTGGGAGCAGCACCAAATGCACCCGGCGTGCTCGCACTGGCGCCAAACAAGCCTCCGCCGGCAGGTGATGTCGTCGACGCGCCGAAGGCACCCGGCGTCGACGGAGCGGCGCCAAATGGGCCCGGAGTTGCTGATGGCGCGCCAAACGTGCTCGTACTCGCACCAAATCCACCTGTACTAGGTGCACCAAACGCCGAAGGCGCGGCGCTCGCACCGCCAAACGCTGAAGTCGTGCTCGCGCCGAAGCCGCCAGTCGACGGCGCGGCGCCAAACGGACTCGGTGCGGCGCTCGCGCCAAAGCCTCCAGGTGTGGGCGCCGCTCCAAACGGACTCGGGGCTGCACTCGCACCGAAACCACCGGGCGTCGTCGGTGCCGCCCCGAACGCCCCTGGGCCTGCGGGTGCATCTGCATTCGCGTACGCGCTCGCTCGAATCTCCTCCACGCTCTTGTTCGCATTCTCTGGCATCGCGCTAATCGAATGTATCATCGCATACGACGTATTCGGCGCCAACAACTCTTTATCTGTCACTCTCGTCGCCCTATATCCACTCACGCCTTGCGTCATCGAGCAATTCACCGCTCTATGCGCCGTTGATCCACATTTCGAACACACGTGTTTATTGTGGCACTTTGCGCCAAACTTACACGACCCTTTATTCCAAAACTTACACGCGTTCGGCACTGCGACGGGGCACACGACAACGCACAGTCAGTCATCATCACGCGCGCGGACATTCACCAATCACGACACGCCTCTCGCGCGCGCCTACGCGCGCGCAAAGTCCACGCGACGCTCCCGCCTCGAGCTCAACCTAAAATCATCACCGCACATCTCGATGTGATATGCGCAATCGCCACGCACCTCCACCAGGACTCCCCGCCCCTAACCCCGCTTGCGGCGTCTGTTGCCCGAACCCTCCCACCGCGGCCTGCCCGAACCCCCCACCCGGCGCGGGCTGCCCGAACCCCCCCGACGACGAGGGCGCGCCGAACGCCCCACCGCTCGGCGCCTGTGGCCCGAACGCGCCCGCGCCCGCGCCCGTCGCGCCCGCGCCGAACGCCCCGCCACCGCCGAACGGCGACGGCGGCGGTTGCGTCGGCGTGGGCGCACCGAACCCACCGAACGACCCGCCGAACGCCATCGCGCCGTGCGTCGTGCGTGCGTCGCGTTCTCGCGTCTCGCGCGCGCGCAATCCATCATCATCATGCATCGTCGTCGTCCGTTGGACGACACACACAAAAAATACCCATACGTTTCGCCACCACACCACCCCACCCTTCGCCGATATTGGAGTCCATTGAAAGAACTGCTGTTTGCTTTTACGCTTCTGAAAATACAGATGGTACGGTATATTTTTTTTTTGTCACACGGCACCCAATACGTAAACCAGTATACTATGTAACTGTATTAACGCGTATTTTATATTTTTTCATATGCTTTCATGGATGTTTTAATATGCGATGTACATTGATGATACAAAGTTGCGTCGTCGGTGCGCGTGCGCCACGCCCCGCGTGCTGACGCGGCGCGCGCGCGATCCCTCACTCCGCACCGACGTTCACCATCCCTCCCTCGCCACGGCGTTGATTGTGCCGTCACGCTGCGCCGAACGACGACGACGACGACGACGACGACGCGCCGCGAGAGGACGACCGACCGACGACCGACGCACGGCGCGACAGACGCGCGCAGCGCAGATATTCATTTATTCATTCATTCTTTCGCAATCGCGATTGAGGTGACAACGTTGTGACGGTAAAATACGGGCGAGAGGGCCGAGGTGAGGCACGATGCGCGATCGCGTGGGGAAGTTTATATGCGTCGTGCCGCCGAAGACGCTTCGCGTGAACCACGCGACGGGGACGGGGGCGAGGGCGAGGGGCGAGGACGCGCTGGAGGACGCGCTCGGGGCGTTGGAGTTTAAGACGGCGACGAGCGCGCTGGATGGTGGTGGGGTGGCGATTGGCGTCGGGCCTGGGATTCAGGCGTTTACTGATAATGAACTTATTGTGTCATTCGTGGGGCATTTGACGAATGTGGACTATTTGGCGTGGAGATTGTTTAGCGACGAAGGGCGACGAGGGGATAGCGCGCCGGCGAGCGCGTTGGAAGCGGCGCGGCAACTCATCGGTGGGCGGTGCTATGAGGCTGAGCTCGTGTGTCATTTGTATAAAACATTTGGTACGAAGGCTTTGCCAAAGCTTCGTGGGAAGTTTGCGTTTGTGTGTTACGATTCCAAGTCTGTGCGCGTGTTCGCGGCGCGAGACGCGAGCGGCGAGTACGACTTGAAGTACGCGCGCGACGAGCTCGACGGCACGGTTGTCGTGTCAAATTTCGACGGTGCGAGCGAAATCACGCCGAGTAAGCAATATATGCTAGATGTGCCTCCTGGGTGCTACATCTATGGTCATCGATCGATCACACCGAGTCGATTCGCGAAGACGTTCGAGGAGAAGAGCGCAGAGCTCGCCGCCGCCGAAGCCGCCGCGGCGATCGCGCTTCGAGGCATCAACATCAAATCCCGTCGATCTCAAGATGTTTCTCGAGTGCGCGAATCCATTGATGAGGAACGTGAGTCACACATCGGCGAAGACGCGCAACGCGCGCTCAACTATCTCGATGGTGGGCACGAATTTGAGTCGCACGACCGCGCCGCCGAGACGGAACATGTCGAACCGGGCACCGAAGAAGATCATAAAGCCGCAGAAAACGTCGCCATTAAGGCTGCTTCTGCCGCTATCAAGCGCATCGCAAGCGGCGTGAACATGTCGGGTATGGTTCGCATGGACAGTGTCAGTGCTCTCTCGGCGTTTGGCATGTCGCACTTGAACAGCGAAGTTAACGATCCAGATTTCAAGATTGATCGGGTGCCGAGTCGTAGCGGTTTGCTCAGTGATATGATCAAGGTTGCGTCGTTTGGTAACCTCAAGAACGTAGACAAGGGCAGCTTGACCGATCTTGCGCACACAGGCGCCACGGCCTCGCCAACGAAGCTTGGAAAATCCGACAGAAGAGGCTCGTGGCAAGACTTGTCGTTGCTCGTCGTATCCGGCGGAGCAAAGGATAATTCTGAATCGACGCCTGAATGAGTTGCTACCAGTACGTATGTCTTCCGCAAGTTAATATGTTCGGAAGGAGTTTGTATAACACTACTATGACAATTTACTATTATCTTTGTTTCTACTTGCAATTGTTGTGAATAACATTCATGAACGATATACTCCCGGAGTTTGTCACTTCCTCCCTGCCGTGCCTATCGCCGCTAACGAGTACGCCGCTGTAGCCTTGATCGCCGCAATCAATGATTACAGTGCCATCTTTCGCCACGGCTTCGAGCATTTTGCCAAGTGGATGAATACCAATGTTCCCTGCGCCTGCGTACGTTCCCGTCGAGATCCGAATGCGGTCGCGATTGACGTAGTATCCGTACCCCTTGTTGATGGGCACCTTGGACGTTTTCCCAAAGCTAGAGGAGCGGTACTGCGACGCGCCTCGAATGGCAGTGTCTGGATTATTCAATTCGTAGTGAATGTCATATGAACGTGGTTCGCCAAGTGCCGATTCAATCGCGCGTTGTATAGTTAAGAATGGATCGTTTGGTGTTCCAGAGCCGTACGTGTCAGAACCATCTTTTGAGACGTAAATGTCGCAAAACAAGAAATCTAAACCAGATTTCGTAGCTGTCCAAGTAACACCGTTGTTGATAGTCACTTGAATAGTCTTTTTCACACACGGGCGGAACGTGCCGATGACTTCTCCGCCACTACGTTCTTCATGTGCATTCGTGATACACCTCAGACGCTTACTGTTGTCAAAAAACGCCTCGAGTGTTTGTGTCACGCCCGTATCCGAGTCGTGCAATTTACACTTCATGGCGCTGGACGCGAAGAATGCCTGGCCTGTGAGTGTAATTTCGGTGTTACCAGTGAATGGCCCTCGTGCGGGGTAAGTGGTGTCGTCGTGAGTCGTGCTCGCCGCGACCACGTTTGGCCCACCACCGTACACGCGAATGAGCCATCGGTCGCCCAACACGTGATGAGCACCTGCAGAGGTGAAACGAATGGTTATGCCGTTACTTAACGTAGCCGCGGAGGCTAAATTCACGCCGACGGGAATTGCTTGGAATGTACTCGCCCAGTCCACGTTTGAGCCAATCTCAGTGTGGAATCTCCACCGATACGTCTCTCCTGATGAACTGTCGCGGTCTAGAACCACCTCATACCAACCGACACCGACGCCGGCATACGTGCCTTCTACGACTAAATCATTCGGCAAAGCAGAACCTACGCTTGCGGCCGCTTCCGTGGCGTGAGCTGTTGCGGCATTAGTATACGCTGTCGCCAACGCACTGTCTTTAGAGCCGTCGTCGGCGTAAATTGAACTGTACACGTACTTACTACCGAACGACAGTGCCACACCATCTTGGTACGTTGTTCCTGACGCAGGATAATACACTGGAACATCGTTGAACACATTGTCATCGTAATACGTGAACGTGGTCGCTGCGCCGGCGTCTGCTGGCGTGGCGGCATCCGCGCCGCCTTGCCCGCTCGCGTACGAGTAGCCGTCATTTGAAACAAACACCGTGACTTGCGCCCCTCCGTGATCACTATCATCGTCAGTCGATCCATCCCAAGCTGGAGCGACGCACCTAATTTTGCTATATGAAATCCACTCCGCGCGTACTGTATTCGCTTTCGCCGCCCCTGTTTGAAACGGCGTCGCCGCGCCCGAGTCGATGACAATAATCATGCCGCCGACAAATGGGTCCTTGGTGCTCGTATAGAAAATCGTATTCGGCGTGCTCGCGCTTGGTGTAAATGTAATTGTTGAAGTCGTCGGTAGCAACCCAGATGCGAGCGGCAAATAATTTTCACGCAATATACTTTCGTGCCACCTCGACGGCTCAACCGTGGTCAATACAAACGGATGGTTCGTGAGCGTGAACTGAAATGTATACGTAATACCGCGCTCTAACACGAGCGTCTGTCCTTGCCCTGCGACGCGGTTGCCAGTGAGTTTATACCCGTCAAGACTACCTCGACCAAACCACGGATGCTCGCTCGTCTTCGCTTCCTCGCCCACAGTAATCGTCGTTTGCGACGACTGGTCGCTCGGATTTCCAAAACGACACCGCAAGTGCACACCGGGTAGAAAGTTTGCATCCGTCAATAAATTCATAGAATTCTGCGCGCGATTCTCAATTTCTACAACGGCACCACCAGTTGAGTGCCCAGTGGCGTTTCTCAAGTACCATGTCCCGAGCGGCGCCGTCGCCACGTACGTAAATGTCAAATACGTCCCCTGGTCGTCCGTATTCAACGGCATCGCACTATACCCAACTCCGTTATTCGTCACCGTCAAGTGCACCACCGATGCAGTCGCACGCGGTGGTGTCACCACCTCAATCGTCGCAAAATCAATAAACGTCGCGCTGACGACATCCACTTCCGCAGTGCTCGTCGACGAGTCGTAGTACGCGAACCGCACGGCTAAGTTTGAGTTGCGCGCAAAACCACCGCCGTAGATGCGCACCGTGGTACCTCCGACCACGTGACCTTTTGGCGGCTCGAGTCTTTGTAAGTAAGGCGGGGCGACGTACTTTGGAAAGTTCAGCGCGCGCGCGCACGAGGCACAGAGCGCAAAAAAAGCCGCGGCCAAAAGAGGCAACGGTCTGGAGCTGAGTCGCGTCGAGCGGTGATGGTGACGCCGCGGCCGCCGCGGCGCGCGCGCATCGTCCGCGAATGCGACGCTCATGGCGCGTGTGTTTTCGTACGGCGCACCGCGCGGACGGGCGCGGTGGCGTAGACGCGCGTGGTGCGGAACACGCGCGCTCGGGTGTGAAGCGCGGCTTGGCGCGAGCGCGAGGCAAAAGACTCGCTGGCTTGACGTAATTACCGGTAGAGAGTGAACATAACAAACTACAAAGTTGGAGGATTCTATATTTTTTCTTACGCATAACGTAAGGTTTAACGTTTAAACACGAACGTCGCTGAAGGATTTACGAAGCACCTTGAGCGGCGATGTCAACGACGCCGGCGACTGCACGTACGCCTCACTATTGCGAACTTTGATCGCTTCATCAGTGACGTAATCATTGAGTTGACCACTCGCGGCGAGGATAAGCCCCATAAAGAGTGGCGAAGGTCGCCCTGGACGAGACTTGTACTCGGGGTGGTATTGGCAACCAACCATGAACGGGTGGCCTTCAACTTCGCAAATCTCCATGCGCGTTTGCGTGTCGTCCTTGCCGACAAACTTGCATCCAGCTTCATCGAGTTGGGGGACCATTTCCGGGTTCACCTCGTACCTATGGCGGTGACGTTCATCGACAAACGGCACCTTGCCGTATAAACGAGTCGAAATGCAGTCTGGCGTTTGGAAAATCGTACGGCGGCTACCGAGGCGCATCGTACCGCCCATGTGCGTCTTGCTGCCTTCGGGCATGAAAATCACCGCCGGATTCTTCGTATCCGGATCGATCTCCGTGGAGTGCGCGTCGCTTAAACCGAGCACGTTACGCGCAAACTCAATAACCATGCACTGCATACCGAGGCAGATGCCCAAGTACGGCACTTTGCTCTCGCGCGCGTACTTGGCCGCGCACATCTTTCCCTCAGTACCTCTGCCTCCGAAACCACCAGGCACCAAAATACCTTGCGCCTTCTTCACACTCTCCCACGCCGCAGCGTACTTCTCCGGATCTTCAGCCTTGGTCTCGTCCTCGAGATCACTCGCTTCAACCCACAACAAGTCGAGCTTGCGGTCGCACGCGATGGACGAGTGAAGCAACGCCTTGGTGACGGACAAGTATGAGTCGCCCAAACCAGTGTATTTGCCGACGAGGGCAATCGTTACCGGCGTCGTCACTGCGTCCCACTTCTCAGCGCGATATCTCCACTGCGCAATATCCGGCACGCGACGCGGCAACTTCAAGTGATCCGTGATGGCGTTCAGCGTGTCTTGCTCGAGCATCACGAGCGGCACGTGCCAAATATTTGAGACGTCGCACAAGTTGATGATACATTTCGGGTCTACGTGGCAAAACAACGCCAACTTATCCATCACACTTTGTTCAAGCTTATCCTTCGATCTGCACGCCAACATGTGCGGCGATAAACCCGCAGAACGAAGCGCTTGAATCGAGTGTTGCGTCGGTTTGGTTTTCTGCTCGCCCACGGCGCCGACGACAGGCACGAGCGACACGTGAATCAAGCAAAAGCTATCCGTACCCACGCGGAATTGAAATTGACGCAACGCCTCAATAAAAGGCATGGATTCAATATCCCCAACCGTACCCCCGAGTTCGATCACGCACACATCAGGAATAGCATCCGTACCGTCCACCGGCACGTGCGCCACGCGCTCGATCCAGTCTTGAATCTCATTCGTAATGTGCGGCACCACTTGCACCGTCTTACCCAAATATTTCCCTTCACGCTCTTTAGAAATAACCGCCTGTATACCATCATCATCATCGAACATACCCTAATCGTCAGTACCCATGCGCGTCGCATCGCGTCGTAGCACAAACCCGCGCGTCGTCGCGCTCCGCGCCAACAGCTCTGAAATTTCAAATAAAAACACATCCATCATCCATCATCGCGTCGTCACACGCACCTGATACACCTTCCCAGTGGTAATATTATGATCCCTCGTCAGCGTCGAATCCACGAACCGCTCGTAGTTCCCCAAATCCAAGTCGCTCTCCCCCCCATCGTCGAGCACGTACGTCTCCCCGTGTTCGAACGGCGACATCGTCCCCGCGTCGAGGTTGATGTACGGGTCAATCTTGATGGATGTCACGCGCCATCCCGCGGCTTTGAGAAGCACGCCCAAGGAGCTCGCGGTGACGCCCTTACCGAGGCCGCTCACGACGCCGCCCGAGACCACGACGTACTTCATGTCGCGGTGGTCGTGCGCCGGCGGATGAGGATGCACGCGGGCGAGGGTCCGATGTGGCGCCGCCGACGCGCGCGACCGCGTGCGACCGCGACGATGGATCGATCGATCCGATCGATCGATCGACTCCGGAGTCCATTCGATTCGATTCCATTCGATGGATTCCGTTCGATGGATTCCATTCGATCGCGAATGATGTCGATGGATGCATGGGTGACCGCGCGATCGGGTATCGATATCGATCGAATGCGAATGACATCGATGGATTCCATCGATCGCGAATGATATCGATGGATGTCGATGGATGGATGGGTGACCGCGCCGTGCGTGCGCGTTGCACGCGATCGGGTATCGATCGAATGCGAATGACATCGATGGATTCCATCGATCGCGATCGCGAATGATGTCGATGGATGTCGATGGATGGCTGGATGCATGGATGCGTGGGATGGATGGGCTGGATGGGCGTCTCGCGGGAGTTGACGACGCGGGCGCGAACGTCGAGCGACGCGCGGTGGGCGTCGCGTGCGAACGCGA
>Ga0181562_10001671_pt1 | contig 17588 bp, 5 predicted proteins | sample 011ome_26_FD_139344 | JGI IMG/M metagenome (GOLD analysis project Ga0181562, IMG submission 139344) | Coastal salt marsh microbial communities from the Groves Creek Marsh, Skidaway Island, Georgia - 011511BT metaG (megahit assembly) | ecosystem: Environmental > Aquatic > Marine > Intertidal zone...
ACGTATTCTCAGGGAATGTACTACCGATAACTACTGTACTAGGTTTTTCTACAGCATGTGCAAGATGCTGACCTACACTGTCGCAACCCAAAAAGTAATCAGATGCATTAATAATTGCAGCCCATTGTAGCAAATTTATTTGCTCAGGAACAATAATACCAACTGGACTTTGCAGTGGTAGTTTAATATCTCCCATCATAATTACAGCATATTGTTTGTTTAATTCTTCAATTATTTTTAAAATATCTTCAACTTCAAACGATCTTCCGCTTTCGTCAATAATATAATTTCCTTCAACTTTTGCTGCCGAGCCAAATGGTTGGAACACTACTATTTTATCTTTTTTAGTATGCTTCTTTGCTTCACTAACAAGATTTTGTGCTGCTAAGTTATCTGCCTTACTAATAAAAATATTAAATTCTTTAGTAGCAGGAATTTCTTCTGGAGGTAAATCATAATTAATTAACATATCAAATGCTTGTGCAAGATTACATCTTTGATTAAAATATGCATTTAGCCGATATGGCTCTGGAGAAATAACTTCTCGATCTTTTAATTTTTCAAAAAGATTTGGATGATCTGCAGGATATACATTATGCATAATTGTTTTATTTAATAAGCATAATTCTACCCATCCTTCAACAATAATTACTGCCGTTGGATCAACATTTTTTATGTAATGTTCTAAGGCCGGGATTGCGCACAATACTCTTCCTGCGCCTCCGTTAATAAAGAATGCTTTTTTCATTAATACTGTATCCTCTTATGTTAAGTTTACAATATTTATTATGGCGCTCTATTACTGTATTCGGTACTGGCTTACAGGTCAGAAAAAAAGGCCTGTTGCCAGACCTTTTTAAGTTGTTACCTACATGCTGATGGTAGTTGATCTAACGCTGCTTGATCAGCAGCAGTTCTTTCTTCAACTCTAATAACCTTTACTTCCGGGTTTTCGAATTCTATATCAACTGTTTGATCAGGGCTTAGTGGAAATCTAATTAAGTGATTAGGTACATCGGCCCACCTGTCAGGTAAATCTCTTAGTTTTTGTCTATACGTTACCCAGGCTGCTTTTACACTTTCTGGCATGTCTTCAGCAATTCTTCCGTCGCTTTCAGATAACATACTATTTCTAACGTCTCTAATAAACTCGTCGCTTCTGTCTCTAGTATATTCTAAGAATTTAAGTGGTGCTTTATAATCTTCAACTATTGCAGTTTCATCAAATACCATTATAACATCTGTAGGATCTGCAACAACAACATTAGGATCGTCTTCTGGACCTACTATAACTTCATACATCTTTGGTTCCCAATGAGAATGTAGAATCATAATTTTTATGTAGTCTTCATCTGTTTCAGGAATGAATTCAACTCTTTCAAGATTAACTGCAAGTGCTTCAATTGGAGGCTCGTCATCTTCTGGAGCCCAAGTTTCTACAATTCTACCGTCATCTTTTTCAAGATAAAGAATAAGTTTTTCCGGCCCTATGTATTCTTGCGTACTTGTTTTTCCTAGATCTCTACTAGTTGAATACATTAAGTCTGGTATTGGATATGTTAAAATTTTTGACATCTATGCTCTCCTTAACTGTAAGTTACTTTAACTAATCCGCCGGCACCCCAACTACCCCAACATGCACTCGATGATCCGATGCCGTGGCCTGGGCCGCCGCCTCCTGGGAATACTGAGTGTGCTGAACAGCAAGCTAAGTTACCTGTACACCAGTGTTTACCACTAACACCGCCACTAGTTGCAAATGGGCCTGTTGGTGATCCTGCAACACTGAATGTATCAGCACAACAGTTATATTGTCTGTTCATTGAACCAGATGTTCCTCTAAATTCAATGTCACCGCCAAATGTAGCTGAGTTACAATAACAGTTCATCCAACCTGCGTTATAATGTCCTTTGTCACACTGTGTGTTACCAATAAAACAGTTATAGCAGTTACTATTTACGTCATATGGAGTTGAACCGCCCATACCGCCTTGAGCACAGAAGTTAGATAACCCTGAACCCTGAACAAAGGACTTACAGCCATGTCTACAATTTACACCACAACGGCAGCAGCAGCTACAACTTGATGTTCCAGCTGCACAGATTCTGTACGAACAGCCTGCAACAAAGTTGCCTGCTGACTTTCTTAATACTTTAGATGTATAGTTGCCGCCTGCGCCGCCTACACCAAAGTCATAGTCACCACCAGATGCGCCACCTGGGCCGCCGCCTGACAGTAGCTCAAATTTGATAGAAGTAGTTCCTGTTGGAACTGTCCAAAGACAGCATCTACCTCCATTAGTTACGTTCCAATGGTTACCATTGTACACGTAAAATTCGTTATATTGAATTAAAGTTTCCTGTGTTGTGTTATCAGGAAATTTAACACCAACGTTATTAATCTCGGTTGCCATTTTTTATAATCTCCCTTCCTTTAAATCTTTTACTTGTTTTGATAGATCTTTAATTGCTTCTACAAGTAAAGGAATCATTCTATCGTATTGGATAGTCATATAATTTTCTCCTGATATGCTTTCGCCGTTGTCGCCAGTATCAAACGGTGCTGGTACAATCACTTCTGGTAGCACTTTTTGTACTTCTTGTGCTAGTAAGCCTGTTTGCATTGAATAGTCATTGTAACCAAATTCTTCCGCTTTAGCATTTTGAGTATAAAGTACACCATTCAACGACTCTAATTTATCTAATGCGTTTTCTATGTTCCCTTTAACGTCTTTTAATCTTGCATCTGAGTAGTAAGCAATAACTTGTTGAGTTGCTCTTAACTGTCCGGTTATGTCTGTACCACCGCTAAATGTAGATAGTTTAGTTGCACCGTTGTGAGTTAAAGTGGCAGCGCCGTTAAAGTCATAGTACATGCCCCATTCATTATTTGTATCATCATATAATCCCATGCGGTTTGAATTATCATGCATAAACACAGCACGACCACCAATGCTATAACCTTCCCAGCCGTTGTGTGCGCCGTTATCAATTTGAATTGATCCGTAGTCGCCGCTTACTGGTTGGAAATAACCGTTACCAGTGTCACCTAAACGTACACCAGTACCGTCAACAGTTACTTCGCGGCTTCCGCCTACGTAAATGCTAATAGTATCGCCTTCAAAATCAAGATACGTATTAGTGTCACCTGTGTGTCTAATGTAACGTGCAACATCTAAGTTACCACTAACATCGAGACTAGTAAATTGACCTGTGCTTCGTGTAGTTGCACCAATTGACATATTGTTAATTGAGCCACCGCCTGCTGGTGCTAGTGTAACTGTACCTGAACCACTTGGACTAATTGTTACGTTAGCTCCTGGGCTTAGTGTAACTGTTGAGTTAGCATCTAGTGTTGTAAACTGACCTGTACTACGTGAAACATTACCAATTGCACCTTGGAAACCGCCTCCTGAATAAACTCTCTTGTTAATGCCTACGCCGCCGTCAATTTGTACTGCGCCTGTATCTACACTACTTGCTTCTGTAGTTGCTGTAAAGGTTGCAGTTGAGTTAGCTGCTAGAGTTGTAAATGCACCTGCTGCTCTAGTACTAGTACCAATTGCAGTATTTTGAATACTGCCTCCATGGATTGTTCCGCTTACACCTAAACCTCCTGTTACAACAAGTGTACCAGTTGTAGTGTTAGTTGATGCAGTGTTAGCTGTAAATGTAGTAGCACCGTTTGCAGTTAATGAAGTAAATGCACCTGAAGAACGAGTATTTGCACCAACTGTTCCTGTAAAGTCTGCTGCATTTATGCGACCGCTCACACCTAAGCCGCCTGTTACAATAACACTACCAGAAGTTGTACTAGTTGATGCTGCACCTGCTGTAAAATTAGCAGTAGCAGTACCAGTTAAACCTGTAACTCTAGCCGTTGCTGGAGTTGTTGCACCAATTGCAACATTATTTAAACTGCCAAGTGTATCTGAACTAATAGTTAATACGCCGCCAGCACCGATAACTGTATTTCCTTCAGGGTCAATTGTTACTGCTGATGATGTTCCTACTGGACTTAGGTTAACTGTTTGATTGTTTGCTGTAAAATCAATGTTACCTGGAAAACTAGTTGACTTACCTGCATCACCTAGTGTAACTGTACCTGAACTAGAACTTAATATCAAGTTACCAGTTGGCCTAATTGTAGCTGATGCACCTGGCTGTATTGAAACTGAACTTTGCGGGCTAATGTCAACTAAGCCAGATCCTGTAGGCTTAATTTCAACATTTTCATCTAACGGATTTAATTCAACTTTACCATTTGCATCTAACAAATCTTCAAAATGCACTGGTAGTAAGAACTCAGTAGTACCTGCTAGTGCGCTTGTTAGAACATAATTTGTACCATCAGATGTCATTACATACGTGGAGTTTGTTGGGATTTCAATTGTTGTACCAATTGTAACACCGTTACCAGTAATTACTCCTGCGGCTGTAGCAATCGTACAAAAATCGTCTGTTGCGTTGTAAAATGTCTGTCTGCTACCAGGGAAAAACACCGGACTTACCATCGTTACAGTATAACCACTAGTACCAGTTAAAGAAATAATTCCCCCAGTGAATGCGTAAGTAAATGTTTGCTCGCCGGTAACAACTAGTGTTTGCGGTGCTGTATTATAACGTGCCATATCTTTTTCTTTCCCCTGTAATTCTTATGTAGTAGATGTTTCAATGCCGTAAACAGTACACCCGACGTTTGCATTACTTGTATATACTACTATATTTAGTCCGCCTTGCATCACAAGTCCTGTACGTTCAAAAACACCATTTGGAATAAGAACCGTATCGTATTCAATCCATTCGGAATCTGCAGGTGTAGCAGTTGTTGCCATTGCTACACGCAAGTTAATAGAAGTTTGATTCCTATTAGTTAATGAGATATTTGCAACAGCATAACTACCTACCGGTACTGTGTATGCTGTTGTATTTGTTGTTGCAGGTATATCTACGTTACCTAGTCTTCCTGTTGCCATTTCTTTTCTCCGTTGTTATCTTGCTAAGAAGAATCCTAGTGCTACAGGTGCACCGTCGATCCCGCCAGTAAAGTTCATTTTTGCTTTAATATTTAGCTGTCCGCCACTGGTAGTAGTAATTTCATCGTTTGCAATGAATACTGTACCTGCTGTTAGTGTGTTAACGTTCAAGCTAGACTGACCACCACCAATCTGTGCAGTAATGTAAGCCTTAATTGCACGTTGCGTTGGTACAACACTATCACTGTTTGCAGTAAAGAACGGGTCTGTACTGAACTGTGTAATAATAGCTGAACCAATACCAAGTCCAATACCGTTAAGCTGCAAGCTCTGTAGACCTGCTAAGTTGAACGCATCTGCATCCAATGTCGCTGTACCAGTACTCTGTTGAACACCGAACAATCCACCAACGTTAAAGTTACCATCTTGGTCAGTACTTGTAAAGAACACTCGTCCGCCGTTACTTGCTAACTGTTGTCTTTCTTGCAGTGCAGTAGTAATATCCACATATGGATAGTTAGTGTCTGCTTGGTTACCTGTACCAATGTACAAGAAGTCATGTCCTGTTAGACGTACTTGTGAATACTTGTTAGTTGTAGTAATCAATGTACCGTCAAGTGGTGCAACTAATGTTGTTAGTCCCGGACTTAGCTGGAATGTTGCATTGTAATCACCATTGTCGCCAAGTACATTACTAATAGCAACTAGCTTATAGAATGTTCCTGGACGATCGCTAAACTCAACGTTTGAGCCAGGCTCAGGTAAGTCAAACAATCCTTTAACAGCAATAAACGTACTTGCTTGGAATAAGTTAGCTGCGCCATCGCCACTAAGTTCAGTAGTAGCAGTTTGATATCCTGTACCTCTGTTAGTGAAACTTGGGTTAGCTAATACGCCGTCGCCTTGTCTTGCATCTACTGGTGCAGCTAAAGTTGAGTTAGGATCTGTAATAGTTACAATTGGTCCTGTTCTAAATGTCGCTCCTGTAAATGTTGCTGTTTCAACAACTACTGGTGTACCACTGTTAGCAATTAGACTTACAGTAATTGTAGTACCGTCTGGTATTGTATTAATGTAGTACAATGACTCATCAAGCAATCCAGATGTTGTAACTCCAGCAAATTTAATTTGCTGTCCTATAATCATATTATCAGTTGAATCAACAGTAATAGTATTTGCTGCTGTTGTGCTAGCTACTGTACCTTTTGGATATCCTGACCCAGGTTCAATGATTCTAGTTTGGTTAACAGAACCGTCTGTTTCTGTCAATCTACCTATTGTCTTAGCACCTGTTTTAATTGATGCTGTATCTGTTGCAGCATCGTTTGTTAATGATATCCACATTGGCATATTATTAACGCTACCAAATGCAAGGGCATGCCAGTCACCGGTTGTAATTGAGTGTTTAGCCCAAGTTAAACCATCTTGTGATGTTGCAAAAATATCAGAACCTTCTGCTACAGCCATAAACAAACCTTGTCCATATTTAACTGTAGACCAAGTTTCAATTCCTGGTAATCCTGCAGGTGATTCAACCCAAGTAACGCCTTTGTCGTAACTTATTGCTACGTCTCTACCGCCACTTGCAATTGCAACAAAGCGTCCGTTGCCGTATGCAATGCTTGTCCAGACTGCTGTAGCTGGTAAATCACCGCCTGCTACCCAAACAATACCGTTTGAACTTACTAGTGTTTCGTTTCCGCCGCCGTTAATTGCAACATAGAACCCAGCACCGTAAGCAACTCCTGTTAATGATCCTGCACCTAAGCTAGGTGTTGTACGTGATACCCACGAAGCACCATCTGTTGATGTTGCAGCACTGCCAGCGCCGCCTGTTCCGCCAACTGCTACAAATGTACCATTGCCATATGTCAATGCTGCAAAAGTAGTATTTGGTAATGCAGTACCTACATTCCAGTTATCAGTATCAGCATCACTTAATAGCAAGTTTGCATTTGAAGTTGAACCATTTGCAATTGCTACAAATTTAGCACTTGGATCTGTAATAGTTACGATCGGATCACTTGTGTATCCTGCTCCAACTATTGGTAGATCGTCACCGTCTAATGCAAACTCAAGTGCTACAACACCATTGTTATCCATTGTAGGTATTACTTCTGCTTGCGAAGATGCACCACCTCCACTTATAGTAACTGTTGGAGCAGTTAAGTATCCTGAGCCAAATGTGTCTACAATTAACTTAGTAACTTTATCTGTTTCAACTGTAATTGTCGGAGCACTGCTATATCCTGCACCTGTTGTTGTTACAATTACTTCTTGTATTACACCATTTAGTACTGTACATATTGCAGTTGCAGCATTACCTGATTCTGAACTTAATGTAATTGTTGGAGGACTTGTGTAACCTTGGCCACCATTAATAATATTAATACGTGCAACCTGTGTAGGACCTGGTAAACCAATACTGTTTAGTTCACCTAGTTCTGCTTCAAGTACTGCACCTGAGCCACCTAAGCCGCCAACTATTGCTCTTGCTGTTGCGCCTTGACCTCCGCCAAACGCTACATCAACCCAGTTAGCACTTGGTGCATCACCACCGAACTCCCAAACAATACTGTCTGTTGAGTAGAATGTAGATGTGCCGCCGTTTTCTAGTGCAACAAACTTACCGTCTGCAAACGCTGCTGTTCTAACAGGACTTGTTCCTATACCAGTAGGGTCTACTGCGGTAGTTGTTCCTGGAGCAGTATATGTGATGCTAGGCTCAATTGTATAACCTGTTGTTAGGTCTAGTTCTACTGCAATCGGTGTGCCTGGAACACAATGATCCCAACCTGCTGCATAAAGTGTAACATCTTTAGTTTCATTAGTTAATGTTACATCAGCACCACCTTCACTAGTACTTACAGTAAATGTTGTACCACTAGGTATTGCAGTTACATAATATGCTACTATAGCACCTGTTAATCCACCAATATCATCACTTAGATATATTGGCATATCAACATATAACGAATGTGTATCTGCCACAGTTAATACGTTACCAGTCGCACTTGTTGCGGTTACAGTTAAGTTTTCAAAGCTGTCTTTGTACACTCTTGCAACTTTAGTACCGTTACTAAACGATAGTATCTTAGCATATTGACCTGTACCAGTACCTGCTGTAACTTGAGCGTGCATACCGTTATAAGCATTTGCTAATGCTGTATCAGTAGCAGCAAGTTGTAAGGTAATTAAATCACCGCCCTGTGCAACGTTTTTAGCAGTTACATAATCGTCGCCGCCAACTCCGTTACCGTCGTCTAGGTCAATTAGACGTGTTTCAAAGATACCGCTATCTCTAAATTCGTCTGCAATTACTGCTGCATTAAATCCATCGCCGCTGATTGCATACTGTGCATTAGTATATCCTACACCTGCATTATCAAACTCAAAGCGTAGTACGCTTTCGCCAGTTGTAAGAACATCGCCAGCATATGCATCATTTGAAAGGTTATCTACTTCACAGAATAACGGAATCTCACCAGTGTCAGTACCTTCAGCAATAACACCATATGTACCATATGAGCTGTTACCGTTAGTAGCACGTATTCTTGCACCATAGTCTGCAATATAACCAGAATAGTTATAGTATGCGAACACTGAAACAAGTTCTGTTAGTGAGTTGTTACCACTACACCATACACCAATACCATCTGATAGTACTTGTGTAAAGTCGTTGGATACCATTGAACGGTTACCACCACTGTGTAGAGCACCATCAATCTTATTACCAACACAGCCTACACCAAATGTAGTTACGTTTTGGATATATGGTGATTTATTAGTAATCCATGCCTCTGTATCGTTTGGTCCAAATCCTGGATCAAGTGCTACATATGCACCTGCTGTAGGACGTCTTGTTCCGTACTCATTTAGTTCTGACAAGTTGCCTCTTAGACCGTTTAATGTTTGGTTACGCACACCAGTTGAGTTACGTACACGATACATATCTGAACGTTCTGAACCGTTTACTGCATTTAGGTACAACTCTGCTGCACGTAGTGCTTTAAAGTTTCCTGGATATTGTAAGTCGTAAACAACTGCTTCAATGTAACGTTCCATATCTCTACGACATGCAACTTCGTCAAAGTTATAAGATACTGTAGGTGTACCAACTACTGCGCCACCAATGCTTAAAACATCTCCGCCGACTGTGGTTGCTATTTTAAATGATAGTGCATCAACTACTTCTACAACATAGTAAGTAGTTCCAGCTACTAAGTCAGCAACGCCTGCTTCTACAACAATAGGATCATTAACTATAAAGTTATGAACTCCAACTGTTTGTATTGTATCACCATTATTAATGATGTCTACAGTTCCTCCAAAGTTAGTTGACACCCATGCTGTTGCTTCGTTAGCAAGGAAGTTGCTGTTTGCTTTAAGAATATCAACACCGTTAATTGTCTGAGTGTCGTTGTTGTACGTAACTGTTCCTGTAATTTCCGGACTATCACCATCACCCTTGTCTAAGATATTAATAATAATATCCATTAATGCATTTGCACGTTTTTTAGGATTAACAATATTACTACCAGTTCCTATACTAACATTTGCTAGGAATGAAGCAATAACATTTTTAAGCTCTCTATATGATTGTACAGTAGCAGTCTTTTGTGGACCTAATACTAGATCAGCTTGTGCGCCTCTATAGTAAGCTATTGCTGCAATAATAGTGCGATAATTACTATCAAGTAATAAATCCCAAATAATTGCATCAACAATTAGACCAACATCACGTTCACATTTTACAGTATCATACTCTAGTGTCGGATAGTTAGTTTCAATATATTCTGATATACTAGTCTTAATAGAGCTTATAGAACCTGACAAGTTAGATGCTTGTTGCTTCAGTGTTGAGTTAAGTGTATCAATTACTGGATTGTTTCTAAGAACTAACATTGTGCCAGTTGGCTCAGCGTCATCGTCTAATGAAACTTCAGAACCATTAAAGAACGCTGAAAGCGTAAATTCAGTTGCACTAGGAATTGATTTAACATAATATATAGTTGAATCACCAAGTTGATTAAATGGACCATTTGGTCTTACTTCGTCACCTAATGTAAGATTATGGTTCTCTGATACTGTCATAACATTGGATGTAATATCAGTAACAGTAAGCTGTGGATAAGTTGCTTCTAACCCATTTGACTCTACTATAGTTATTACTTGACGAATTAATGCATCAACTCTTGCTGCTGAACTAGCATCGCCAATAATCTGTACATCTGTGTCTCTAAACTTAGGAAGTATTTCTGTTTGTAATACACCTGGGCTATTGATATTATTCTGTGCAATGTCACTTGCTAAGAATATCATATATTCATAAGCATTAAGTGTAGCTTCTTGGTCTGCACCATCAATTTGCAATGCGCCTGCTAAGAAGTATGTATCTGCAAACTGCTGAGTTGCTGCATTTCCGCCGTATGTTAAATCGTAACGAACTGCGTCAACTAGCATACTAATATCGCGCTTACATTTTACTGAATCAAATTCAGTTCCAGGATATTCTATTGCAATCCATTCAAGTACTTCAGCTTGGATAAACTCTTTGTTTTCCCAAATAATTGCAGCAGCAGCTACATCATTTGCATCGCTCGATGAATTAATTCTCCACTTAGTTGACGGTCTAGCACCGCCATTGATTGTAGCAGTAATATCATCAATAATTAATTCTGCGTGTGCTGATGCTGTTTTAGTAACAACGTGTTTAACTTTGTGTTTTAAGAAGTTAAGCGAACCAATAGTTGCTTTTAATTCATTATTAATTACTTCAAACGTTGACTCTAGTGCTCTATGATAACTCATGCCTGCTTTAATCGAAGCAAAGTTAGAACCTGTTACTACATCACGTGCAATAGCATCAACCATGTATCCTGCATCTCTGCGACATGTAGTTACATTGTACGCAAGATCTTGATTGAATTTTTCTACCCAATAAACAACATCTTCTACAATTTCACTTCTCTTAGAAACAAGTGCAGTGTAAGCATCTTCATATTCTTTATCTGCCCAATCAGTTGCAATTTCAATTGCAGCATTTGCCAAGCCATTGTTAATCCAATCTAGGACATCATCTACACGATTATCTGCAAACTCAAGTGATCCTGCGCTGCCTGCTGTTCCTGTTTTATCTTGTGTTAATGTGTTTCCAGGACTCTTAGTAACATCAGTTTCAGCAATTACTTCGCCAATTACTGTTTTCATTCTTGCATATGCTGCAAGTGTTGCTGGCAATTCATCTTGACCAATAGTTAATTCAAAGTTTGAATAGTATGCACTACCTGCAATTAATGACTGTGTGTTACCACCATAAGTTAAATCGTAACGAATAGCGTCAATGATATAGCCTACGTCACGAATACATCTATCTTGGCCAGCTGCTGGTATTGTTGCCCAGAAAGTATCAAAACCATTTGTTGCATCTTCTAACCACTTGCGTACTTCTAATTGTATAAACGCATGGTTCGCTGCAAGTTGATTTGCTGCATCAACATAGCCGGCAAATACACCAGTTGTATTTGATGCTGTAGCGTATGCAGGATCGTCAACAACATTCTTAGGAGTAGGTAATGCTATTCCAGGAAGTGCTTCAATTCCGTTTTGGACAATATTTTTCATATCATCTGCACGAGCTGCTGCCATCATTGCTGCATTAACTGTACCAGTGGTACTTTGTACACCAGTTGTAATTTGTGTTAATGCTTCTTCAATAAAGTTAATAGTGTTTATTGTAGGTTCTAATTGATCAGCTAATACTACGCCAGTTGATGTTATACCTCTAAGATATGACATACCAGCTTTAGCACTTCTAAAATCACTGCCAAAGATTACATCATATGCAATTGCATCAATAATGTATCCTACATCACGTGAGCATAACTCTGTGTTATATACTAAATCAGGGAATACAAAATTGATATAATCAATTACTGCTGCCTGTATAATTGATCTTCTGCTATCAACTACTGCTTTAAAGTCTTGTAATGCTGAATCAGTCCAAGCAATGTTTGGACTAATTAGTGCAGGAGTATCGCCTGTATCAATAGTATTATAAATTTCATTAATACGATCTTGAGCAAACGCTGCTGCACCTGCGCTACCTGCTGTGCCTGAAACATCTTGTATACTTACGTTGCTTGATGATTTAGTCCAGCCAGCTGTATTACCTGTTGCAATATTATCAATAATATCAGCTAAACGTGCTTGTACTGCCAACGCTGCTGTCTTTTGACCACTAGGTTCAACAAACACTCCATTGCTGTAGTACGAACGTGCTGCAACAATAGTTTCTAAGTTACCGCGATATGTTAAATCATATCTTAGTGCATCAATGATGTAACCCATGTCACGTAAACATGCAGCCTGTTCGCCTGCACTTAGGCTAATCCATAGTGCATTATAATTATCAGTCATATATGCTTCAACTTCGTCAATTAAGAATTGCTTGTTAGCAACAATTAATCTACGAGCATTAAAGAATCCAGTATCATAAGATGTTGGATCTGCAATGGTGAATGTTGTCGGAGCAACACCAGTTATCATTATATCTCTAATAAGTTCTGCGTTTGATTTTACTGCATTAGTACCAGCAGTAATTTCTTTAATTTCAGTTCTTACTTGATTAACAGTTCCTAGTGTAGCAACTAGTTGATTGTCAAGCACTACACTTGTAGATGCTAATCCTCTTTGATATGACATGCCTGCTTTTAGTGAACGGAAATCACTTCCAAACATAATATCATAGCGTAAGGCATCGACCATATATCCTACGTCTCTAGAACACTTAGCATGATTGTATACAAATTCACTGTAATTATCTGTAATAAATTGTAATACTGCTGGGACAACAGTTGTATCTGCTGTTACGTCATCTGCATCTGATTCTATTGCAGCAGTTGCCCATGAATAATCTGGATAAACTGTAGCAGGAATACTGCTTAGACTTCCTGCATCAATTGCAGTAATTAATATGTCTAATAATGTTCCTACTTCTGCTTCTTCAGTTGCACCTGACATGTATGAAGTAACAATAGTTTTTAATTGTGTCATTGCTGCTACTTCAATTGCTCTCTGTGCTACAGGCAAGTTACTTGCCCAGCCATTAAAGTATGCCTTAGTAGCTTCGAGTATTGCACTGTTACCGCCATATTGTACATCATAGCTCAACGCATCCACAATATAACCGGCATCTCTTTCGCATACTGCTTGATCGTAAGCAAAGTCTGGATAGTTTGTGTTAATCCAATCTGTTACATCTGTAATAATGTCAGCTCTATTTGTTTGTAATTCAGTACGTGCTATTGTTTTATTTGTTACTCCGCCTGGATCAGTAAACACCAATGCATCTGCATTGCCTTCACCGTTTGTAATAATATCAATTACTTCAGTCCAGTAAGCTGTATTTCTACTAATAGCTGTTGAGTCAGATAGTAATGCTGCAACTAGATCACGTTCTTCAGTTATTGCGCCAATAGTTTCAGTTAACTGGCTTGCAAGAACTTCTTTGCCCATGCTTCTTCTATATGCTAAACCATCTCTAACTGCATTAAAGTTAGTACCAAGTGCAATGTCATATGCTGCACCAGTTTTTAATATAGTTGAATCTCTACGACATTTTGCACTGTCGTATCTAAACGAACCAAAGTTACTGTTAACATAGTCAATAACTGATTCTTGTATACTAGTCGTTGCTGCTACAATACTAGAATTAACAGTTAACAATGTTGAAGCAACCCATGTAGTATCCGGAAGAGCCGGTGTTGCCAATGTTCCATCAGTATCGATAGTATCATACACTTCCTGTACTAGAGCTTCTGCTGCGGCTATTGCTTCTGCACTTCCTGCTGTACCATCAGTATTCTGAAGTTCATTGTTTAATGGACTTGGAGTTATTTCTGTTTCTGCAATTACATCACCTACAATTGATTTTAGATGTGCATACGCTGCAAGAACTTCGTCTTTTTCGCCTGCACCGTAAACTGGTGATCCGTCAACAAAATACGATCTTGCAGTTACAGTAGTTTCTAAATTACCACCGTATGTTAAATCGTATATTAACGAGTCAACAATGTAACCTACGTCACGCTCGCATGTAACGGCATCGTATGTAAATCCTGCTGTAAACGGAGCAGTTTCATTTAATACTTGATCTGCAATCCATGCAGTAATTTCTGCTTGAATAAATGTCTTGTTTGCAGTAAGTTGTGTAACAGCATTTGCATGACCGGCTGTAAATGCGTTAGCATTTGCAACGCCACCTGTAGGTGTTGGTCCTGGGTTAGTACCATGTGCTTCTGCAAAATCCAATCCTTCTACAAGAATATCTGCAATTAACTTAGTACCAGTGTTTAGTCTATCAGTTGCAGTAGTTGTTCCGCCGTATCCATTAATAAACTGTTGATTTGCTGTGTTTCCTGCTGTTTTACTAATTTCAATATTCTGCATTAACTCAGGAATAACATCTTTAATTCTGTTTAATGCACTAGTTGTTTTATTTTTGTCATTAGCTAGTAAAGGAATTGCAGGCGCTGGTTGCACAACAGAAGTACGCAATTCATCACCTACTACCGCGGTGTATTCAGGAATAATAATCGGAAGTACTTCGTTGTATGTTCCTGTTTTTAAGAATACAGTAGTGTTTGGATTTGTTGGAGTAGGCACTGCTGTTGCTGAACCTGATTGAATACCAACTGTAATGATATCCAGCATATCATTTGCTTTTGTTAATGCAACATCTTCAGCAGTCAATGATAGATCAATAATTTGAGATGCTCTATCTTCAAATCCAATACCATTTAATGATTGATAATTTAAAGGCTGCTCGTTATTTAATACATCATTAACTATACTCTTTAAGTATGTGTATGCTGCAACAGTTTGTTCTGCTTGTGATCCAAATGCACCATTAATATATTCGTTGCCTGCTCTAGTGTAGTACGACTTAGCTGCGGTTACTGTTTTTAATGTTCCGCCTCTTGATATGTCATAAACTAGTGCATCTACAATATAACCAGTATCTCTTTCACACTTAGCTGTATCATATGCAAGATTACCTTCCATATTACCTGATTCTGTTGTTAGTGTTAACGGAATGCCGCTATTTTGTATAACACTAATTCTAAAAGTAGTACTAGATGTTGCTGATTCAACGTAGTAAATAGTTCCAGCTGTTACACCACCTAATGTACCATCAAATACAATTGGCATACCAGGTGATAGTCTAGATGTATCAGCAGTAGTAAATACTTGAGTTCCTGCTGTTGCCGCAGTAACGTTAACTCTATAAGTGTAACTAATCCAGTTAGTTACTTCTTTCATCAAGAATTCTTTGTTATTCTTAAGAATGTGTTTTGCTTGTGGATTTAGATATCCGTCACGCACTTGTTCCATTGCATAACGTACACTTGCCCAAGGCTTGTCAACTGTTAAGCCTGATGCTGGCGCAGGTTCATTAGCACCTAATGGACCAACATAAACAACGTTGTCAATTAGACCATAGTTTGCCCAAGCCGGTGCACCGTCAGTAACACGTAAAATCTGACCGTCAATTCCGATTGGCAATCTTGTAGGACCAGTATCACCGTAGTAAACTAAATCGCCTTCTGTAGTTAATGCTAATGCTTCTGAACCCAATGTTAATAGGTTCCAATAAGTTGCTGTTAAATCATTGTCTGGACGATTTCCTGTTGCTGCTGTATGCTTTGTTACAGCAATATAACTATTTGCGCCATAAAATACAACATCGCCTACTTCGTATACGTTTGATGATTTCCATGAAGATGAATTACCAACTGATGATACTGTAGTAATTGCATTACCTGACTCGCCTGTAACTGTTACAGTAATATCGTTAGCAGGAGTTGTTCCGCCTACGCTCGAACCAGCAATTAATACTACATCACCTACTTGATAACCTGTTCCAGCAAAACCTGTTGAGATTGTTACTGTGTAAATTGTGTTAGATTTAATAACGTCAAATCTTGCACCCGAGCCAGTGCTTGAAACATTAGTAGCTTGAACTTGCAAGAATGTTTCTGTACTAGTAGTCCAGTTAATGCCACTGTTTAGTCTGCTCCAGTCAGAGTCTGATGAAACATCAGCTGAACCAAGATTGTCTGCTAGTGCAACATAAGTTGATCCGCCTAAGCGTACAACGTCACCAACTTTATAGCTAGTTAGCGTCGACCAGTCACCTTGAAACTTAAAGCCTGTAGTAAACACATCCCAGTCAGCTGGGTTAGTTGTTGGTTGACTATTTGTATTGTTTTCTCTAGCAACATAAACATAACCACCGTATGTTACAGTGTCGCCAATTTGATAATTTGAATTTGAGTTCCATGAATCTTCAAACTGGAAACCTTCAATAAATGTTTCCCAGTTAGCTTCATCTAATTCAAAGTCATCTGAAGTATGCGGAGCTGTAGCAATCCAAATATTGCCACCATATTTAACTAAATCATTAACACGATATCTTGTATCTGTTACCCATGTACCTGTGTACACAAGACCATCACTGAACAATGTCCATTTTGATGCATCATCTTCTAAACCTAAATCAGCAGTTACAGCAGATACGTGTGCTTCGTTACATACATAAACATAACCACCGTAGCGTACTAAATCGTTAAGTTTATATCTAGTAGCAGCAGTCCATGAACTCTTCCAATCAAACGATGTAGCAAAAGGTGTCCACTTGTCTAAGTCTTCTTCAAGACCTAAAAAGTCTGGCGTAGCAAATGTTGCTGAAACGTGTCCTGTTTCACAAATATAAACATTCGCACCGTACTTGACAACGTCACCAGGGGCATATTCTACTTCAGGATCCCAATCTGCTTTCCAGCTAGTACCATCAGATACAATATTCCATTTTGGTATTGCATTTGTAAAGTCTGTATTGAACTCTGCTGATGCTGTATGGTTCCTAATACATATGTAAGACTTTCCTCCGAAACTTACAACGTCATCTGCAACATATACTGTATCTGCGGTCCAATCACCTTGCCAAACAAAGCGTATTCTACCTAATTTAAATTCTGCCATTTAATTAACTCCGTGTTCATGTATTTATCTTATTGTTGTCCTGAGCGTGTTGGATCGAATAATGTCTTAAAGAAATATGACATTGCAAGTCCGTCTCCGCCCCAACCGCTATTACCAAATGCACCACTCTGATTCATCTTGGTTCCTATTTTAATCTGCCAGCCTTGAGATCCTTCTTCTACTGAAGAATCAATGATGTCAGGGCCGCCTACCTTAACAGTACCTGCTTGTAGTAATCCAGTAAATGTATCTGAACCACCTTGACTTAGTCTACTTGTTAAGTATGTTCTAATTGCTTTTTGTGTTGGTACTAAGTTATTTGAGTTAGCAACAAACGTACCATCTGTTGAGAACGCTGTAATAACAACCGGTGAGCCGCCAAGTGCAACACCGCCAATTGATAGTTCTGAAAGTCCATCAAGTCCAAATTCATCTGCACTCAATGTAACAATACCAGTTGCCTGTTCAACCGCAAACAAGTCACCAACTCTAAAGTTACCATCTTGGTCTGTTGAACTGTAGAACACACGCCCGTTGTTAGTTTCTTGAACTTCGTCTTGTGGTTCT
>Ga0181562_10001675_pt1 | contig 17546 bp, 15 predicted proteins | sample 011ome_26_FD_139344 | JGI IMG/M metagenome (GOLD analysis project Ga0181562, IMG submission 139344) | Coastal salt marsh microbial communities from the Groves Creek Marsh, Skidaway Island, Georgia - 011511BT metaG (megahit assembly) | ecosystem: Environmental > Aquatic > Marine > Intertidal...
AAATTATTGACAAATAGTATGTTAACGGAATTAATGGGTAACTTACGAATAACAACAATTTGGGCCTAATTAAAAACAATATGAAGAATTTAACAACTATAAAATCTATTGGTGGGATTGATGCCGATAATGATGATTTATTAATGAAATGTTTTCAAAATCATAATTCATATAATGAAATAAAAGACTTTGAAAAATTCATTGTATTAGGAAGGAAAGGAACTGGCAAAACAGCAATTTTTAAAAGATTTCTTAGTAACAAAGATCATACTTTATTTAGTTTCGGTCATACTTTTTCCGATTACCCGTGGCATTATCATGATAAACAAGCTAAGATAGGTGTTCCTGATTTTGACAAGTTTACACATAGCTGGAAGTACTTGATATTGATGAGTTTATCTAAAATCCTGTTAAATCATGACCAAAGTTTACCATATAATGATAGTTCATTAGAATATCTTTCGAAAATTGAAAGTTTTATCGTTGATACTTATGGCACAAGAGATCCTGACGTTACTCAAATATTCACACCTTCAAAAAAGCTAAAATTAAAATCAAATTTCACTATAGACCTCGCCTTAATAAAAGCATCATTGACACCGGAAGGACTTCCAATGGAATACTTACCGACAGTAATTCAAGAGATAAATCTAAACTTGATTGAATATATAATTGGTAGTTTAAATCCGGAACATTCTTATCACATCCTTTTTGATCAATTGGATTTAGGTTTTGATCCTAAGAATCCAGACTATAACAATAGGGTGATTGGACTTTTACTAGCTGCAAAGGAAATAAATAAAATTGCGAAGGAAAACGGTAAGAAACTTTCGATAATTATTTTTCTACGCGATGATATTTACAATTCATTAAAGTTTGAAGATAAAAACAAATTGACTCAATCATCTACTACAATAATTGAATGGGATAAACCTGGAAGTCATTCCTTAAAAGAATTATTAGAAAGAAGATTAACAGAGTTACTAAGAGAAAAGCCAGATGAAAATGTGTTTTGGGAAGATGTTTTTGATGAGTCTCAGCTAATGACAGGTAAACAATCAAAATATAGCTATATCACTGATAGAACATTTTTGAGACCGAGAGACGCAATTCAATTCTGTAACGAAATTATAAAATCTCATAATCTAAATGAAGATCGCGAATCATTAATTTCCAATAAGGAAATTAATGTTGCAAAAACAGATTACAGTAAATATTTTCTTGACGAATTAGATGATGAAATTCACAAACATGTTCCAAAGTATGAAAATATACTAGAAATTATAAAGAGTATTGGATATCATCAATTCGATATGGAAGATTTCGAAAATGCAATCGAGAAGAAGAAATCTCTGTTTTCCGAGGAAATAACAACATATGATTCATTAAAAAACTTATTCGAATTCTCAATTATTGGCTATTATAAGGCTGGAGGTAGTGGTTACGGTGGTTCAGAATACATATTTAAGTATAAAAACACTAGAGCACAATTTGAAGAAGGAGCAAAATCATATAGAGTACATCCTGGACTTATAGATTTCCTAGGTCTTAAACGATCAACAAAACCTAAAGAATAAAAACTAAGCCCAACAATGTATAAAAATAATAGCGGTTTAGTCGCTAAAACGAAATGAGATTTATTAATCAAGCGACAGTAACAAACCGAAAAGTAAGTGCGTCAAACACCGCTACTATTCTTATACGTTACCGTTATGTGCAATTTGAGAAATGAATAATCTAATATTAAATAAAAACATTATGAAAAGAATATTATTATTTTTAATACTGATATCATTAGTTTCTTGTGAGGAAAAAATACTGATATCATTAATTTCTTGTGAGGAAAAAGATGACTTACTTGGAATGACCTTTGACAAAGAAGCATAGAATGAAAACCGCAATTTATGGCAAGGGAATAAAATTTTGAATTATACATTTGCTCAACAATACTTCTCAACATCTGTAGGAGGACAACCAGAATTAAGTACAATAGTTAGAAATAACGAATTAGAGAACATCACTATTAAATCAAGCGCAAAAAATGTTAGAATTGGTGAATTAATATACTTTGATAATATTACTGATTTATTTGATTTTATAGGCAGAGTAGTAAAAGATGCTAATGAGCAGATTAACTCTTCTGATAATGCAATGGAAGGAGCTATAATCGATGTGAAATACGATGAGACCTATCATTACCCTACTAAAATAAGCTGCAAAGGATATTATCCAAAAGGTTATGTAGGTGGTTTGAGCATCTCCATATTTGTTAATGATTTCGAGGTTAATTAATTTTAAAATAAACAAAAAACTGCACACAACACCGTGTAAAATTAATTGCTATTGTCAGTCCATTTACGAAAATCTTCACGGATTTTATATTCGGTTTGTATTTGCTAATTTAGTTGCTTAAACAAGGTAATTACTGATACCCGAGACCGTTCCTTCCAATAACTGTGGGGAGGTAGAGAGTATATTACAGATATTGTAACAATAGCTCATTTTTGAGAAGTACACAAATTATCTTAGCCTTGGCAATGCGTTTATTTCAAAAAACAAACCGATGGAAATTTAAATTTTTGTATACCTTCGTTTCAAACGAATCAATGAGATGTTTCTATTTACAGAGGAACACTAGCAAATGAATAAAAGCTATGAAAAAATCAATTCCATTTTTACTGCTGGCAACCTTACAAATAAGTTGCGGATCATACCAAGAAAAACCTGATGTAATACAAAAAGAGGAGAAAACCATCGCACTCTCTCCAAAAGAAATGCTTGCCGAAGCCTATCAACTCTTTAAGGAAGGGAAAGACCACGAATCGGTGGTATTGGCAGAAAGAGTTTTGGCTATTGGGAAAGAAACCAAGAACGATACGCTCATAGGTAGAGCACTTACTTCGCTATGCAGAAATGCCCAAAGAAACATGGACACGAACAGATTGGCAGAATTGAGCGAAGGATTGAAGTCACTTGCCCAAACATCTGGAAACAAAAAATGGATGATGTACCGAGCCCACCAAAATGCAGAAATGTGGAGATTGGTAGGAAACTTAGAAAGAGCAGAAAAATTCTATATCGAAAGTATGGAGCTCAGTTCTGAAACAGGCTCAAAGGGAATGTTTATGATTGATCATTTTAATAAATCGTTCGTGTCTACAGGCAAAGGAGATTTTGAAGAAGCAGCACGTTTGATATCCAAGTATTATGAGTTGCGCAGAGAACTGGACTCCACTTCTGAAGATGCTTATGGATTGATTGCTTTGTGCTATTTATTGGAACAAAAAGCCAATTATTCTGGAGCTCATGAAGTGGCTCTCGTAACAAGAAGATTATTCAAGGAGCAAAATTTGTTTCCAGAACCACCTGATGAGAAACCACTGCTGGCCGTGGAGGCTAAAGTAAAAGAAGAATTGAGTAATTCTGACTATGATGCAATAAAGGAAACTGCACAGAATGAAAGTGTTTCTAGTTTGCTGGAGAAATATTTGAAGTGAACTTAAAAATGTTTTGCTAATTCTGCAAAGGGAGGAATCACAGTTGAAGGATGTTCTACTATTTTTTCAGAAAAGGAAACTCCAAATACAATTCTTTTTCTTTGTTGTCCAATTGCTTTCTAAAAGTAATAAACTCATCGCTTGCTGGATTGAATGGTTTGTGACTTTTCTCTTTTTCTATTTGAGAAATTCGCTTGTTCAATGCTTTTGTTTCTTTGTCAAAAAACGCATCGGCAAATTTCTCCCAAATGAAGTCAATTGCCAATTCTGAAGGATGTAGCAAATCTGATGAATAAAATCGATAATCTCTCAATTCATCAAGCAGGATTTCATAAGAAGGAAAGTAAATTAAATTCTGAAATTGTTCATTTAATCCTTTCAAAGCTAGATGCAAAGTCCCTTTGCTCTGTTGGTTCTCCACTACTCCATCTTTCCAATGGCGCACTGGACTTATTGTTGTGATGACAGTGAGATCAGGATTCACCGCCCTCAACTTATTAATAGCATCCGAAACCTCAGCCACAATTTCTTTGACAGAAAGAAGCTCTTTGGTAAAAAGTGAACCGGGAAGCTTGTAACAATTTGCCACCACTTCGTTTGTTTCTATTAGTCGATATACCCAAGCTGTGCCCAAAGTCAGAATAAGTGCTTTAGATTTTTTGAGATAAGAATGGGACCGTGATATACTGGAGTTTATTTTTTCTAAAACCTCTACTTTCTCTATACCAGAATATTTGCTGTGGTGATTGAAACTAAAATGTTTCTCATTGTGGTGGTGTAAATCAGTTGCTGTATACAATTTACAGTCGAGACTCTCCCGTATGGCTTTCGATATCGAAACAGGATTAAACAAAATCCCATAAGGATTGGTGTACACATCAAACTTATATGCTTCAAGTTTTTCGCCAATGTTTTCCGAAAAACAAGAGCCAAAACTGGTTATTCTATCCTTATGAGAAAGAGAAAATGGGGAAGTTGGAAGGGGTACCTCTGTTCTAAATTTCATAGTTCGAAGTTAAGGAGAATTTAGGAGAAAAAATCTTCATTTCGTTAACCAAAGGTAACGTATACAACAAAAATATTGAAAGACGAAGAGGGTTACGAGTACGAGGAGTATACCATTACCAAACTCCAAGAAATCAAACTCGAAAGAATATCTTCTGACGATGATGAAGATTAGAAAAAAAAAGGCCTCTCAGAATACTGAGAGGCTTTTTTTAAATAAAATTGAATTTAAGCTTAAAATCTTTGATCGTTCTCGGTACAATTAGGATACTTCGATTTATCAAAAGAAAATTTAGAGGATGAAATACTTTGAGAAGATTTGAAACTATTGATGTCGTAATTCATATTCACTCCATCTCTTCCTTTTATGGTTACTTCGCTCAGTTCGTTTTGAACTTTATCAATTATCAACGTAATCGTGTGATATTTTGATTTTTTTGGATTATCAGGAAATAATCTTACCTCTTGCAAGGTTTTGTTTCCTACTTTTCCTTCTCCAATAAATTGATACTTAAATCCCTTTTCCCAAATCGACATCAATTTAGAAGGACTAATCAATCCGTTTTCTTCTTCTGCATCTTCGTTACTCGTAATAGTTACTTCATTCTCGCTTTTCACAAACAACCAATTGTATCTTCCGTTATTTACCACGATATAATCGGAAGTGTAGTACGCATATTTTTTTCCTGCTTTGTAGGCAGTTCCTTTGAGCACTTGTTTCTTGATTCTCGCTCCCGAAAAGGTGGCAGTAAAATCTATCACAATATTATCAAGTGATTGGTGCTTTTTACTTAATTTGTCCAAAATCCCCTTTGCTTTAGGATCTTTTTCTTGGTATGTTTCTTGTGAATGAGCCGCCATTGAAAACAATGCTAGGCCCGCAATTAAAAATATTTTTTTCATTCTGTTTTTTTGTAACCTCATTTATTGTGAGGTAAAATTAATATAATATCTGAAGTAGAAAAACCAGCATAACAAAAGGATAACTTTCGGTCATTGAGTTAGTTTTACCTTCTCTGTTTCTTGCCTATCACAGCTCTTCCAATAACCGTTCCAAACTAATTTCATCTGGCACCAAAACTTTTCTGGCTTTACTTCCTTCGAAAGGACCAATAATACCTGCCGACTCTAATTGGTCTACAATCCTACCTGCTCGGTTGTATCCCAGCTTTAGTTTTCTTTGTAATAACGAAGCCGATCCCTGCTGATGAATCACAATGATTCGAGCAGCCTCTTCAAATTTATCGTCCCTATCTTCATCGTCAAACGAACCTGTGGTAGAAGCTGATTCATCAATATATTCTGGCAATAACAGTGCATTAGGATATCCTCTTTGTTCTCCAATAAAGTCACAAATCTTCTCTACTTCGGGCGTATCTACAAATCCACACTGAAGCCTGATAATATCGCTACCTGTAGAGTAAATCATATCCCCTCTTCCTATAAGTTGATCCGCACCACCTGTATCTAGAATTGTTCTCGAATCAATCTTAGAAGTAACACGGAATGCAATTCTTCCAGGGAAGTTGGCTTTTATCACCCCGGTAATTACGTTTACGGAAGGTCTTTGAGTGGCTACAATCAAATGTATTCCAATTGCACGGGCAAGCTGTGCAATTCGTGCAATAGGAGTTTCTACTTCTTTTCCTGCTGTCATAATCAAATCAGCAAACTCATCAATTACCAACACAATGTAAGGCAAAAACTGATGGCCTTGTTCTGGATTCAGTTTTCTTTGAACAAACTTCGCGTTGTACTCCTTAATATTTCTTACTTGAGCATCCTTTAATAAATCGTATCGATTATCCATTTCAATACACAACGAATTCAAGGTAGCAACTACTTTACTTGTATCAGTAATAATCGCTTCCTCTTCATTGGGCAATTTAGCCAAGAAATGCCTTTCTATTTTATTGAAAAGTGTAAGTTCCACTTTTTTCGGATCTACCAGTACAAATTTTACTTGAGATGGATGTTTTTTGTAAAGAATAGAAACGAGTATCGCATTTAACCCAACAGACTTTCCTTGACCAGTCGCACCAGCCATCAAAAGGTGAGGCATTTTGGTAAGGTCTGCAATCATTGTTTCGTTAGAAATGGTTTTTCCTAAAGCAACTGGTAACTCAAATTTAGAGTTCTGAAATTTATCTGAACTAATCAATGCTTTCATTGATACAATTTGAGGATTGGAGTTTGGCACCTCAATTCCAATCGTTCCCTTTCCTGGAATTGGAGCGATAATTCGAATCCCTAAAGCAGATAAACTCAAAGCAATATCATCCTCCAAATTCTTGATTTTGGAAATTCTTACTCCCGGAGCCGGCACTACCTCATACAAGGTAACAGTAGGACCTACGGTTGCCTTTATTTTATCAATATCAATTTTATAGTTAGATAAAGTCTCAACAATTCTGTTTTTATTAGCCTCTAGTTCTTCTTTGTTAATGTTGATTCCGGTCGTTTGTCCATGTGTTTCTAGCAAATCAATTGGAGGCAATTTGTATGACGACAAATCCAATTCTGGATCGTATTCGCCAAATTCCTTGACTTTACTATTAATTTCCTTCTCCGACAATACTTCTTCATTTACCGTTTCTACTTCAATCTCAAAATCATCAGACTCTTCTTTTTCTGCCTCTGACACAACGGTAGATAAATCAACAATAGTTGGTTGTTTCTCTTTTTCTGGTCCATTCAAACTAACAGAAAGTTCTGTTTCAAGAGTCAATGAGTGTTCCTCTAGTTCTTGGTCGTCTTCTTCATTCGGAGAATTGATAGGTACTTCTATTTCGGTATCATCCATTTCCACTTCATACTTATCCTCCAAGGGAGAAGTTTTTTTCGTCTCTTTCCCAATTTTTGAGGGTAAAAATGATTTTACAAAACCGATTAAAGAAGTCAAAAAATTCTTAAACATGGCTCCAGTAAGAGCGAAGAATGAAAATACCAACAGAAAAAATGTTCCCACACTTCCTATTGAACCTGCCAACCAATCATTCAATTGATAACCAAAGTTTCCTCCCATGAACAGCAGGTGGGTTGAAAAGAAAAAACCAAAAAATATCGATCCCCAAACCAAAATAACGATAGATACTTTGACTGTTTTCTTAAGAGGAAGAAGTTGCACACCGGTAAGTATTTTTACCGAAACAATGAATAAAAAAAATGGGATTACAAAGGAAGAAATACCAAATCCATTATAGATAAAACGATGAGACATGATAGCTCCTAATTTACCCAACCAATTTTCTATCTCGAAAGGCTGATAGGTGAAAACAAACTCCATAAAATTCGCGCCATCTACTTTGTCTTGATCCATTTGCCACGTAGCTAGATACGACACAAAAGCAATCGTCAAATACACACACAATAAACCTAAAAATAATCCAATAATTCTTTTTGACTTAGGAGATAAAGTGATTGACTTTCTTTCTTTCTTTTGCTTTTTGGCAGTAGCTTTGGAGGATTTCTCTTCTTTAGCTTTAAATAAATTTTTCCTTTTCTTCATGCTAGTGTTGGGACATATTTAACAAATATAAGATTTTGACCTACCTTGTTGGCTTGGCTCACACAGAAAGTTTTTAAGGGTAGTGTGTTGACTAAAATAGAATTTTACACAATGTTAAAAACTGATTCACAACTCACTAACATTTTATACGTCTTTTTGTTGTATATTAACCCTCGGAAAGATTAACAACTCACTAGTAGAACCCATGGTTTTATTCGACATTATTCATTAATTTTGTTTAGACAGACCTTATGATTCGCAACCTACTCACTTTTACTATCGCCTTACTGTTTCTTTTTTCTTGTAAGAGAAAAGAGGATACCCGTTGGGATGTGGAATTATTAACCCCCGTAGTAAAAACACGCCTTACTATTGATGATTTGGTAGGAGATTCCATTCTCTCTATCAACCCAGATAATTCGGTCTCGTTGGATTACACGTTTGGCCTTTCTCCTATTGATGAAGAATTCTTTTTCGAAGTCCCTGATACGACTATTACCAATTCGTACGGTTTTCCATTTCTTACTCCTGTTACACTGTCACCCGGATTTCAATTTATCAGTGATCCTTCGGAAAATGAATTCAACCTAAAAGATGCCAAGATTGACTACATGGAAATTCAATCGGGAGAAATAGCCTACAAAATCACCAGCGAAATTCCAGAGAGAACCTTTTACACCTACACAATTTTTAAAACAAAAGACAAGAGAGGCAATGTGTTTACCAAAACAATTTCGGTTCCGGCTGGTACTCGCTCAAATCCTACAACTGCCATTGGTTCTTTTAAATTGGATGGCGTTTCTTTTGACCTTACGGGAAATTCTGGAACTAAATTCAATACCTTTGAATCTGAAGTGCTTGTGAACGTAGATCCAGCAGGTAGTTCGGTCACTGTCTCTAATCTCGATAGTGTATACATCGAAAACAAACTTATTTCAATCAAACCCAAATATGTGCGAGGTTACATAGGAAAATCCTCATTTTTGGATGGACCTACGAGAAATAATTTTACCATTTTTGACCAAATTAAAAGTGGTACTGTGGACATTGACTCTCTCGAAATTTTCACCGAAGTGAGAAATTATGTAGGTGCAGAGGCACAACTGAAACTGAATCAACTCTTATCCGTGAATACACAAACAGGTAATAGTGTTGCGTTGTCGCACAGCTCAATAGGAAATTGGGTCAACCTAAATAGAGGAACAGATTTAGGAACCTCTATATTTCCAGGGAAAACGCGAATAGATTACACGACCCGCAATTCAAACATTGATCTGGTGATAGAAAATCTATCCGATGAGATGGTGACCCAGGTAGAAACAAGATTAAATCCTTTGGGAAATATTTCAAGCGGTAACGATTTCTTGTACTTCGATCAAGTAGTGGAGGCAGATTTTCATATTAAATTACCGTTGCGTTTGGTGGCGAATAACCTTAAGTTTCAGCAAAAAATCGACTTACAAATTGATGAAGAGACCAACCCTGTTCGAGATGCTCTTGTCTCTATTTATGCCGAAAATGGATTTCCTTTCGATGCCGAAGTTCAATTGTACCTGTTGGATGAATGGGGAGGGTTTTATGATTCTTTGGTTGTTACTGGAAAGATACAATCTGCCAATACGGACGCCCAAAACAAAGTAACTTCACCTGTTAATTCAGTTGTGAAAATTGCCATTCCAGAAAAAAAAATGGAGTTTTTGAACACCAAGAACTCTGAGGTAATGTTGCAAATAATTTTTAATACCAATTCCCTACCTCACACCACTATTTACAGAGATTACTACATAGATCTCAAACTAGTAACAGATATGAATGCTGAGATTAACTATAGATAATGAGAGCAATTACAAGCATATTGATACTTACTTTCTTTTCCCTTTCGTCACAAGGCCAATTGGATTCTGCCTCTCAGAGCGAAAAAGAATGGAGTCCTTCCTACAAAATTGAAGCAGAATTCGAGGCAAATTATGGATCTACCGACCTCAATAATGAGTTTATTGATAAACTCTTATTTGGAGGACAAATAACTCCTGAATTGAAAGACAAAGTACTGAAAAGAACGAACAACAGAAACCGATTTGGCGTTGAACTGAATTACGAAGTAAAATTTACGGAACTCACAGACACCTTATTTCCTTCACTTCCTGCCTACAGATATTATATCAGTTTTGGAAGTTATACCAACCTCAGTGCTTCCTACACAAAAGACTTGTACAAACTAGCGTTTTATGGCAATAAGCAATTCGAAAATGAAACAGCACAAATAGGAAAATCAAACTTTACCTCCTACAGGTTCGAAAAAATTACCTTTGGGCTTATCAATCAAAACGAATCTGCCTCATTCGGCATTTCTCTTATTGTGGGAGATCAATACAGTGGATTCAATTTCAAACAAGCAGACTTATTTACTTTCACAGATGGGACAGACCTTTCTTTGGAATATGACGGAAAGATAAGATTGAGCGACCCAAAAAGAAGAGGCTTTATGGCTTTTAGTGGAGCTGGAATAGGAATAGATTTTGAAACGCTTGTGTACAAAAAAATGTTTCGGTTAAAGGTGACCAATCTGGGAGTAGCTTTTTGGAAACGAAATACCTCGTTTTCTCATACTCAAGAAACAAAAGAGTTTGATGGAGTTGAAATTAGCAATGTGTTTTCTACCTCACAAGAAGAGTTTTTGGAAAATGCCAATACCCTTCTTCCAGAAATGACTGACCAAGGATTTGTGACACTTCTTCCTACAATTATTGAACTTCACAAAAAAACAAATCCTGAATTACAATCACAACCCATCTACGGAATTAGATACAAATTCTTTTCGAATTATCTCCCTCAACTCTATGGCGGTATCCAGCACCAATTAAGTTCAAAATTTGTGGTGAGAGGTGATGTAACCTGGGGCGGCTATTCGGGACTAAGACTTGTGGTTGGCGCTTTTTACCACACAAAAAGTATACAAGCAGGGATTCAGTCCACAAACCTTTCGGGAATGTTTTTTCAAAATGGAAACGGAAACGGTTTCTCGGCTTTTGGTACTTTTTTATTTTAATAGAACTATGAAGAATCTTATTTCCTTTCCTGTTTTTTTGTTGATGTGTGTGGGGACTCTCTTCTCTCAACACACTTTTGAATATGCTTACAGCACTGGCCGAAATGACCAAGCAAGAGCTGTTACCCAATGCAAGGACAATGGATATACTGTAATTGGTTCTACAGTAAACTACAGTGCCAGCACAGATGTGTATTTAATGAAAACAGATGCTAATGGTACTTTTTTATGGGCAAAAAGATTTGGAGGACTCGGGCTTGATGGTGGCGAGGATATCATTGAATTAAGTGATAGCGGTTTTGGTCTTGTGGGTTACACCCAATCAAACGGAAGTTACGATATGCTTTTTATCCGAACCAATTCTCAAGGCGACACACTCTTTACCAAGCAGATTGGTGGAGCAGATTGGGATTTCGGATATTCTCTTCAACCCACATCAGACAGGGGTTTTATCTTGGCAGGTAGCAGCGTAGTAAGCGGAAAAAGTAAGGCGTATTTGGTAAAACTCGATTCAGTGGGAACTATCCTTTGGGAAAAAACCTTTGGTGGATCTCAAGAGAGTGTTTTCGAAGACATCCTCGTTCTTTCCAGTGGCGATTACCTGATGGCTGGTTACTCCACTTCTTTTGGGAATGGAAAACAAGCCTACTTGGTAAAAACAGACACTAGTGGAAGTATCATTTGGCAAGCAAACTTTGGAAACCCAGGAGAAGATTTCGCCAAGTCCATTGCAGAATTAAGTTCGGGCGAAATTGTGTTTTCTGGAGCAACAAACACTATTCCTTATCCAGATTTAGATGGTTGGGCCGTAAAGCTGAGTAGCAACGGAACACTCCTTCAACAAGAAATTGTTTACGATTTTACTGCCACGACACCCGTAGTGCAAAACAACGATTGGAACCAATTTGTTATCGTCCGTAACGATACTCTCCTCGTGGGAGGTACTAGAAGCTATGAATCGTCCGAAGAAGGAAATGTATTCTTGTATCGATACACACAAAACCTGTCATTTCCTAGCGGGTTTATTTCTGATTTTCAAAAATTTATCAGTCGAGGAAAAGACATTGCCTACGATGCCAAAGTTACTCGCGACAAGGGAGTAATCATTGCTTGCACTGGAGAGTTTTTTGATACTAGTCAAGCCAGTATTTACCTTATTAAACTGGATTCTTCTCTCAACTGGCCTCTCCCGTTTTTCAATAGTATTTCTTTCCAAAATGACTATACCTCGGTGAGGGAGATTTCCCCCACTGTTTCTCTCAATATTTATCCCAATCCCACGACCGAAGATTTTACCGTTTCCCTGAACCACTCCTTCCCTAATTCGGAGATGAATATTTTTACCAAAGACGGTAAACTAGTGTACAATGGGCAAATCAATAAGGTTACTAAAATTAACACCACCAATTGGGACAGCGGAATCTATGTGGTAAGGATACAAACTGACCATCAACTTATTTCGAAAAAAATAGTTGTGACTAAATGAAAGTGAGGGAACTAAATTGGTCCTCAATAAATATTTCGTTGGCTATTTCAATTACATCTTCACTCGTAATTGACTCAATTTGGTCAAAGATCTCTTGGTTCGTATCCACTTTATCAAACAACAACAGGGATTTTCCTAACGCAAGCATAAGCCCAGCTTTATTTTCTTGAGCCAAAGCAATGTGCCCTTTGAGTTGCTGTTTTGCCAAATGCAATTGATTTATTCCCAGTTTTGTTTCTCGAAACTTTTTCAGTTCCTTGTAAATCAGTTTTACAATACGTGCGTTGGTTTTCTTTTCGCCACTAAAATACACCTGAAACACTCCTGAATCTGAATAGGGAATATAATTAGATTCTATGCTGTAAGTCAACCCAAATTTCTCTCTTATATTGAGATTCAGACGATTGTTTAATCCTTGCCCACCCAATACATTATTTAATAAAATAAGAGCTCTTCGCTTGTCGTTGTGCATGTCGTATGCCATGTTTCCGATCATGGTATGAACCTGATGTGTGTCGCGCTCCAGTTGATTGTGAGAGGGGACATACTGAACAAAAGGAAACCTTTCTTGAACTTGAGATTTTGTGAATTCTCTATCAAAGTATTTTTCACATAACTTGATAAATTTGGCCGTTTTGATATTCCCTACTGAGCTAATCGCAATATTGTCAGGTGTGTAATTTCGTTTGATAAAACTTTCTATGTCTGCCTTTTTCAGGGAATTTACACTCTCTATTGTACCCAGTATATTTCTACCAATAGGATGACCATTAAAAATTTGATCTTCAAAATCATCAAAAATTTGTTCGGAAGGAGAATCCATGTAAGAATTTATTTCATCAATAATGACGTCTTTTTCTTTTTGTATCTCGTGAGTTGGAAACGTGGAATTGAACACAATATCGGCAATGAGCTCAATGGCTCTTTCATAATACACATTCAAAAAAGATCCGTAAATACAAGTCTCTTCTTTGGTTGTGTAAGCATTTATTTCTCCTCCCACCGCATCTAACCTACTTAAGATGTGAAAAGGCTTTCTTTTGTTCGTGCCTTTAAAGATACAATGTTCGATGTAGTGGGCCAATCCTTGCTCTTGGTCATTCTCATCCCTGGAACCAGCTTTGATGGTAATCCCAAAATGAGAAACCTCTGAATTGTCCACCTGCTGGTGAATGCATCTTATCGAATTGGTTAGCGTAAAAGGGTTCAAATTTTCCACGTGCAAATATAGAATTCTCTGCGGTAGGAATTTCAATTGATTTCTTTATTTTTACACAACCATGAAAAAAGCTGAAATACTCACCGCCAACAACGTTGCCATTCAATACGAAATGGCAAGCCTCGTTCAACGAATTTTGGCATTTTTGCTAGATGGAGTTATTTTATCAGTGTATTACTTCATTTTACTTTTGTTACTTACAGGAGTGTTATACAACGACTCTTCGTTGACTTCAATTTTCACTTACCTCCTATTCTTTCCTGTATTTTTCTTTTATAATTTATTCAGCGAAATCAATTTCAATGGGCAAACTATTGGAAAAGCTGCCTTGGGAATTAGAGTGATAAAACTCACCGGAGAAACTCCTGCACTCAATGATTATTTTATCCGTTGGACCTATCGCGTAATTGATATCTGGTTGTGTGCCGGAGCCTTGGCAGCTATTTTTATTTCTTCCTCAGACAAAGGACAACGATTGGGCGATATTTCGGCTAATACAACACTTATCCGGCTCAACCCCGAATCGAGCTATTCCATTCAAGATATTCTAAAAATAGGGAGCAATTCAAACTACACTCCTACTTATTTGAATGTATCATTACTCTCCGATGAAGATATGTTATTGATAAAAAATACGTTGGATACGATAAAGAAAAATCCGAATTCGGAAAACAAAAAGGTAGCACTCGAACTTGTAAAAAAGTCTGCTGAACTTCTTCAAATTGAAGAAATCCCTAAAAACAAAACAAAGTTTCTTGCTACGCTATTAAAAGACTACATTGTGCTAACGAGATAAAACATTATGGCAGGAAAATTATTTTTGGTTCCAACCCCAATTGGAAATTTGGACGATATGACTTTTAGAGCGGTAAAAACGCTCCAAGAAGTATCACTTATCTTGTGCGAAGACACTCGAGTAAGCGGAAAACTGATGAAGCACTTTGAAATAAAGACTCCACTCAAGTCTTTTCACCAACACAATGAACACAAATTAGTAGAGGAAATGACTCGTCAGTTGGCAACCGGACAATCCTTTGCCATGATATCGGATGCTGGATCGCCAGGTATCTCTGACCCCGGATTTTTATTGGTTCGCGAATGCTTGACTCAAGGTGTAGACATAGAGTCTTTGCCCGGTGCAACCGCCCTTATTCCCGCGTTGGTAAATTCTGGACTGCCCTGCGATAGATTCGTTTTTGAGGGATTTTTGCCACAAAAAAAAGGCAGAAACAAGCGCATGGAAGCATTGTTAGAGGAAACAAAAACAATGGTATTTTACGAGTCGCCCTACCGGGTTGTCAAAACCTTCAAACTATTCAAAGAGTTTTTTGGAGGAGACAGAAAAGCGTCTTTTTCCAGAGAAATAACTAAACTCCACGAAGAAACATACCGCGGAACTGTGGACGAAGTAATTGCACATTTAGAGGCTAAACCTGCTATAAAAGGAGAATTTGTTCTTATATTGGAAGGAAAACAGTAAAATAACTTTGTTATGATAGGAAGTGTAATCGTGGGAATCTTAACCGCCTTTATCGTGTTATTTGTATCCAAAAAGGCTCAAAGAAAAAGAATAGAAGAAGACGAATTGGGGAACTTTACTTTTCGTTTGCCCAAGTATTTTCTATTCATTGGCATTACAATGCTGGTTTTCACCGTTATTTTTGCTTTCTTAATCCCTATAAATAACAATGAAGATATTTTCTATTCTGTTGTATTAGTTGGTCTCTTTGGAATTGGAGGATTGTGGATGATTCTTTTTTACTCCTCTTATTTGGTAAACATTTCAGACAAAGAAATAAGCTATATTTCTATCTTTACAAAAGAAATTCGAATGAATTGGGAGGCTATTGAACAGATTGAATACAAACCAAAGAGAGGAAGTATTATTGCTTCGAATACAGTTCATAAAATAGTTATTCATTAGCAGATACTGGGGCTAGATCAATTATTAGAATTCATAGAAAAAAAAAGGCATTACAAAAGAAGAATTAAAAATCAACTAACATGAATCCAATTGCAAGAAATATAGTGGCTGTTTTACTCGGAATTGTCATCGGTGGAAGTGTGAATTCTGCCCTTGTAAGTATCAGTGGCGACATCATTGCCCTTCCCGATGGTTTTGACCCAAATGACCCGGAAAGTCTCATAAAATATATGCCACTTTTCGAAACCAAACATTTCATCATGCCTTTTCTCTCTCACGCATTGGGAACTTTTGCAGGCGCCATTGTAACAGGGTTGATTTGTACCAAAAAATCCAACAATTTGGTGTATCTCATTTCGGGGGTGTTTTTTTTGGGAGGTACCATCATGCTTGTTATGATCTCTTCCCCCATTTGGTTTACCATCCTCGACTTAGTAGGAGCTTATTTCCCTATGGCATGGTTGGCAAAGAAACTCCTTCCCAAGAAATCAATAGGATAGTTAAATCAATCTTACTCATTTATTAAAAATAAGTTAACTTTACGGCTGCTGCTGTTTTGTAGCGAACCTGTGAAAAAAGTTGATGTCTAAACTTCCTGAAGAAAATAAATTTTTCGACCTATCTGATTATGGCAGACCTGTTGCCAAACTCATAGCAAAATCGCTCAAAGAAACTAATACCACCGCCATCCATGTTACTTTGTGGTTTGTAGTTGCGGGTCTCATTTCTTTTTATTTTATACTCAAAGAATGGTACATCCTTGCTACTTTTTTTTTAGTACTAAAATCTATTCTGGATGCTGCTGATGGAGAATTAGCTAGGGAAAAAGAGTCTCCTTCCTACACCGGAAGATTCTTGGATTCGGTGTCAGATATTATCCTGAATTTTTTGCTCATCACGCTTATTGGCTTGCTCCATGCGAATTCTTGGATGTGGATACTCGGTGCATTTGTTGCCGTTCAATTGCAAGGAACTTTGTACAATTATTACTACGTAATATTAAGAAATAATACAGGAGGCGACACCACGAGCAGAATTATTGAGACTTCTACTCCCATTGCATTTCCGCAAGAAAAACAAGCGCACGTTACTCTTTTATTTAACCTGTACAAAGTATGTTACGGAGTATTTGATCAAGTTATTTATTTTTTAGACAGAAAGGCATCTTTGTCCAAAGTGGTGTTTCCAAATTGGTTTATGACTTTGCTTTCTTTCTATGGATTGGGGTTTCAATTGTTACTCATTGGCGTGTTATTGATGTCGGGAATGGGCTCCGAGATTCTTCCTTTTTTGGTGTATTACTCACTCGGTATTCCTCTTCTTATCCTTATACGAAGGTTGTTTTTACGTTAAAAAAGAGCACAAATATTTTATTCTCAAAGGAATCCTTATCTTTGCAACCTTAATTTTACATTATGATAGAACACAAAATAAAATTTGGAACTGACGGATGGCGTGCTATTATTGCAGAAAACTATACCGTAGAGAATGTAGCGCGTGTATCTGAAGCAACAGCAAAATGGGTAACCACTAATTTTCCTAAAAATCCAACAATTGTAATAGGACACGATTGTAGGTATGCCGGAGAATTATTTGCTGAAACAGCCACCAAAGTATTTATCAATCATGGAATAAAAGTATTCTTAGCCAAAGATTTTGTTTCTACCCCAATGGTATCGTTGGCATGTGTAAAATTGAATGCTTCATTAGGAGTGGTAATCACTGCAAGTCATAATCCACCGAGCTACAACGGATACAAACTGAAAGGACATTTTGGTGGACCATTGCCTCCTGCCCAAGTACAAGAAGTAGAAGAGATGATTCCATCAACTGCCGACAAAAGTTTTGAAAACATTTC
>Ga0181562_10001682_pt1 | contig 17496 bp, 11 predicted proteins | sample 011ome_26_FD_139344 | JGI IMG/M metagenome (GOLD analysis project Ga0181562, IMG submission 139344) | Coastal salt marsh microbial communities from the Groves Creek Marsh, Skidaway Island, Georgia - 011511BT metaG (megahit assembly) | ecosystem: Environmental > Aquatic > Marine > Intertidal...
AGAAGCAAACGCAAAGCGACAAGCGGAAGAGGATGAGCGGAAGCGAAAGAAAGCGGAAGAGCAAGCAGCGATTGTCGCCAAACGCGAGGCAACGAAGCGTATGGAGCAGGAGCGCCGCGAGCAACAGATGGCGGATGACGATGCAAAGCAGGAAGCGTGGCAAGAAAAAGAACAAGAACGTAAAGCGCAGGCAGAGCAGCAACGCGAGGCTGAAATGCGGGCGCTCGAAGAAAAATCAAAAATGGCTGCTTCAGCTGCGGCGCAGAAAATGTCAGCTTTGGGTAGCGCGCAGAAGAGTGGTAGTACTTCGAGCAATGAAGGAATCAGCGTCGGTCCACATGAGATGAACTCCCAAGGTTCGCGCGCCATGGTATCATCAAATGCCACCTGGAACTCGAACGGTTCTAAGCCATTCCGAAAGTGCGTTGATCTCCTCGGTGCGTCACATACCCTCGCAAAGGCTTGGGAGCTGTCCATGGACGATGAAGCGATGAATTCATTTTCCGTGTTCAAATATACAAATAAGGAGGAAATCAAGGTGAGCGTGGACGCTCTTCCGGCCGATGGCGCAACGATCGATTTATCAGACGGCAATCTCAGCCTCTGGTACGTTCAAGCGGCACCCTTGTCGATGCCTGTGTCCTGCTGTGATGTTGGAGGCGGTAACCACGTTGGCATCATGCCCTACGTCCATGCTGTAGACTTGTACGTCAGCGTCGACGGACGCGAATTTACCGATCAGCATATTTGTTATGGTTCTGACACAGGCGCTTCTCGTGAGGCAGTCGTCTCTGAAGTAGAGCGCAAAACTATTGACGGCGAACACTGGTCAAAGTCCTTACTGGAAGGACCGTCGGATGGCACGCAACCGTGGGCAACTATCGTTAACCACACGCGCTGGCAGACGAATGACTCACTCGTGTATCTTCCGCTCATGTGTGTCGACGTTGATAACGCAACGTTGGGTGACGAAGATGCGTACCCTTACGTCCATTGCCTTCTCGCCAAATTTTCCCAGCTCCTTGGCGAAGTCGGAGCGGGCGAGCATTCGGTGTCCATTCGATTGCGTCCGAGAGGTTATATATTTCTCGACGACGATGGCGATTGTCAGTTTGACTACGTCGGCGGCTCCGTGCGGGATGCTAAGTCTTTAGAAGCGAGCGCTAAATCTTTGGTTGGCGAACATCTCACCGACAGTAGTGCGCCTGGGATGAGCGCGGCGTTTAAAATAAACGTCAGCGAGAGTCAGGCGAACAGCAAAGGACCGGTTCGAACGGCGCAAGCTTTTGCGACAAACTGGCCTGCTGGTGAAATCAAACAATGCGTCGAGTTAGGCCTGAAGATGGCAAACACCGGCGTATGCGGCGCAAAAGCGGCGCAAATGGCGCCTGGTTCAAAGTGCTGTCACATAATTCTCACTGAAGGTAACCAAGGATCCGGCATCAAAACGGCTACGTTTGGCGAAGAGCGGGCGTATGATTTCTTCTGCGCTTGGGCTTTGTTCAAAAATAAGGATGCAAAGCCAGATTCTCTTGGCGCCCAGATCAAATTTGTGGTGAAAAGAGACAAGATAATTGACTACAAGCCAGTCGACAGAGACTGGCGAAGCGCAGGTTTCGAGTCCGTTACGACTGATACGGTGAACGGACTGACGATCTCGAACCAAGAGATTGACGCTGCTATCGCGCGCGACGCGGAATTTTTGAAATGAAAAAAGTTACACTTATTACCGGTCAATAAACTTCACATACGCCGAAAGAGACGCGTCCCGAGACAAGATGCAAATGCAACGACATTTCGCCCCTCGCTTCACGACGCACACGCGCACGCACGCGCAGGCGAGGACGCAGAAGACGTAGAGACGCGCATACCGCATGGCGCACGCGCACGCCGCGTTCGGCGCCTCGCGCGCGGCGGCACCGCGCGCGAGCGCAATACTCGACCGCCGACGTCATCGTCATCGCTGCGCCCCCGCGCGCGCCATCGAGCGCGATGTACGCGAAGGTAAGCTCGTGAGCGACGCCGAGGACTTTTCGACGAACGTTCTCGTGGCGTCCGCGGGCGCTGCGGGCGCGGACGTGGAGAGCGTGCGGGTGAACGAGGAAGGTGTGACGCAGGCGGAAGAGACGGCGCGCGCGCTTCGCGCGTCCGTGGAGGCGTTAACCGCGGAGTTGGATGCGTGCTATCGCGCGACGTTTGCAAGCATCACGCTGGTTGGCGACGAAGGTAGTGCGAGCGCGTCAGCCGAGGGTGGACGTCGATTTGAGGATATGACGGAGACGGCGTTTAGGACGTTGAACACGAGCGAGCCCGCGACGGCGGCGGCGTTGTTGAAAGAAGCAGAGAAAGATATCGCGACGTGGCTTTCGTTTCAGAAGAATGTGCATTCAATTAAAGCGAGGCGCGACCGTGCGAGAGACTCATTGGCAGAGGCGGAGAATGCGCTCGCTGTGGCGAAACGTGGCGGCGTTGGATTTTTGACTGCTCCGGCGCCGATGAAAACCGGTACGGTGGAGCAGCGAGAAGGCACGCGAAAGATTGTTTTGTTGAGTGGATTTGAAAGTTTCAACGTCGCGTTGTACAAGGCGTCGGCGAGAGATTTGAAAAAGCGCTATCCACACGTAGACTTGTTGGTTTTTAGCGACCGCGACATCGAGGGACGGCGCGAAGAGCTCGAGGCCGCGCTTGATGGCGCCGACGTTTTCTTTGGCTCGCTCTTGTTTGACTATGATCAAGTGGAGTGGTTGCGCTCGCGCATCGCCGACATCCCATTGCGATTTGTTTTTGAATCCGCGCTTGAGCTGATGAGCTGCACGTCGGTGGGTTCGTTCCAAATGGCGGCGCCGAGTGGTCAGAAAGCCGGCCCTCCGCCCGCGGTGAAAGCCGTGCTCGCCAAGTTTGGTAGTGGCAAAGAAGAAGACAAGCTTGTGGGATATCTGTCGTTTTTGAAAATCGGCCCTCAGCTCTTGAAGTTTGTGCCCGGCGACAAGGCCAAGGACCTGAAGAACTGGCTCACCGTGTACGCATATTGGAATCAAGGCGGTAAGGAAAACGTTGAGGAGGCGTTTGCGTATTTGGCGGCCGAATACTTGGCGCCCCCTGGCGAGGAAAAGAAAGAAACGAATTTTCTAGCCAAGATTTTTGGTTTAGGTGGCGCCAAAGGTCCGAAGCCTCCAAAAGAGACGCCGGCGTTGGGTTTGTACCATCCGCAGCTCGAACGCGAAAAGCGGCCGTACTTTGAATCTGTGTCTGCCTATCTCGACTGGCACGCACGTACGCGAGCGCACAAAGTCCCCGTCGACGCTCCTCGCGTCGCCGTGTTACTCTACCGCAAGCACGTCATCACCAAACAGCCTTATTTGGCGGATTTAGTAGAATCATTTGAGGACTCTGGTGTGCTGCCGATTCCGATCTTCATCAACGGCGTCGAGGCGCACACCATCGTTCGGGACATGCTCACATCAGATTACGAACAGAAAAAACGCGCATCTGGCGTGATTGAAGTAGACTCACTCAAGTCCGACGCGACGATTGTCGACGCGGTCGTGTCTACGGTTGGATTCCCACTCGTTGGTGGTCCGGCCGGGAGCATGGAGGCGGGTCGCCAAGCCGAAGTCGCGCAAGGCATTCTCGGCGCCAAGAACATTCCTTACTTTGTTGCCGCGCCGTTACTCATTCAAGACATCGCGTCGTGGGTGCAAAGTGGTGTGGGTGGTTTACAGAGCACCATTCTTTATGCTTTGCCCGAGCTCGATGGTGCCATCGACACTGTCGCTCTCGGAGGCTTGTGCGGGGACAACATTTACCTGACGCGCGAACGCGTCTTTGCGTTGGCGAATCGTCTCAAGCAGTGGCGTAACTTGCGCACATCTGCGCGTGACGAGCGTAAAATCGCAGTAATGTTGTATGGATTCCCACCAGGCGTCGGTGCCACGGGTACCGCGGCGCTTTTGAACGTGCCGGACTCGCTCGAAAACATGTTAAATTCGTTGCGCGAGCAAGGCTACTACCTCGGCGACCAAGCCGAGCTGCCTTCGGGTGAAGCCATCGTGCGCGCATTGCGTGCGTTGGAGGAAAACGCAACCATTATGGCGGGCTACGACGGCGCTGTTGATGCTGTGAACGCGCTCAAAGAAACTGGAGACTTGCCTGGTGTGGAAGTCGCCGGGGCCAACGTCTCGCCCACGCAACTCAAAAAGTGGCTCGCCTTTCCAAAGTCATGGGGACCGACGGAATGGGGACCGATTCCGTTTCTTCCCGAACCTGACGTTCTCGTTCGCAAGATGGAAGCTGCGTGGGGCCCACTGGAAAATTACCTCGGTCTCGCCACCGCGCCTGGCAAAGGAAGCGTCGTCACTGGCTTGCGACTGGGCAACGTCTTCATCGGCATCCAACCGGCGCTCGGCGTCGAAGGCGACCCGATGCGTCTATTGTTTGAACGCGACCTTACGCCGCATCCGCAGTACGCCGCGTATTACAAGTGGCTGCAAAATGATTTCAACGCTAGCGCCGTGGTACACTTTGGCATGCACGGTACCGTGGAGTGGCTCCCAGGGTCGCCGCTTGGGAACACTGGCTTGTCGTGGAGTGAGCAATTGTTGGGCGCCATGCCCAACGTGTACGTATACGCCGCGAACAACCCGAGCGAGAGCATCATCGCCAAGCGACGAGGATACGGCGTGATTATTTCGCACAACGTTCCACCGTATGGTCGTGCTGGATTGTACAAACAAACTGCGCAATTGCGAGAACTGTTGAATGAATATCGCGAGAACCCGAGCGAAAACGCCGCGTTGCGTGGGACCATTTTTGACGTCGTCGTCGCCGCCGGTTTGGACAGCGATTGCCCTTACGTCGCCGCCGATGCCGACGCAAGCGAACCTCTCCCGCGTATGACTCCCGAGCTCGCCGATTCACTCTCGCAAGACGCGTTTGATGCGTACGTGAGCGAGTTGTACACCTACCTCGGCGTGCTCGAAAATCGTCTCTTCAGCGAAGGCTTGCACGCGCTCGGCAAACCGCCGACGGAGCGTTCGATGGCACAATATCTCAATGCGTACTTTGACGGCGATGTGAGCGAAGACATCATCGATGTCATCGTCAAAGCATCACCAGACGAAGGCATGGATGCCATCAAGGCTCGACTTGAAAAGACGTTCAATTTGCAAGTGCCCGCAGACGCTCGGGACGCGATGTCGAGCGACGGTGCCACAGCAACGGTGGGCGATAAAGTCGTCGAAGCGGTTGAAATTCGCGACTTACTCGCGATGAATTCGCAAGAAATCACTGGCATGCACCGCGCGCTCGATGGTGAATGGGTCCCGCCCGCGGTAGGTGGCGACTTGCTACGCGACGGTAAGGGAGTGCTTCCGACGGGGCGGAACATTCACGCGCTGGATCCGTACCGCATGCCATCTGCGGCTGCGGAGGCGAGAGGCGCCGCCGTGGCCGATGGTATTCTCAAGCAGCATCAAGACGCAAACGACGGTGCGTACCCAGAAACCGTCAGCGTGAACTTGTGGGGACTGGATGCGATTAAGACCAAAGGCGAGAGCGTCGGCATCGTGCTTCGTCTCGTCGGCGCGCGAGCGGTGAAGGAAGGCACCGGCCGCGTCGCGCGCTACGAGCTCATTCCGCTAAGTGAACTGAACGGTCGACCGCGCGTCGACGTGCTGTGCAATATGTCTGGAATTTTCCGCGATAGTTTCGCCAACGTTGTCGGCTTGCTCGACGATTTGTTTGTTCGCGCCGCCGAGGCGGATGAACCAGAAGAATTGAATTTCATTCGCAAGCACTCGCGCGAAATGTCATCGAATGGACTCGAGAATTCCACAGCCAGACTATTCAGCAACCCACCAGGAGATTACGGGTCGATGGTCAACGAGCGCGTCGGGACGAGTGGATGGGAAGATTCGCGCGAGCTCGGCGACACGTGGGCGGCGAGAAACGCGTACTCATACGGCAAGGGTGCCGAACGCGGCACCGCGCGGCCAGAGGTGCTCCAATCGCTCTTGCGCACAACCGAGCGCGTCGTGCAAGAAATTGACTCCGTCGAGTACGGATTGACGGATATTCAAGAATACTACGCGAACACCGGCGCGCTCGTGGCGGCGGCCAAAACGGCAAAGGAGGACGCCGGCGTGCTCAATCCAAAAGTCGCGTGTTCCATCGTCGAGACGTTCGGTAAGGATGTCACGCCGAAAGATTTGGACGAAACGCTCCGCATGGAGTATCGCACGAAATTGCTCAATCCACGATGGGCGACGGCGATGGCAGACCAAGGCTCGGGTGGCGCGTACGAAATTTCTCAACGCATGACGGCGCTCGTCGGTTGGGGCGCCACGAGTGGATTCGCCGAGAATTGGGTATACGACGGCGCCAACGAAACGTACGTCGAGGACGAAATTATGCGTGAGAAGTTGCGCAAATCAAACCCGCAGGCATTCAGAAACGTCATCAAGAGAATGTTAGAAGCCGCGGGGCGCGGGATGTGGGACGCCGACGAAGAAACGTTGAGCAAATTACGCGAACTTTACTCAGACATTGAAGACGAAATGGAGGGCGTCACGCTCGCCAAAAGCGCCAAATGAACACAGTAGAAGAACACACACTTTACACATGTACAATAACATTTACACACGCGCGCGCTGTACAGTACGACCGCCGTCGCCATTCGCCGCTACGAACATCATCAACTAATCAAAGCTCGGCACCGAAAACGTCCCCGTCGCCACGGCCGCATCAGACGCCTCACCAGGCACCAAAAACGCCGCACGCGTGACGGCATCCACGGCATCATCACGCACCAACGCCTCGAACCGAACGCGCTGCGCCAAACACACATCCTCGTCTCGACAAAAATACACCACGCAATCCACGCCCACGACATCACCATCCACCGCCTCGCTCGGCGCATCCACACGAAACGTCATCGTCGTCACCGCCGCACCGTCATCATCCGCCGTCAACGCACCGCGCGCGCCACCTGGCGTGACCTCGTACCTCGAATTCGCCCCGCGCGTGAGGTGATACCCGCGCGGCAGCGTCACCGCGCACTCGAGCCCTCCGCCGTCCACCGCGCCGCGCATCGGCGCCAGCGCGCGCACCGTCGCCGACGAACGCGCGTATGCGACATCATCCCCCAACGTCGTCGTCCCCGCGAGCACCGCACCGAGAAGAAGGCTCACGCGACGACTCGTCAACGGTCCTCCTTCTCGATGATGTGTCCCATGGTTTGCGCCACCACCGAGTGCTGCTGATGATGCTGATGATGATGCTGCTGATGATGACGCTAATGGGCCCGTCGTCGTTCGCGCCGCACATCGACCACCACTCGTCCTCCTCGTCGGCGAACCCAAGACACACATCCCCATCGTCGTCATCGTCGTCGTCGTCGTCGTCGTCACCATGGTGATTACACGCACGACACGCCCTGACGACGGGGCACTCCAGGACAGACGCAGACGGGGACCCATCGCGACCGATCGCGACCAGGGCGCCACCGACTCGCGGCGATCGCCTGGCCCCGCCGGCGCACACAAACGATCGCCGCGAGTCACGACCAGGACACACACGGGGGGGTCGGGGTTGGCGAGTCCCCTGGTTCCGTGGATGCCACCTGGGCACGATTGGTCAATCCATATCCATGCTGACTGAAAGTTGGCGGGTGCGAAGCCCTGTGTGGATAGCGTCGTCGGCATCGCGCGACGCGCGTCGTGGTCGTCGTCGACCGCGCGAGAGGAGACGACGCGCGCGTGGCCACCACCGTCCACCGTCACTCGTGTCGTGACCGTCACCCGGTGTCGGCGGTGGTGCGCGCGCATACGGGCGAGCCCCGTCGGCGCGCGCGGGCGCATCGTGGGCGAGATGGCGGCGACGCCGATGCCCTCGCGCGCGGCGGCGCCGGGCGTCGCGGTGCGTCGCGCGTGCGGTGCGTCGCGCGGATCGCGCGCGAGCACCGCGCGGGTGGTGATTGCGAACGGTGCGGGCGCGGGACGGGCGATGACGACGACGAGGATGAGCGCGCGGGACGGGGTCAAGGCGCGCGCGCGTAAGAAGGTGCCGCGTCGAGGCGGACGGAGCGAGGACGAGGATGGTGATTGGGACGTCGGTGGTGGCGGCGTACACACGCTCGGGTCGTATAGTGGGGATGAAGATGATGGGGATGACGTGAGCGGGACGTATGATGAGGCGTCGACGTCGTCGGGGCGAAGGTACGGCGCGGGGCGGGCGAGAGCCGAGAGCGGACGCGCGGGCGGGCGGGGCGTGGAAATCGTCGAGGGTCCGCGCGGTGAGATCACCACCAGGGCGTCGATTGATGAACATGACTCCGTTGTGGGTGGTTCCGGGCGTCGGTCGTGGCGGCGTGATGGTGACGGAGGATCGAGATATGGTGGCGAGCGGTCTTCGAACGCGGGCGCGAGGCCGACGGCGAATGGGTTTTCGCGGTCGTATCGGGATTTGGAGCGCTCCATGCTGAGCGATTACGATGAAGAAGGCGGGACGAGTGCGGCGTGGGATTTGAACGATCCCACGTGGGAAGCTGATGCGTCAGTGATGCTTCGCGCGGCGGATACGGGTGATGCCCCGACAGCCATCGCGGCGCTCGAGCGCATGAATAAGCTCGGGGCGAAGAATTCCGTGGCGGTGCCGCTGGCGTTTTATAACATGACGCTTCGCGCGTGCAAGCGCTCGCGACCGCCAGCGAGCGCGGATGCAACGCGTTTGTTGCGTGAAATGCGCGAACAAGGTCCGCCGCCGGATGCTCGCACGTACCACGAAGTCATCGCGGCGTACGCGCGCGCGCACGAATGGAAACTCGCCGAGCAAACGTTTGAGGAAATGAAACGAGCGTTCAAAAGCCTCGGATCGACGTGGCAACCGAGTGTGCGCGTGTACACATCCTTAATCAGCGCATACGGCAAGTGTGGACAGTTTGAAAAGGCGAATGAGTTATTCAAAAGTGTCATGGCTGACTCGCGCGTGACGTTGGACACAGGCGTGTACAACGCGTTGCTTTCGGCAGCTGTGAATGCTGGCCGATACAAGGATGCGGTTGAGATTTTCGAGCGCATGCCCGGTGATAACGTCCGACGCAATGTCACGACGTTTAACGCCATGCTCACGTCACTCGGCCGTCAGCGTCGTATTCGCGACATGGAGAACATGTTTCAGTCGATGCAACGCGCGGGCATCATGCCCAACGAAACCACTTACAGTGGTCTCATCACATCGCATGGGAACATCGGAAACATCGATCGAGCGCTAGAGTTGCTGCATCACGTGTTAATTGCACCGCGCTTGCGCGCGTCGGCGGTGATTTTCAACAGCGCTTTGGGCGCGTGCGTCAAGGCGGGGAGCTTGGAGGGCACTCAACGCGTGCTTCGCGTGATGAAGAGCGAAGGTGTCCTGAGCACGCTTGTGACGTACAACACACTATTAATGGAAGCAAGTGCCGAGCGCGACTGGAAACGCGCCGCTCGTCTTTACAAAGAGCTCATCGTGAGCGGTTTCGCGCCAGACTCGATTACCCTTGATTGCTTGTGCGGCATTGAAAAGCTGCAAGCGTGCCGCGAAAAGGCGCTCCAGGCTGAGATTGAGCGCGCTGAACGCGAAGGCGTTGAACTTCCAGTATACGATGACCGTGTGTGCGACATCAGCAACAGTCCGCTCGGTGATTTGCCAGCGCTCATTCGGGCGCTGCGCGACGACGCCGAGCTCGCGAGAGTGCCGGAAGCGGAGGGTTACATATGCGACGCCATGCTCCGCGTATTGCATGTGAACAACAAACACTCTGAAGTGGAAGACGCGTTCAAGTTTATGATACAAAACAACGTTCCACGTACTGTGCACACATACAACTCGTTGCTGATTTCCTATGAGGCAAGCAAGGAGTGGCAAAAGGCGGGCGACGCCATGTCCCGCATGTTGGCGGAAGGCATCACGCCCAACTCGTTGACTTTCGACGCTCTCATTGACGTGTGCGAGGAAATGGGACAGTGGGATCGCGCGACGTCTTGGCTCGAGCAGGCGCAAGCCGCGGGTCACCTTCGATGTGAAGATGACTTGGGAGTTCTCGACTTGCACCGAATTCGCTCAGCTGGAACGGCGCAGTGCGTGCTGCGCTGGTGGTTGCGACGTATGCGTACTCGGGCCTTGGCGCCATTAGACGTACGCGCCGCTGGTGTCGGTACTCGCGCCTTAGTGTCTGGCTTAGCCGGCAAAAAGGAGCTCCCAGTGACGATCCGCGACTTGCCAGAAGAGATTCAAGTCGTCACCGGATGGGGGAAGCACAGCACCGTGTACGGCCATTCACCCGTGAAAGAACGTACATTGGCCACGCTCAACCGCTTGAACTCCCCTTTCGAAGTTCCGTCGCACAATATCGGCTGCCTCGTAGCCAACCGTGGTAACGTGCGGACCTGGCTCGTACGAGACGAGCTCTTATCGCTCGTTCGATTCTTGGGCGGCAATCGCGACGCGCTCAAGCGCAACTTCAACCCCGCATCCGGGCCGCAATAAGCGCCCGAGCCTACGCAAGCATATTATTTCATTTATTTTAGCGCGATGCTTAGTTAGCCATTTAACAATCATCTCACTCTACACATTGCATTCCTTCGCGAGGCAAAAAGCGTGCGCGCGTTATCCGCGCGACGGCTCCTCACTCTCGTTCTCACGCTCGCCGCACACCTCACACATCGCCATGTTTGCCACGACTTCGACCCGCATCGCTCCGACGCGCGCGTTCGCCTCGCCCAAGGTACGTTTCGTCCCCCCCCGCGCGCGCGCGCCCGCGCGCATCCGCGCGACACGCGCGTCCCGGGACGCGTGACGTCATCACCGACTGACCGCTGTGCTGTGACAACGCAGGCGTCTCAACGCGCATCTCGAGTCGCACGCGCGCCGCGAGCGAGCTCTGAAGACGACGAACGCGCACAAGATTCTTCGAGCTACCGCCGCGCGGCGGAGGACCCACCTCAGCTCGAAGGCGTGCTCGGGAAGATTGTCTCGTCGCTGCCGGATGGACGCAAGGAAACCGCGCCCGAGTCGTACGGCTCTCGACCGGAATCTAAGACGCTGAAGGAAGGGCGGTACGCGAGAGGGAACCCAGTGCGTTCCGGTGCGGTGACGGAGGCGGCGATTCGTGGAGAGGACTTTGAAGTCGTCGAGAGTGGTATGCCAGGGGTTGGCTCGCTCGTGACGCTGGCGGTGGGCGCCGCGGTGCTCTTCGGCGTGTACAAGGTTGTCGATGCGTTGAATTCCGAACCCGTGGCGCCGCGTGCGGTGAACCGTATGCCGGAGACCGATAAACCTGCGCCGCCGCGCGCCGCCGCGGTCGTTGCCGCGCCGGTGGAAGCGCCGGCGGTTTCGGCTGAATAGCCGACACGTTTGACTTTGCCGCGTCGAGACCATTCGGATAATTTTGTGTCTCGCACGCGCCGCATCAGTCGCAAAACCCCATCGCACACGCGTTCAATATACCCCAAACACCCCCCGATCGTTGACTCAAGTAAGTATTTCTATGTAATTCACATCGTTCCCATGTCCCAACGCGAGGCGCCAAAAGGTGGTTAAAAAGCCCCCATGTTCACAACGTTTACGCGTCAAAATCATGCGCGCGATTCACGCGCCCGTGCCCGCGCTCGCGCGCGGGCGAACAGCGAAAACATGTCGTGGCCGCACGTGCGTTCGACGAGGCGATCTCGGCGGCGCGTACGGTGATGTGCGTGACTGAAGCGATGCGATGAGCTGTCTTTTGGCCTTTTGAAACGCGAAGGGTTGCGACGGATTCGCGGCGCACGCATGCGTGTCGCAGCGGCGTGAGCGATCTCGGGCGATGCGTAATATATTTTCTGACCACGACGTGCTACGTTTGTCACCCTGCAGTCATTTAACGATGTGGATGAGTTGTTGATGAATTATTTTACGTATCGCGCGTTGCGGGAGACGCTGGCGCAAATGCAAGAGACGGACCTTTCACCAGGAAAAGGCGAGTACAAGTGGCTGTACAACTTTGCCGCGAGTGAGTACCAAAATCGAGGGAATGAGTTCGTCGCAAAGCTCTTTGCTGAAGGTCGTTCTGATCACGCACAGCGGATTCTCGCGCAACGCGTGGTGTTGTTGAAGCGCTGGAATGGCTACTACGTCCGCGGCAGAGGAAACGAACGATGCTATTCAAAGTACGAGGAAAAGAATTTATCCCTGCTCCGTGAACATTTATTGTGCACAATTAATTTGAGCGATGATGCGTTGGTCGATGTCGATGGGCGTGAATCTAACAGCACGGATTGCTCGCTGTACGAAAGCATCATTAAGAATTCTGAAGACGACGCGTCTTCGGCGTGACTTTGACATTTATATACCATGTGGGTTTTAGATTTAGTGACTACATCGTTGAATTCGCGCGCATGTATTGTTACATATTGTGTTATATGCCATGCACACCGCACGGAAGCGCACTTAGGCACTCGGCGAGGTTGGCCTGGCGTCATTCTGTGACACGCCCATCATCATGGTGAGCTTACGCGTTGCATCGCTATTCAGTGGCATCGGCGGTCTCGACCAAGGACTCGCGCGCGCGGGACACCGCATTGTGTTAATGTGCGAACGCGACGAACATTGCAAACAAGTACTCGCCGCCCGCTTCCCAGGCGTGCCACTCTTGAACGACGTCGCCGAAGTGCTGCCCTTCATGATTGAACCGTGCGATCTTATCGCCGCGGGTAATTTAATCTCTCAAATTTATGATGCAGGAATTTGATATATTCTTGTTTTACCAGGATTTCCTTGCAACGATTGCTCGCATGAGAATCTCAAACGCCCAGGCCTCGAGGAAGGCGTCGCAACGCGCAACGTCGCGCACGTGTTTCGATTACTTGAAAGCGTCAAGGTCCCGTGGGTGCTACTCGAGAACGTATGTGGTCTGTTGACGTGGAATCAGCAGGGGAAGTCTCGTCCAGCGATCGATTACGTGGTGAGCGAACTCGAGAATTTGGGCTACAGATGGGCGTATCGCGTCGTCAATTTGGCGTCGTTTGGGCTACCGCATCAACGTCGTCGAGTCTTCATCGTCGCTTCGCTGCACGGAGATCCTAGAGACGTTTTACTGTCTCAATCTGCGCTATGCCAAGGTCAGTGCATATCCATGGGTGAACATCGCGAGTGTTTTCAATGCTTCTGGACGCCTCCTAGAATGGCTGCAAAGTACTTTTCGGCGTCGATCGACCTCGGCGAAAAGCGACGCGGCCCGTTGACCGACGTGCTGCACTGTTTGACGACAACAAATGGGCGTCGTACGTGCGTCGTTAAGCAAGAAGGCGATGCCAAGCCAGAGCTGTCTATGTTGCGCATCGAAGACGCCGAACGCTTAATGGGATTTACTCCGGGCTATACGTTGCCGTGCTACCCTCTGAAGAAACCAAACGAGCGTCAACCAGTGTACGACGAAGAGTTACAAACGTTTAAACGATTCGCATTACTCGGCTTGTCGTGCTCTGTGCCCCAAAGTCAATGGCTCGGCGCACAACTTTTCAATCCATACGGTGTCAAGTTTGCCTACGATGCGTTGTCTGAGCCATTTGAAAAGGCGTGTCCCGGCGGAGCGGAGGCGCACGCTCGCGCTAAAGCGTGGCCGCAAGCGGCGTACAACATGCTCGAGGACCCGTCGCAGCCGAAATGGATGGGCCGCCGTCGTGCACCGCCGGAAGTGAGCGACGCACCGTTGATTCGCGGCTTTGTCCCGCTCGGCGAATTCCTCGAGTATGAAGGCGCGCCGGTGAGGTACGAATTACGCGCGTCTTACTTGCGCCGTCTTGAGATTTCGCACGATAAAATTGATGAAACCATCCGTCGCGCTTTGGACGTGAAAGCGGCGTCAAAGAAATCGGGCGACGCGCTCGAGTCGCCCGCGTCAGCGAAAAAGTCACGATTACTCGCGATTCTCGACGACGAAGACGAATCGACGGAGGAGGATGTCGATTTGTTTTCGTGCGATGACGGCGAACGAGGCGACGCGGATGGCGAAGGAGAAGTTCAGGATGAAGTCGAGAGCGATGACGATTTGGATGAGCACGGCATGACAACGCACGGTGAATGCGTTTTCGTCAAGTGGCGCGTGAGCAAAGCGCACGGATCGGTGTACTGGCCGGGCATCGCGTTGCATCCGCTGAAAGACCACGCGGTGATTCCAAATGAGGCGCTGAAAGTGTCCGATGGCAAACTAAACGACGAGCACCGTTTGGTGATTTTCTTTGGCGGTCGCACGTTTGCGTGGAAACTCGCATCCGATGTATTTCCATTCGCGAGTTTTTACAGCGAGGCCAAAAAGCAGAGCGTGTTCAAGAGCAAAAACAAGTACGAAGCCGCGATTGAAGAGGCTCGCGCCTGGTGCACGGCACGCAATCTGAGCAAGCCGCAGAATCCCATCGTCGTTCGTAACATCGAACGATTGTTCAAGGCACCTGAGCCATGTATGATGTGCGATAAGTGTGCGACGGAGTCTGTGCGTCGCGCTCTCGATGACAAGCCGCAAACGCGCCGTAATCGCGTGCTCGCCGCGTCAAAGGAGCCACCACCGACGGCGCATCCGCTCTTGAAATCAAAGTGCGCGCAGTTGAAAATCATCGAGCTCGCGCGTGCTGGCCACATTGGTGCCGTTCTTGCGCTGCGTAAAGCGAACGCCGTCGGTCAGCGCGTTTTAGTGCTATGGCACACCGACGCCGCATTCTACTCGGGCACCATTACGAGCTTTGATGAACACAAATTTGTCTTTCGCGTGGATTACGACGACGCCGACGTTGACGCCGAATTCAAACCATGGGAAGAGACCGTCATGCTCGCGCAAGACGTACCATCACCCGAGGCGAATACGCCCAGTGATCTCAAGAAACAACACGCGCGCGCAGCGCTTGAGGCTCAAATTTCCAAGCATGCGGTGCGCCGAGACGACGCCGCTCCTCCGCTCGAAAAGACCACCATGCGTCACGACGCCAACGGCCGTCCCATCAAGCTTCAAAAATGAAACATCAATACAATTCCATTTCTGTACTACGAGCTTTACGTTGTAACGCCTGGCGAAATCAACGACATCATCGAACGCTCGCCGGGCCGCTTCGACGGTTCCTTAACCCCTGCTCGCGCGGTGTCACTTCGCGCCACTTTACGTCGCGCATCGGGGACGACACACACCGCGCGCGGACGCAAACGCACGCGTATCGTTCTCTCGACTCACCGGCGCTTTATAATCCGCGTTTCTCGCGCGCAGTTCCAGAACAACAGCGACTCCGCGCCACGCGCGCAGCGACGGCGGCAGCGCGACCGATGAGCTCCTTCGCGCAAAGCGCACGCGCGTTCATTAACCACCCCGCCGGGCCGAAGACGATATTCTTCTGGGCACCGACGATGAAATGGGGCATCACCGCCGCGAACGTGAAGGATTTCAGTCGTCCGCCCGAGTTACTTTCGGTGCCGCAACAAAGCGCGGTGACGCTCACCGGGTTGATTTGGTGCAAGTACGCGCTCGATATTACGCCCGTGAACTACAATTTGATGGCGGTAAACGCGGTGATGGCGGTGACGGGGTCGTATCAGCTGTATAGAAAGTTTTCGCACGATGCGGCGGTGAAGGCGGCGGCGAGCGCGGGGGAGTAGACGCTTTGCTAAACGCGTAGGCGTTCCGTTCGCGTGACTACTTTTTCTTGACGAATGAAACGGCAGTGATTGTAATACACACCATAGAAGTCTAGCATGATCTATATCACATGGGTGCTATTCCCATGTGTTCATGTTGTACAGTGATTCAGGCGAAGGGATTGGCGACGCGCCGAAAGACGTTGAGATACGTCGATCCCGCGTTACGCTCAACCTTTTGGCCCTCTTCAGTGCCCGTGTATAACAGTGGCACCACTGGATCGGCGGCTAAATCGCTCTCACACACGCGTTCGAACATTGGGTGCTCGTCGAGATACTTTGCCATCCATTGTCCGAGCTCCTCGACGTCGGTTATGGTGTACAAAATGCCGCCCTCGCGCATCACGTACGCGTACTCGGCGAGCAACGTCGTCTGAATGATTCGTCGACGATGATTCGCCGCCTTGAAGTGCGGATCAGGAAACAAAAAGAAAACCTTCTCCAATTGTCCCTTTTCAAAGTACTGTGGCAAATTCTTCATCGTATTCGCGCGTACGCACGAAATGTTCTCGTACCCGCCCGTCGCCGCGTGCTCGACGCGCAGCGCCACGCACCGCTCGCGTACGTACTCCGTCACCTTATCCCGAATTTCCATCCCAAGCGCGAGCTTATCAGGAAACAGCGGCGATAAACGAACGAGTAAACCACCAAATCCACACCCGATATCGGCGAATCGCACCTTCACCGCCTCCTCGCCCGCGTCTTCGCGCTTTGCGAAAAACTCTGGAAAGTGCGCGCGCCAATCCACAGCACCCGGATGCGCGGGCGCATCAAACTGCGAATCCGCCAGAGGATTACAGTGCGCGCGCTGTCTAAAGTTTTTCTTCCTCGGAAGCGTCGTCCCGGTGTTATCGCCGCTCGTAAAGCTCGGCACCTGCGCGCGAGAACCGGCGGCACCGCCGCCACATCACCACTCGTCAGCGCCGCGCGCACGACGCACAGACACACACGACGACGACGCACACACACGACGACACACACACACACGACGACGACACACACACACCGCGTACCTCAATCGACGTCGTCGCCCCGAGCGCGACCACCTTGGTCGCGCGCGCCATCGCCGAATGGCGCTCGAATGACGCTTTGGCGCGCCCACCCACGTATACACCACACACACACGCCCATCACCCCACCCACTGGACACCCACTGGACACCCACTGGACACCCACTTTACGTACTCCACACCTCAACCCTCTAGATAGATATATATATGACAGAACCCCAACGCCTGTGGGTGGATGTATGTACCCCCCGCCCCCATGGGTACACGCAACACGCGCCCCCCGTGTGCGCGCGATATCCGATCCTATCCGCACTGTCGCGCGACCGCTCGCGTGGACTCGTGCGATCCCGACCGAATTCGCGGCGCGATGATGACGCTGTCCTGCACGCCACGCGCGACGACGAAGTCGCCCTGCGTGACGCGCGCGTCGAAGATGAAAACGAAGACCGCGCACACCGCCGCGAACGCCGCGAAGCGTCACGGCGCGCGCGTCGTCGTCGTCGCTCGCGCGGAAGAGACGAGCACTTCAGGTGCGTCGATGATGATGTGGGATTCGCGCGTCGTCGTCGTCGTCGGAGGAGGAGGAGGAGGACGCGTCGCGCGATCGATGGCGGGGTGCGCGCGCGCACGCGATGGATGGGTAAAAATAATATCTATACAACCACCGCGCGCGAGAGCGCGGGGTGTGTGTGGGTTGACGGGTGACGGTGATGATGTGTGCGCCCATGGGCGCGGCATCGCCGCTGACGTGGGGGTTCGATCGATTCGATCGATCGATCGCGCGCGTGTGATCGTCGCG
>Ga0181562_10001693_pt1 | contig 17438 bp, 19 predicted proteins | sample 011ome_26_FD_139344 | JGI IMG/M metagenome (GOLD analysis project Ga0181562, IMG submission 139344) | Coastal salt marsh microbial communities from the Groves Creek Marsh, Skidaway Island, Georgia - 011511BT metaG (megahit assembly) | ecosystem: Environmental > Aquatic > Marine > Intertidal...
CAATAATCTAAAGAAGGCTATGAAAAAAATAGTTTATGAACTAGGCTTGACATTTAAATATGATAAGTTTAACATACACTATAAACTATTCTTGCCCGATAAAAGATTAAGGGATATTAGTAACGTCTGCTGTATTATAGATAAGTATGTTTGTGATGCATTAGTCGAAAACGGTAATGTACCTGATGATAATTATCAACAGTTAGATAGAGTTTTGTATTCTTTTGGAGGGGTCGATGTAGACAATCCAAGATGCGAAGTGGAGGTATTATGCTTAGACACGTAGAATGTCCACACTGTGGAAGCTCAGATGCAGCTAGTATGAATCCTAATGCTAAGGTTGAGGGAATGATGAAATGTTTCTCATGTGATAAATCATGGGTACACGAAGACTATAAAGGAGATACTATTACTGACCAAGTATTTAAAGATGAGACCTGGGAACAGGTAGACACCATCCCGATTCCTAATAAGATTCGGGGTATTAGCCCTGAGATTTTTAAGCAGTATGGATACTTAAAAACAACAGATGATGTACATTGTATTAACCATTATGATGTAGGCGGTAACTTAGTAGCACAAAAGTTCCGTTATAAAGATAAAACTTTTTCTTGGAAGGGTAATGCTAAGGCTGCAGTACCATTCGGTATGAATAAGTGGCGTAGTGGTGGTAAGAGAATCGTTATTACCGAGGGAGAATTAGATTGCCTCTCAGTTGCAGAAGCTTTGGGTGGAAAGTACCCAATAATTAGTGTTAACAATGGTGCACAAGCAGCTAAAAGGGATTTGACAGAACATTTAGAATTTATCAACTCATATACTGAGATACTTCTAGCTTTCGATAACGATGAACAAGGTAAAAAGGCTATTCAAGAGTGTAGTAGTCTATTTACCCCAGGTAAAGTAAGAACTGTAGACCTTGGAGGGTACAAAGACTTCAATGAGCTACTACAAAAGCAAGGTAAGCAGGGTGTTATTAAACACTACTACGAAACTAAGCTATACACTCCAAGTGGTATTGTTAATGCTAATGAGGGGGGTTTTGACTCATTCTTTGAGGACATTACTGCTGATGAGGTGTACGACACAGCCTTTACTAAGCTTGAGGTTTCAAAAGGAGCGATTACTACTATTGTTTCAGGCTCAGGTATGGGTAAGTCTACATTAACTCGTGAAATAGGTTATGATTTGTTGATGAGACACGGATTAACTATAGGACACGTTGCCCTAGAGGAAAATAACAACGTAAGTAAACGTGCTTACATTGGTATTAACTTAAACGAGCAGTTAATTAAAAAATCTCATTGGCACGAGTACAAGGGAGATAAAGAAAATGAGGGGAAGCTTAGAGATGCTTATTCAGAGGTCATTGGCACTGATAGGCTGTATCTTTACAACCATTTTGGTAGTTTAGATAGTGATTCACTTCTAGGTAAGCTAAGATACCTAGCAGTAGGTGCAGGGTGTGACTTTATTATCCTAGACCATATCAGTATTGTTGTTTCTGGTTTGGATGATATGGGTGATAACGAAAGACGTGTTATAGATGTACTAATGACTAAACTTAGGTCTTTAGTAGAAGAGACAGGCGTTGGTATGATTCTTGTGTCCCACTTGAAACGCCCACCAGGCGAGAAAGGGCATGAAGATGGTGTACAAACACGATTAGCACATTTAAGGGGTAGTGGTAGTATTGCTCAATTATCTGACAGTGTTATTGGTATAGAAGGTAACCAACAAGATGAGTTAAACAGTAACAAACGTATTATCCGTTGTTTAAAAGACCGAGAAGGTGGAGAGACGGGTATTATGGGTGGTGCTATTTATATTAAAGAGCAAGGTAGACTATTCCCTGATAAAATAGAAGGAGATATATTTCAGGATGAAACACCAGAGTACTAGTATCGTATTTGATATCGAGACAGATGGACTACTACTAGATGTTAGTAAGTTTTGGGTAGGCTGGACTTATTGTTTGGAGTCGAAAAAATATGAAAAATTTTTAGACCCAAATGAGTTAGTCGAATATCTTAATAAAGCCAACACTATTATTGGACACAATATAGTTGGTTATGATATACCTACGCTAAATAAACTAGCAGATGTAAAAGTATCAGATGATATAGAAGTTATTGATACATTAATATTAAGTCGCTTGGCTTACTATAATGCAGACTTAACTTATAGACATAGCTTACGTGCTTATGGTGATAGACTTGGATTTCCTAAAGGCGACCACGAGGATTGGACAAAATACTCTCCTGAGATGGACGCCTATTGTAAACAAGATGTTGATGTTACAGTTAAAGTATACCAACATCTCCTGCGTAAGACTGTGAAGTGGTTGCCTAACAAAGCTCTGGAAATAGAGCAACAAGTACAAGCAATCATAGCACAGCAGCATCTCAACGGGTGGATGTTTGATGTCAAGAAGGCACAAGCTCTGCACGTTGACCTTATTAATGAAATGGAGAAGGCAGAGAAAAAGTTGCATGATGTGTTTAGACCTATCAAGTCTTTTGTTGAAAAGAAATACCCTACGACAGCGTACAAGAAAGATGGTACAAAGTCACAGGCATTACTAAGACAAGAGGCTTTAGGTTGTGATGTACACGAGATAGATGGTAAACCTATTTGGGGATACTATGAAGACCTTGTGTTTAATCCAGGCTCAGGGCAACATATTGCTAGGTTCATTGAGTACTACTTTGGTAAGAAGAAGTGGAAGCTTACAGAGAAAGGTACGCCTAAGACAGATGCTAAATCATTAAAGCAGATGTTTGGTGGTACTACTTTTGCTGAGCCTTTACTACATTACCAAGAAGTTAAGAAACTTTTAGGGCAACTTGCTGAGGGTGATAACGCATGGCTAAAGCAGGTTAGAGATACTGGAAGGATACACGGAGGAGCTAATATTCTTGGTGCTGTTACTGGTCGCTTTACCCACAGTAAGCCTAACCTTGCTCAAGTTCCGAGTAAGAAAGCGTACAAAGGAGTAGAGAGTAGAAGTTTGTTTACAGTACCTAGAGGATACAAACTCGTAGGTTGTGATGCAAGTGGTCTTGAGCTAAGAACACTATCACACTACTTAGCTAAACATGATGGAGGAGAATATGGTAAAAAACTTATTGAGGAAGACATCCACTCAGCTAACCAAGCTGCTGCTGGTTTGCCGACTAGAGATAATGCTAAGACTTTCATTTATGGGTTTCTTTATGGAGCAGGAGATGCTAAGATTGGTGAGATTGTTAAAGGAACTAACGCTGATGGTAAGAGACTTAAGCAACAGTTTCTTGCTAAGACTAAAGGACTTGATAGATTGGTTAAAGGAGTTCAACAAGCAGCTAAGAGGGGATACTTAATAGGTGTAACAGGTCGTAGGTTGTACATACGTAGCTCCCATGCAGCGTTGAATACTTTACTACAATCAGCAGGTGCATATATTATGAAGTACTATGTAGTAGAACTTAATAAACAATTAACTGAACACAACATTGACTATTGCTTTGTTGGTAATATACACGATGAAGTTCAGATGCAGGTAAGGGAAGACCAAGCTAAGCAAGTAGCAGAGTTAGCAGAGAAGTGTTTTAAGGTAGTAGAAAAACAATTACAATGGCGTTGTCAATTAGATGGCGAGGCTAAGATTGGGAATAATTGGGCTGAAACCCACTAGGAGAGAGAATGGAGCAAGAGAATAAAGCAGAGCTATTTAATAAATTAGCCACAGCAGTAGATAAATATGCTTGGGTTAGTGCATCGTTATTAAAAGAAAAGTTTGGTACGATAGATGATGAGGAAGAATACAAAAAGGTTGAGCAGGAGGTTGTAGACTATGCCTCTTCTGTAGGTTTTAAAGAAGCTGTACGGACAACAGAGATTGGTATCCTTGAAGATATTATAACAACAGCTACAACTACAATACGAGAATTACAAAATGGCGACAACTAAAGACAGAGGAAGTTTTAAAAAGTTTGATATTGACCTAGAGTTCGGACAGAAATGGGAAGAGTATATCGATGATTTATTTAAAGGGGTTAAAACCTGTGAGGTAAAAACTGAACGAGATAAATGGCAGAAGACAGGTAACATTTGTATTGAACTAGAGAGCTGGAATAAACCTAGCGGTATCAATGCAACTGAGTCTGACATATGGGTACAGAACCTAGTTAAAGATGGAAGACTATTAGCTAGTATTATGATACCTACTGATGTACTCAAAGAAACAATGACACACCTACCTAACCGTACTGTTATGGGTGGTGATAAGAATGCTAGTAAACTACTTCTTGTTAACTTAGTTAAGTTAATGGAAACATTAAAGGGGATGAAGTAATGGAGGTACAAGAACAGATTGGTGGTGACCACTATGCTGACTTAGCCATACAACCTTGGGAATACTTCTTAGCAAACTCAAAAGATAATGAAATCAGAGGTGCTTGTAAACAGAATATCCTGAAGTATATGAGAGTTAAGAATGATAGGACTGAAGATTTAAAAAAGGCTAGGTGGTATTTAAACGAATGGATTAAACTAGAGGAGAGTCTTGAGGATGTTAGCTAACTATTTAGGTATTAATATTAATAGAGCCAACGACAAGCTGATGACTGTACAAGCATTAGAACTAGTCAAGGGTTACTATCTAAGAGGTAAAGAGAAGAGCCCACAAGAAGCGTACGCCCGTGCTTGTGTTGCTTATAGTAATGGTGATATGGATTTAGCTCAGAGGTTATATGACGCTGTATCAAATGGTTGGTTTATGTTTAGTAGTCCTATACTTAGTAACGCTCCTGCTCCAGGACAGCAGGCTAAAGGATTACCTATTTCTTGTTTTCTTTCTTACGTACCTGACACTCTTGATGGTCTTATTGAGCACCAAGCTGAGCTTGCTTGGTTAAGTGTTAAAGGTGGTGGAGTAGGTGGACACTGGGGTGATGTGCGTGCAGTGAGTGATAAAGCTCCTGGACCTATCCCATTTATTAAGGTAGCTGATTCAGCAATGACAGCTTATAAACAAGGACAAACAAGAAAAGGAAGCTATGCTGCATACACTAATATCTCGCATCCAGACATACTGGAATTCATTAACATTCGTGTGCCGACTGGGGGTGATAACAACCGCAAGTGTTTTAACATCAACAACGCTGTTAATATTACTGATAATTTTATTGACTCCGTTATTTCTGGTAGTGACTGGCATTTACGTGACCCTGATACTAACGACATCACTGATACAATTAGTGCAAGAGAGTTATGGGAAAGACTTATGGAAGTACGTTTCAGAACAGGCGAGCCATATCTCAACTTCATTGATGAAGCGAATAGACAATTACCGAAACCTTTAAAAGATAAAGGGTTAACAATCAAGGGTAGTAACTTATGTAATGAGATACACTTACCAACAAATAAAGATAGAACAGCTGTATGTTGTTTATCTAGTGTGAACTTAGAGAAGTTTGATGAGTGGAAAGACACACCTCTAATAGAGGACTTAATTACTATGTTAGATAATGTACTTCAAGCATTCATTGATGATGCCCCTGAGGCTTTGAAGAAGGCGGTAAATTCAGCCGTTAATGAACGAAGCCTAGGGTTGGGTGCAATGGGATACCATTCGTACCTACAATCAAAGAATATTCCTTGGGAGTCTGCGTTAGCTGTAGGTCAGAATAAAAAGATGTTTAAACATATAAGAGATAGAGCATTATATGCTACTACAGAACTATCTAAAACTAGAGGTGAGTACCCAGATGGTATCGGTAGTGGTAGACGTAACTCACACCTAACAGCGATAGCTCCTAATGCTAACAGTGGTATGATATTAGGTACATCACCTTCTATTGAGCCTCTTAAGTCTAATAGCTTTGTACACAAGACAAGGATTGGCTCACACTTAATCAAGAATAAACACCTAGAGAAAGTAATGGAAGAGCATAGACTTAGGCTAGGTAAGGATGATGAGTGGTTAGCTAGAGAGTGGCGTAATATTAACCATCACGAAGGTAGTGTACAACAACTAGACTATCTAACTGATTGGGAGAAAGAAGTATTTAAGACAGCCTTTGAGTTAGACCAGCACTGGGTAGTACAACACGCAGGTGATAGACAGGAGTTTATCTGCCAAGGTCAGAGTGTTAACTTATTCTTTCCTGCTGGCTCAGATAAGAACTATGTATCACAGGTACACGTTAATGCTTGGAAGTCTAAGCTAAAAGGCTTGTACTATTTACGTACATCGTCTAATAATAATGCAGAGAATATTGGAAAACAAGTCGAGAGAGTAGCACTTAAAGACTTTATGGAGGACACAGAATGTCTAGCTTGCGAGGGTTAATGGATGAGTCTAAGGTATATAAACCTTTCGCACATCCTTGGGCGGTAGAGTATGCCGAACAGCACGAAGATTTACATTGGACAGAAAAGGAGTTAAACCTTAATGATGATGTAACACAATGGAAAGATGGTACACTATCAGATGTAGAGAAGAACCACATTACACAGATACTTAGATTGTTTACTCAATCAGATGTAGTAGTAGCAGGTAACTATTGTAACTATTACATACCTAAGTTTCTTAATAATGAAGTACGTATGATGTTGATGTCATTTGCAGCTAGAGAAGGTATTCACGCTAGAGCTTATGCGTTACTAAACGATACATTAGGGTTACACGAGAGTGAGTATAGTGCCTTCTTAGAGTACACTGAGTTAGAGAAGAAGGTAGACTTTATGAAGGATGCTGATGTACACTCACTACACGGTGTAGCTAAATCACTAGCATTGACAGTCTTTAATGAAGGTGTTAGTTTGTTTAGTGCCTTTGTTATGTTACTCAACTACCAACGTATGGGTAAGATGAAAGGTATGAACACAGTGATTGAATGGTCTATTAGAGACGAGACACTACATACTGAGGGTATGTCTAGGTTATTTAGAGAATTTTGTAATGAACACGGGAGAGTTGTAAATGACGATTTCAAGAAAGAAATATATAGTATGGCGAGACAAATTGTTAAGCTGGAAGATAAAGTTATCGACCTTGCCTATTCGGCTGGGAGCGTGGAGGGACTTGATAAAAGTGAAGTTAAAACTTACATACGCTATTTGGCGGACAGGCGACTGATTCAGATGGGACTTAAAGGTAACTTTAAAGTTAAAGAAAATCCCCTGCCTTGGGTGGAGGAATTAACCAGCGGTGATAGTATGTCTAACTTCTTTGAGAAGACAGTGACAGACTATTCAGCTGTAGGAATGACAGGTACTTTTACCTATTAAGGAGAAAAAATGGACACTTACCAACTAGATTTAACTGAGTTACTTCAAGATACAGACCACCCAGTATGGGGCAGACCTGTACCAATCACTAAAGTAAAGAATGTATTTCATTGTTATTTAACAGGAGATATATCAGAGCCTTACAATTACAATGAGCTTTGTTGTGTACTAGAACAAGCTACGCCAAAGAATAAGGTTATACTACATATCAATACATATGGTGGACATATAGATTCAGCCTTTAAAATTATTGCATCACTTAAGCGTTCAAAGGCTACGACTAGTGCAAGGCTAACAGGTACAGTAGCTTCAGCTGGTACAATAATAGCCCTTAGTTGTGATGACTTAGAGGTTGAAGACTTTACTAGTTTTATGATACACAACTATTCAACTGGTACACAAGGTAAGGGACACGAGATTGTAGACTACATTAACTTTACTGATAAAGACTTAAAGAAAACCTTCTCACAAATATACACAGGCTTCATCACTACTCGTGAGATTACTGATATTATTAAAGGGAAGGATATGTGGCTTTCAGCAGAAGACACACGTAAACGATGGGCTAAAAAAAAGGAGAAGGCTAATGGTTAAAAGTATGGAAGAGAGATTCTTAAAGAGTACATACCTAGATAAAGGTACAAGGTTTAGTGTATCAACACTATGTAAACCAGACTACCAGCTATGGGTAGTGAACCACTCACCCAAAGAAGATAGAATAAGTAAGCAGGTAGGGTTTAAATCTGCTATCGGTAGTGCTTGGCACGAGTTCTGTGAAAAGAATAATGAGCCTGGTGTTGTTAAAGAGTTTAGTATGGTTAAAAACTACAACGGCTCAACTATCGGAGGCACAGCTGATGAGTTAGTATGGAAACCTGATACTAATATGTGGCAGATTCGTGACCATAAAACAAAAGGTGTATATAGTGCTAAGAAGTTTCTTGGTGTAGGTAATAAATCAAACCCACATCCAATGCCTGAGAATGAAAAAGAAATTAAACAGCTAAGTATTTATCGTTGGTTATTTAAAGATATGTTTAAAATTGAAGACACTGCTGTTATTTATTTATGGGCTATGGGACATACAAAAAGGGAAGCATTTCCAGAGGTTAGTGAAGTACCACTTAAACTAATTTCTTTGAAAGATATTGAACAATATATTGATGATAAAATATCTACTGCATTCCAAGACGAACCGCCTGTACATGACTGTGACACTTGGCTTTGCGACTATTGTGAGGTACACCAGAATTGTCCTAAACAACAACATTTAAACAATCCTTTCGATTAGGCTGTGTCAAGTCTACGCTATACGTATAGATAAGGGGGTAGATGAACTCCTTTACTTATATTATTATAGTGTTATACGTAGACTATAATAGTATAATAGTATAAATACACCAAGGAGAGAGCATGAACATTCCAAGTAAGTCTATGGATTTAATTAAGGTACTTGATGAGTTGTACCCAGATAGGATGATAGTAAATGATACTATATCCGATAAGGATAAGCTACGGCTAGAAGGAAAAGTAGAACTCATTAGATTGCTAAAAGAGAACCTCGATAATATTATCGGAGGGGATGAAGAATGGCAATAGATTTTGTACCGACTAAAGTTGATGATTCAATTAGTTGGTTTATCAAAGAAAAGATGATTGGATTAGATGTTTATGTGGAGCGTGAGTTCAATGAAATGTTTGAACGTGAACATAACACATACATACACATTAACGAGCACGGCTCTATAGATGCCTTCGGTATGGTACATAAACCAAACGATATATGGTTGTTTGGGTACTCATGGCACGATGGCTCAAGGGAAGGACGTAGAGCTTTCTTAAAAGGCTCGGATATGTTAATACAAACATTTGATGCTATCGGCATACAAGAACACGATTTACACGTCAATAAAATTAAACGATTAATGAAAGGATTATAATATGGGTGGAAGTGTAGGAAAAATTTTAGGTGCAACAGCAGGTTATCTCTTAGCACCAGTAACAGGTGGAGCATCTCTTGCTCTAGCAACATTAGGTGGTGCAGCAGCAGGCGAGGCTCTAGTTGATGCCCCTGCTCGTAAAGCAGAAGAGGCTAGCAACCAAGCACAACAACGTGCTGAACAGGCTAAGAAAGATGCCTTAGCAGCAGCAAGTGCTAAACAAACAGAGATGGCTACAGGAGCTGGTGTAGTAGAACGTAAAGGTGCTACAAGCCTTGGTGAAAAAGATGAGAAAGACGTACGTTCAACTGTACGTAAGAAGAAGAAGGGTGCAGGTAAACTGCGTATTGACCCTCTTGCAGCTAATACAGCAGCAGGTGGCTCATCTACTACTGGCGAAGCTGGATTAAAAATTTAAGGTATTATAGATGAAAAAGCACGAACTACAAGAAAAATTTGGGAGTGCTAAAGAAGTCTATAACTATTTAGAAAAATATAGAAGCAGCCTAGAGCAGACCTGGGAAGAGTGTAGTGAACTAACACTACCATATATATTCCCTGATGACAATATGTCAGAGTCTATGGCTATCTATACACCCTACAATAGTATAGGACCAAGCAGTGTTAACAACCTAGCAAGTAAATTACTACTAGCTTTGTTACCACCTACTGGTAACTTCTTTAGACTCCTACCAAATGAGGAAGACTTATTTGGAATGGATAAAGAGGAGTTGGATTATCTTGATAAGGAACTAAGTAAACTTGAGCAGGACATTAATGTACTTATTAACGTACAAGCATTACGTGTCCCTCTTTTTGAGGCGTTAAAGCTCCTTATTATTACAGGAAACACTCTGTTGTATAAGGTGAAGGATAGCGGTCTTAAGGTGTTCAATCCTTACCAATTTGTTGTTGAACGTGACTACTCGGGTAATGTTACTCGAATGGCTATTGAAGAGAAAATCTCTAAGAAGACTCTTCCAACAGACGTACTACAACTAATAGAAGATAATTCATCTGATGAAAAGAAAGGCGAAAAGAGAGATGTGTCTGTACACACTCTAGTAGCTCTTCTAGAAGAAAATAAATATGTAGTGTACCAAGAAGTAGAAGGAGTTCTTATTCCTAATACTATCAAGTATCACGATTCAGATAGTCTTCCATACTTACCATTGAGATGGACAAGTATTGTTAATGAAGATTATGGACGTGGTTTAGTTGAGCAGTACCTTGGCGACCTTCGTAGCTTAGAGGGATTATCTAAGATGATTGTCGAAGGTGGTGGTATCTCAGCTAAGACTGTATTTGGTTTACGTCCTGCTAGTACAACAAAGATTGAAGATTTACACGAAGCTAAGAACGGTGACTTCATCTTAGGTGACTTAGAGAAGGACATTACTACACTACAAGTAAATAAATCAGCTGACTTACGTGTACCATATGAGTTAATGCAATCATTGGAACAGCGTCTAGCTAAAGCATTTCTTGTATTCTCTAGTCAGGTTCGTGACTCTGAACGTACAACAGCAAGTGAAGTACGTATGGTTGCTAATGAACTTGAGGCTACTCTAGGTGGTGTATTCTCTGTGCTTGCACAAGACTTACAACTACCATTACTTAAGTTACTACTTAATGAAATCGAACCTAAAGCACTGAAAGTAACAACACCAGCTATTTCAACTGGTATTAATGCTATTAGTCGTGAGAAAGATTTCCAAAATCTAAATGTAATGTTACAGTCATTAGGTCAGTTAGGACCTGAGATTGTTTCTCAATACTTAGATGTAGGTAAGTACATAGGTAAGGTAGCTAGTGCGTTAGGTATGAACCCTGAGGACATTGTTAAGTCTCAAGAGACTATAGCACAAGAACAACAACAAGCTATGATGATGCAGCAGGCTCAAGCACAACAAGACCAAGCTAATCAGATGGAACAGATTGCTGTTAAACAAGGAGGATAGATGATTTTCAACTCTCTAAAAGAGCAACACGATTATACTGTAAAGCAAAGGGAAGAAGAGGTTAAGGCTACACAGCCACAACCTAAGCAAGCCCCTGCTAAGAAAGCAAAATCAACTAAGTAAAGGAAGGTAAAAAATGGAGAACGAAGTTCAAGAAGAAGCGATTGTAGACGAAGCCCAAGCATCGCAGGAAAAGTCTACAGTTTTAAGTGAGGACGAGGTACAAGCTACATTAAGTGAAGAAACACCAGAGGCTGATGTAAGCTTACCGTCTGAAGATAACTTTGAAATGCCAGACAAATTCCAAGGTAAATCTGCCGAGGAAATTGCTAGGGCATATGCAGAGTTAGAAAAAATGAAAGGTCAACCAGAGGCAGATGAGCCTAAGGCAGAGGAAACAACAGAACAGAAAGATGATTCTGAGTTTGTAAATCCTATGTTAGAAGAGGGTAGACCTGAAGATAGTAAAGATGTACCAGCAGATAAGTTCGCAGCTCTCGTTGATGAGTATGATGAGAACGGAAGTCTGTCGGAAGATTCGTACAAAGCTTTAGAAGAGCTTGGGTATGATAAAAATTTTGTCGATGAAAAGATTGACTACATCAACTACAAAAGAGAAAAAGAAGCAGATACTGTACTAGAGCCTTATGGTGGTACTGAAGCATTTAAGGATGTCTCAGCGTGGGCAGCTGCTAATTTCTCTGAAGAACAGTTGCAGAACATTAATCTACAACTTGCTTCTGGAAACAAACAAACACAGGATGCAGTACTGTCTAGTTTGTTTATGGGATACAAGCAGTCTGTTAAGACAGATGCTCCTAAAGATGTAACACTGCACACTAATCAACCTCAGACAACACGTACTGAAGGTTATTCGACTAAGTCTGAATACTTAAAAGATGCTAAAGACCCAAGGTATGAAAAAGATACGGGTTATCGTAAACAAGTAGAACAGAAAATGCTTAAGACAGATATGAGTAAGTGGTACTAAACTGATAGCTACCCCCTAAATTATGGGGGTTTGCTACCTTGCTTTAGGTCTTAAGCGAGGTGATGGTAGTTTTGCTCTCCTTTTCTGTCGTCATCTCCCTTAAGCCCTGAGGGGCATACTACGGTGTGCAACAAAGGATAACTTAGCCCAAAACGTGTTTGTAAAAACAAGAATGTACCGTAAGGTACGAACAACTAATTTCACGCTATTATAAGGAAAAAATAACAATGGCTATAACTTCAACTAATATTAATAAGGATGCTTCACGTAGCACGGCTTTGACCCTGTACACTGGAGAGGTTCTTAAAGCATTTGACGTAAAAAATATTGCGTTAGATATGATTTCAACTCGTACAATTTCTGGCGGTAAGTCTGCACAGTGGATTGTAACAGGACAGGCGTCTGATAGCAATGTTGCTTCTCATACTCCAGGTGCAGAAATCTCAACACAAACTCTAGCTAACGATGAAGTAACTATTACTGTTAGCACTCGTTACTACTACTCTCACTTTGTTGATGAGTTAGACGAGAAACTAGCTCAGTACGAAATTCGTGGTGAATTAGCTAAGCAGGCTGGTGAAGCTCTTGCAACTAAGATTGACAAGGCTGTATTCCAAGGTATGGTAGATATGTTCGATGAGGACAACTGGACTGTTAAGACAGGTCAATCAGCTCCTGGTGTTATCAATGTTAACACTGCATGGGATGCTGCTTCTGGTCCTGAAGCTAAAGGTAATGTACTTGTAGAAGGTTACTTCGAAGCTCGTTCATTATTCAACGGTCGTGACGTTACTGCTGAGCCTATGGTTGTTACTACTCCACAGAACTACTACAATCTTGTACAGTCTACTCGTGGTGTAAACGCTGACTTTACTTCTAATAACGGTGGTATTGATTCAGGTAACATCTCTATGGTTGCTGGCTTACGTACTGCTTGGACTAACAATCTTCCTGCTGCTCTTCAGTACGACCAAGACGGTGGTGCTGGTACTGGTACAGCATATGAGTTGCAAGCTCTTGTATTTACTAAAGATGTATTTGGTGTTGTTAAGGCTATGGATATTACTTCTGAGTCTAACTACATTCCAGAGCGTCTTGGTTACTTATTGACTTCTTACTACGCATTAGGTATGGGTGGTTTGAATGCAACAGGTCTTGCTGCTATCGTAACTACTGCTTAATCTAAGTAGTAGGTTTTTAGGGGTTATCTTCGGGTAGCCCCTTTTAAGTTTATTACATAAAGGATTAATTATGGCAATTTTATTTACGGATGGTACTGAGTACTCGACCACAAAACTAGACATGATTAATGACTGTCTACTGTCTATTGGTGAGATGCCGTACCCTACTGGTACTTTGATTACTGACATTCAAACAGGTGAAGATGGTGACGTAGCTAGACGAATGGTTGAAGAGACAATGATTGAAACACAATCTAGAGGCTGGTTTTTTAATACTGACTACAACTACAGATTTGTCCCTACTGCAAACGCTATCACACTACCTCCTAATGTACTCAGAGTAGATATGTACGATAAAAGGTACACGCTTAGAGGAAATAGGATTTACGACAAGGAAAAATTTTCATTCGATTTAGGGGATGATATTACTGAATTGTTCGGAGACATTATCTGGGTAGTTGACTACGAAGACTTACCACCTAACGCATACGGTTACATAGCAATGAGGTCTGCACGAAAGTTTCAACAGAAAGTTATTGGTTCACCAGAACTAGCAACCTTCACACAAGTTGATGAACAAGACGCATTACTGAATATGCAACGTGAGCATATGCAATATCAAGATTATAATATTAGGGCTAAAGAACTGAGTAGACACACTAACGCATATTTAAAGGGGTAAGAAATGGCTAGTACAAATAGTAACTTAATTACACATACTATCCCTAACTTAGTGGCTGGTGTCTCCCAACAGTTTACTGAAGCAAGATTTGAAACACAAGTAGAAGAGATGGAGAACTGCGTACCTAGTATCGCAAGGGGTGTTATTAGACGTAATCCAATCTCAACTATTACATCTACTTACACACCCCTTACTAATTCTTCTTATGTATATACATACGACCGAGGTACTGGCACAGAACAGTATGCCATTGAGATTGATGGTAGTGGTAATTGGTATGTACATAATATTAACACAGGTGCTCTTGTATCTTCAGGATATAAACAGTACTTTACAGTACCAGCTGGTAATACACCTAAAGAGTCATTCGAAGCGGTTACTATTGGTGATTATACATTTATTGTAAACATCACTAAGACAGTAACAATGAATGCAATTACAGGTGAACAGTCTGGTGCTAACTCAGATGCTTTAAACAAAGCAATGGTACACTGGATTAAGAAAACTACTGCTATTCAAGTAAGTAACAAGTCTGATACAGACAATACAGTTAATTCAAATAATGTTGTTACTGCGTCTGTTACAGATGCTGGTATTCGCTTAGAAGGTTATGAGTATACTTTAAAGAGACCAGGCTCATCTACTACTGTACAAGGTATTAAAGATACTCGTAGTGGTGTTACTCAGACTGACCGTATAACATCAAGTTCTATAGCTGCTCAAATGGGAAGTGCTCTTGGCTTATCAACTAGTGAGTCTTTTATATATAGTTCTAATTCAGACTATGCTTGGGAATATAATGATACCTTTGGTAAAGAAGCAAGTCTATTAATTCATAAGACTATAGATAATGCTTCTTCTCTACCTTCTGTGATGCCTATTACTTTCAATAAGATTATTAAAATATCAGGTGCTTTTGCTACTGAGTATGATGATTATTATATGAAGTATGATGCAACAACTAAGGAATGGAGTGAGTGTGTAGCACCTAATACAGCTACAGAACTTAACGCATCAACTATGCCTCACGTTATTATACGTAAGTCTTTAACTGAGTTTGTATGTTCTGAGTATGAGTATGATGCTATTGATGCACTAGGTCTTGATGCTACTGATATTGGCTGGAAGACTAAACAAGCAGGTGACGATGTTACTCTTGAGAATCCTAGCTTTATTGGTAAAGAGATTGTTAACATCTTCTTCCATAAGAACCGCTTAGGTTTCTTAACTAAAGAGTCTATCATCTTATCTGAAACAGCAGACTACGGTAACTTCTTTGCTACTACAGCACAGTTTCTTCCTGATGATGACCCTATTGATTTGTTTGTAGCTACTACAGATGTTACTGTACTACGGGCGGCTGTATCTACGGCTGGTACTCTTATTCTATTTTCTGATGATTCACAGTTTGTAGTATCTTCAGCAACTAGTGGACCATTAACTCCTAGTAGTGCTACTGTTAATACAGCATCTAACTATACATATAGTTCTAACGCTACAGCAGTAGCTAATAAAGTATACTTTGTATCTGAGTCTGGTGGTTATAGCCAGTTGTTTGCATACCGTCTAACAGAGGGATTACAGACAACAGAAGCTGAACACTTAACAGCTCACATACCTTCGTACATACCAGAAGGAGTTACACAGGTAGTAGGACATAGTACTCTTGGTTACATATTTATGCAATCAGAGACAACACCTAACACTATCTATGTACTTAATACTTTTGTTAAGGGTGGACAAGATGCTCAGAATGCTTTCCATAAGTGGACGTTTGGGTTTGATGTTATTAATATGTCTATTATTAATAATAAGTTAATAGTACACGGACTTAATGAGGATGGTACAACTAAACTACTTGAGATGTCTTTAGAGATTCCAGGTGATATTACTGCTGTTACTTATACTGATACTGGGTATGGTGATTATACTTCGAGTGTAACCCTATCTAAGTTTCACGTTAAAGATGCAAAGGGTAATGGTACAAATAGAGGTAGAACTCAAATTAGGTCTATACAGATTGCTACTAAAGATAATAGTCGCTTTATGTGTAGTATATACAACCGTAAGTTCTCTACTAACCCAGACACAACTAATTGGATGATTAAATCTGGTTTTTGGGATGATGCTGGTGAGTGGGATGATACTAATGTGTGGAAGGATGCTTATCCATTATACATACGTAACTACTATGATGACGAGAAAATATCTGTAATGAGTAACTCTAACGATGTACAAATACAAATAAAAAATAATAATGAAAGCCCTACAACAGGCTTTGAATTATCGACAGTAAATATTGAAGCTCTATTCTTCCAAAGAGCTTTAAGAATGTGAGGAGGAAGTATAAATGATTTCAAAAAAATATTTTGTAGCGGATGGGGACACTGCCTATTTCCTTACTGAGTTTATTATAAAAGGCTCTGAATACTGTAGAGTATATGTAAGTGATAGTTTAGAGTTACCTGTATCAGCTACTGATAGGGCTGCTTTGTTAGCACCTGTCTCTGACTGGGAACTATTTAATAATAATATTGTATTCTATGATAGTAAAGTCCCAGCTTCTGGTAAGTATGTTACTATTTGGGTAGGCTCTACTCCAGAAGAACTAGACACATACGTAGACTACTCTTTCTTAACTTATGATAACATTGATGATGTACATACTGTAGCTAACAATATTGAAGATGTTAAATCAGCTGCCTCAGTTGCAAACGACTTAGCAGGCATTGTTGCTATTACAGATGATATTGTTGCTGTTTCTAATATTGATGCTGAAGTAGTTAAAGTAGCTAATATTGATACTGATGTTACTACTGTAGCTGGTATTGATGCTGCTGTTACTACTGTTTCAAGTAACTCAACAAATGTTAATACAGTAGCATTACGTGATTCTGAGATTAATACTGTAGCAACTAACATTCAAGATGTTACTGATGTTGCAGATAATATGGCTGAGGTATTAGACGCTGATACTAATGCAGCTACAGCTACTACACAGGCTGGTATTGCTACTACTCAAGCGGGTATTGCTACTACACAAGCTGGTATTGCTACGACTAAAGCTGGGGAGTCTAGTACAAGTGCTACAGCCTCAGCTAGTTCAGCATCTAGTGCTAGTACTTCAGCTAGTACAGCAACAACTAAAGCTAGTGAGGCTAGTACAAGTGCTACATCAGCAGCAGGGTCAGCTACTACAGCTACTACACAAGCAAGTAACGCTAGTACTTCAGCTACTAATGCAGCGACTTCAGAAAGTAACGCATCTAATAGTGCTAGTGCAGCTTCTACTTCAGCTAGTACAGCTACTACACAAGCAACAGCAGCATCTAATAGTGCTAGTGCGGCATCAACGTCAGCTACTAATGCAGCAGGAAGCGCTAGTGCAGCAAGTACATCAGCAAGTAG